>Ga0102591_1001839_pt1 | contig 26225 bp, 19 predicted proteins | sample AraplaCol_mCL_r2_2_FD_76860 | JGI IMG/M metagenome (GOLD analysis project Ga0102591, IMG submission 76860) | Arabidopsis root microbial communities from North Carolina, USA - plate scrape MF_Col_mCL_r2 (SPADES assembly) (version 2) | ecosystem: Host-associated > Plants > Roots > Endosphere... | reverse complement strand
TTCGCCAGGCGATCGACAACAGTGGCCGGGCCCTGGAAGACCGCCTGCGCGACAGCACCGGTCACATTGCCGGCCGTTTCCAGGAGGCTGCTGGCGAGATCTCGCGTTCGGCAGAGACCTTCTCTTCACAGCTTGACCAGTCGATCGAGGGCATGACGGGCCGCTTTGCGGAAACCGGCTCGCGCGTCGAGGCCGGCCTTGCCGCCCTCGAAAACCGCATCCGTGACGGCGTCGGCGGCGTGGCCGAGCAGGTCGACGCCGCTGGCGGTCGCCTCTCCAGCACTTTGTCCGACGGCATTTCCCGCCTCGGAACGCTCGGCGAAGACGCAACGAACCGTATCGCTGCGGCGATCAACGACAGCGCCACGAAGTTTACCGAAACGATCGATGGCCGCACCGCCAACCTCACCTCGGAGATCGACTCCCGTACGGCCAGCATCGACGAGGCGATGGAACGCGGCAGCGTCCGCATCGAGGAGCGCCTGTCCACGATGGACCGGGCCCTCACAGTCGGCCTCGACGCCGTCAATCGCACGATCGAAGGTAAGGCTGCCGGGCTCGCCGCTTCGCTGCGCAGCGCCGTCGCCGAGACGACGAAGGGCATCGACGACGAAGCAGCCCGCGCCGCCGAAAACCTAGGCCGCACCGGCCAGCAGTTTGCCGAAGGCCTCGACGCCAAGAGCAACGAGTTCGCCCGCACGATCGAAGAGCGTTCCGAGCAGATCGTCGGCCGCGTCTCCGACGCCCAGAACCGTTTGGCCGGCCAGGCAGCCGCCGTTGCCCAGACTTTCTCGGAAGCCGGCAATGCCATTATCAAGAAGGTCGCCGAGGCCGAGACCCTCGTCAGTGGCCAGGTTGGCGCTATTTCCCGCGCCCTCGGCGACGCCCAAGCGACTTTCGAAAACCATGGTGCCGGTATCCGCACGACGATTTCCGACGCAAGTCAGGAAATTACCTCAACCATGGCAGACGTCGAACGTGCTCTGGAAGCACGTGGCAATGCAATCCGTTCGAACCTCGAGGATCGCACGCGCGAAATCGACTCGACGCTGACCAATGTCGAAAAGGCGCTCGAGGCGCGTGGCGACGCCATCCGCTCGACGCTCGACGATCGCACCCGCGAGCTCAATTCGATGCTGTCCGGTCGTTCCACGGAGCTGTCGCGCATTCTCGAGGAGACGGCGCGGCCGCTGATCGACCGCTATGCCGAAGCAGGCAAGGACGCCGCCGCGCGCATTACGACAGCGACGGAACGCAGCACCGAGCGCCTGCGCAGTGAGAATGAGGCGCTCGTCAACGCAATCACGGCACGGACCGAAAGCGCATCCTCGGCCGTCGACGCGATGGAAAACAGCCTGCTTGCCAACGTCAACAAGCTGATCGAACGCCTGTCGGACAACAGCTCAGCTATGGGCCAGGTGATGAGCCGTGCCGCCGAAAATCTCGCGGCAGTGGATGGCCGCCTCGGCGATACGACGTCGCGCTTCACCGAGTCTGCCCAGAAGGCCGCCGAAATGGTGTCTGCCTCGACGCGCCTGCTCGAAGGCAAGGTCGACCGCCTCTCGGACATTTCGGGCCAGACGCTTGCCCAGGTCGGCGGTATCATCGGCCGGTTCGACGAACACTCCAAGGTGCTCAGCCAGGCATCCGGCCTGCTGGCAGCCGCTCAATCCAACCTCGTGTCAACGCTCGAGGATCGCGAAAGCGCCCTCCAGAACCTTTCCGTGGGACTCGTCCAGCGCTCCGAGGAAATCGAACGGACGATGCGTGCCCTGGGCGGCATGGTCGAATCCGCATTCGACCGCGCCGAACAGCGCTCCAACCAGGTCAGCGGAACGCTGCGCGAAAGCGTGCAATCCTCGTTCTCCGACATCGGCCGCGTTCTTTCCGAAACCGAAAAGCGGGCTGAGGAAGCCGCCTCAACGATGCGCGCTGCGATCGTCAAGGCCGGCGAAGACGCCAATGCCACAATCGACGGCGCCTTCGGCAACGCCGAACGTCGCTCCAGCGAGCTTTCCAGCCGCTTGCGTGGCGGCCTGACGGCCTCCCTGTCGGAAGTCGAGCGTATGCTGGGCGAGGCAGGTCGTGCATCCGACGGCGCTGCCCAGACCATGCGCGAGTCGCTTCGCGAGGCAGTCGAGGAGGCAGTATCCCGCTTCTCCGGCGCCACCGAGGAGATCCGCCGCTCGGCCGGCGATATCCGCAAGGAACTCGACATGACCCGCAGCGAATTGAAACGCGGTGCATTCGATCTTCCGGAAGAGGCCAAGGAAAGCGCTGCTGCCATGCGCCGCGCCGTTGCCGAGCAGATCAAGGCTTTGCAGGACATCTCGCACATCGTTGGCCGTTCGACGCAGCAACTGGAGATCTCCGAGCCCGCGCCGCGGGCTATTCCCCAGTCTCAGCCTGCGCCACGCCCGGCACAGCCGGCCGTTACCCAGCAGGCCCCTCAGCCAACCCCTTCCGCAGCCCCCGCCCCGGCTCCGGCAGCAACACCCTCGCCGATCGAGAACCTCGGTCTGCGCGGCTCCCTGACGCCTGCAGCCGCAACGCCGCAGCGCGCGCCAGTTGCCGCTCCCCCGGCAAGCGGCGGCTGGATCAGCGACCTCCTGCGTGGTGCATCGCGCGAAGAGACCGCCGAGGAAGCTCCAGCACGGCAACCGGCCCCACGCGCCGAGGCTGCCGCGGCAGCACCTGCCCGCACGGCCGATAGCCGCAATCCGCGCCACGTCGTCGAGTCGCTGAACTCGCTCTCCGTGGATATAGCCCGCGCAATCGATCATGATGCTTCGGTCGATCTGTGGCGTCGTTACCAGCGTGGCGAACGGGACGTCTTTACGCGCCGCCTCTACACGCTGAAGGGCCAGCAGACCTTCGACGAGATCAAGCGCAAGTATGATCGCGAGCCGGAGTTCCGCACCGCCGTCGATCGTTATATCGCCGATTTCGAGAAGCTCCTTTCTGATGTTTCCCGCGGCGATCGCGACAAGACGATCACGCAGTCCTATCTGACCTCGGATACCGGCAAGGTCTATACGATGCTTGCTCACGCCGCAGGGCGACTGGGCTAAGCCACACTCAAGGAACAAATGAAATGGCCGCCCAAGAGGCGGCCATTTTCATCTCGGGCGATTGTCCTGACGTCGCTCTCTGCGAAAGGTCGGGTCGGGTCGTGGACGGTGGATCGTGTTACGCCATCGCGCTAGGCCGGCACGCGCCAGCAGGCACCTTGTGGTGCATTGCCGGCGCCCTCTATCAGATCGACTGGAGGGTCCAGTTCACGATCTCAGCCGTCACGCTCGCGAACGCGCGATCGAGACCCTTCACAAGACCGTCGTTGGACCCATTGGCCGGCACCGCTTGTCTGAACACTTTCTGGGTTCTCACGGTGCCATTCCGGTCGTTCACGATCTTGGCCGAAATCTCGACGACCGCGTGGCTGCCACCGGTCGTGTCGATCTCGAAAGCGCGGATATCGGTCACGAGCTGATAGTCGATCGCCAGTCCCTGCCCGGGCACGCCGACGCCGCCGAGCTTGCCTGAGTTCTCGTAGGCTTCGACGAGCTTTGCTTGGACCATGCGCGGCAGCTTGTCGCCCCATTGCGCCTTGGAAAGGTACTGTATCTGCGACGGCGCCACCCGAATGACGATCTGTTCGCTATCGATCGCCCGCAACGCAGTTGGCTGCTGCACCAGGATCTGCCGGCCCCTGGCCGCCGGCCCACTGCCAGTCACCGACGCGGAGAGGTCGTAGGTGTCGTTCCTGGCAGCCGTCCCACAGCCTGCCAGACCCGCCAATAGCGGCAGCGTAATCGCGGTCGTCGATAGCCACGAACGACGCTGCAACAGATCCGATACGGCCATATGCGCTCCCCTAATATCCCTATTAACGCCGCGTCCGGCCGTCATATTGCTTTACGGTATCCCCACCGAAGATCAGCCGCTGCGGATTGCGGTCAAAATTGCCGATCGCATCGTTGAGGTTTTGCACGGTGGAGCGCGTGTCGTTGATGAGCGACTGCACATCGCGCAGCCCACCGCTGGAAAATTTCTGCAAGTTGTCCGCAATAGGACCGATGCGCGAATTCAGATTGTCGGCGACCTTCTTGAATGAGGTGAGCGTGTCACGCGCCTGCGCAAACAGCGACTGCGTATTGTCCGTACCGAGCAGCGCGTCCAGCTTGATCAGAATGCCGTCGACACGTGTGGAGGCCGCGTTCAGCTTGTTCGCCATCTGCGAAACATTCTGGATCGTCTGGTCGATGTCCTTCTGCCGAGCCGAAACAGTGTTCGCGACGTCCTTGATCGAAGCGACTGCGGTGCGTGCGTCCTTTGTCGCCTGCGAGATATCGTCGACGGATCCCTTGACCTTCGCCGGGTCGATCTGCGCGACCAACGTATCTACTCGATCGAGCGTCGCCTGCGCCTTCTTGCCGAGGTCGTTGTAGGTCGTCGCCGTTTCCTGGAACTTCTGGATCGCTCCCTTGAAGTTTCCCGAAGCATCGGCAACGTCGCGGCTGACTTTCTCGGCATTGCTGAGAATGGTGTCGATCTTCTTCGCGTCGACGGCCTTCACGAGGGCCTCGACCGCTTCCAGCGTCGAGTCGACACGACCCGAGACCTTACGCACGGTCTCGGAGAGTTGGCCGACACTCTGCAGGAACGAGTCGATGTTGCCTGAGTTCTTGGCCAGTGCATCGGAGAAGGTCTCGGCATTCTGCAATGTCTTCGTCAGCGGCCCGCGTGCATCCGTCACAAAGCCCTGAATCTGCCCGACAGCATCGTTCGCTCTGTCAAGAATCTTGTCTGCCGTCGCCAGAAGGTTCGTGACACTCGACTGATCCGCGACGATGACCGCTCGCTTTCCGGTCTCGAGGGACTGTTGAAGGATGTTCTTTTCGCCGATCCTCCCGCCCGAAAGTTCGATATAGGCAGCACCCGTCAGACCCTGGATTTCAAGGATGGCTTTCGTCGAGGGATAGATAGGCGCGTCGACCCGCACCTCGGTGAACGCCAGTGAGAAACTGGGATCGTCGGCATCGATGGACAGCGACTTGACCGAACCGACCTGAATGCCGTTGAACCGCACCGGCGAGCCGACGCTCAAGCCGTTCGCGGAGCCGGGAATCCGGACGATCAGTTCGGCCATCGGCCCACCGCGCCCATATTCCGCCATCCAGTAAACGAAACCGAACGCCGCCGCGATAACGAGCACCGTGAAAAAGCCGACAATCGTGTAGTTCGCTTTTGTTTCCATCGTATCCGCTCACTTCCCGCGGCTATCTTGCGCCAGGCTGTCCTTGCCTGCGTGGCCACGCTGCGGCACGACCGAACGCGCCCGCTTGCCCTTGAAATAAGCCTGAACCCAAGGATCGTCGCAGGCCAGCATGTCGTCGATCGTTCCCTCGACCAATACCCGCTTCTTGCCAAGCACCGCAATCCGGTCACAGACCGAGAAGAGACTGTCGAGGTCGTGCGTGACCATGTAGACGGTCAGGCCGAGGGTGTCCCTGAGCCTTGCGATGAGCTCGTCGAACTCCGCGGCACCGATCGGGTCGAGGCCCGACGTTGGCTCGTCAAGGAAGACCAATTCCGGATCGAGCGCAAGCGCGCGTGCCAGCGCAGCACGCTTGATCATGCCGCCCGAAAGCTCCGACGGGTATTTGTCGGCGGCATCAGCCGCAAGCCCGACGAGGCGGATCTTGAGCTGCGCGAGTTCGTCCATCAGCGACTGGGGCAGGTCCAGATACTCGCGCATTGGAACCTGGATGTTCTCCCGGACGGTCAGCGACGAAAACAGCGCCCCCTGCTGGAACAGCACACCGAGCCGCATGTCGAGCGCGTTGCGCTGCGGCTCGTCCAACTCATCGAAGTCCTGACCGAGAATCTTGATCGTTCCAGAGCGCCGCGGCAGCAACCGAAGCACCGTCCGCATCAAGACCGACTTGCCCGTTCCCGACGCTCCGACAAAACCGAGAATTTCGCCGCGATAGATATCCAGATCCAGATGGTCGAGAACAACCTTCGACCCGAAAGCGACGGTCACGCCGCGCGCTGATAGCACGACATCTCGCCCCTCGTTGTTTCCGGTCTCTGTATGCTGCCCGTCCACGTACAATCCTTAGAAATTGATGGCCGCATAGAACATGGCAAAAAGCCCGTCCATGAGGATAACGACAAAGATCGCCTTCACTACCGCCGCGGTCACGTGCTGGCCAAGCGACTCGGCGCTGCCGCCTACCTTTAAGCCCTCGACCGCCGCAACGATACCGATAACCAGCGCCATGAACGGCGCCTTGATCATCCCGGACAGCACCGTCGACAGCGTGATCGCCTCATGCAGGCGGGAGACGAAGTTGGCGAAGGTGATGCCGGAATAGGCCCAGGCGACCACGGCTGCGCCGGCGAGCGAGGCAAAGTTCGCGATGACCGTCAACAGCGGCAGCGCCACCGTAAGGGCAACCAGGCGCGGGAAAATCAGCACGCCCACGGGATTGAGCCCCATGACCTTCAATGCGTCCACTTCCTCGCGCATCTTCATCGAGCCGATTTCAGCCGTGATGGCGCTGCCCGAGCGGCCGGCAATCATGATGGCGGTGAGAAGCACACCGATTTCGCGAAGCTGCAGGATACCGACGAGATCGACGACGAAGACTTCGGCGCCAAAATAGCGGAGCTGAAAGGCGCCCTGCTGCGCGATGATCGCACCAATCAGAAACGACATCAGCAATATGATCGGCACCGCGCGCACGCCCATGTGGTCGATCTGGTTGACGATCGACGCCGGCGATACGCCGCTGCCTCGCCCGAATTTCATTTGCGCGCCGCGGACAGCGGAGCCGAGGATATACATCGCGGCCGCGAGGTTGTTCCAGAGCTCGGAGGTGATCTTGCCGATCGGTGCGAAGATCCGCTCCGGCCAGCTTGCGCTTGGCTGCGGCTCCTGCTCGGGCTGCGGCGGTTCCTCGGAAAACTCCGCGATCATCTCGTCGATATGGGTGTTACTGCCTTCGAAGCGCACGGTCCCACCGGCGCCTTCCACCTGCTTCTTCAGCCGGCAGAGCAGCCAGACGCCCGCGGTGTCGATATCGGTCACGCCTGATAGGTCGAGTGTCACCTCGCCGCTTCGGCCGGCGGTAAGCTTGTCGAAGTCACGCAAAACGAGATGCAGGTTGGCGCTTCGCCAGTTCCCTTCGATATGAACGAACTGACCCGCGCCATGGCTCTGGTCGTCCACATGCAGTGAGGCGGCGTTACGGGTTTCGGACTTCAAAACGCTTGTGTCTTTCAAGGCTTACGGCGACATTGCCGACTCGCGAACTAACGGTTCGCCGCTTCGGATCAATATACCCAAGCCGCACCAAATTTCCATGCGCGCAGGATTGCAAATATGCCACGGTCACTTGAAATTCAGACGGATTCCTTCCCCATAGCGGGCACATTCTCGATCTCGCGGGGCGCCAAAACGTCGGCAGACGTGATCCTCTGCATAATCCGGGAAAACGGGTTTGCCGGCCGAGGCGAATGCGTTCCCTATCGCCGTTATGGCGAGACCATGGAAAGCGTGGCAGCACAGATCGAAGCGGCAAAGCCGTTGATTGAAGCCGGCCTGACGCGAAAGGAACTTCAGCGAGCTATGCCTCCCGGCGCCGCGCGCAATGTCGTTGACTGCGCCCTCTGGGATCTGGAAGCCAAGAGTTCGGGCGAAACCGTGATCATGGCGCTTGGCCTGGCGCAGCCGCAGCCGCTGACGACCGCCTTCACGATCTCGCTCGGCGAACCTGACGTCATGGCTGCACAGGCGCGCGCAAACGCCGATCGGGCCCTCCTGAAGGTCAAGGTCGGCACCGGCGATGACGAAAGCCGTATCCGCGCGGTTCGCGAGGCAGCGCCCAATGCGGCGATCATCCTCGATGCCAATGAGGGCTGGCCTGACGAAACGCTTGAGCATCATCTGCGCATCGCTGCCGATATGGGCGTCGCCTTGGTCGAACAGCCGCTGCCGGCCGGCAAGGATGAATTTCTGGCGGAGATCCGTCGTCCCGTCCTCGTTTGCGCGGATGAAAGCGTCCACCATACCGGGGACCTCGCCAGCCTTCGCGACCGCTACGACGCGATCAATATCAAGCTCGACAAAACGGGTGGCCTCACGGAGGCGCTTGTGATGAAGAAAGAGGCGCAACGCCTTGATTTCAAGATCATGGTCGGCTGCATGGTCGGCACGTCGCTGGCAATGGCGCCAGCCGTGCTGCTGGCCCAGGACGCCGAGTTCGTCGACCTCGATGGACCGCTGCTGCTTGCTCGCGACCGCGAACCGGGACTGCGTTATACGGCCTCTCTCGTTTTCCCGCCGGAAACGACGCTCTGGGGCTGAAGATAGTAAGCCGCGATAACCAGCCCGAGACCGGTCAGGGCGACGAGTGCCATCACGTAGTAGCTTGCGAGGCCGAGCCAAGCGTAGATGTAACCGGAGGCGATGGTCATCAGCCCCATGAACATGCCGTTGTAGAAGAAATACGCGCCCTGCGCCGACGATTCCTGCGTCTCCTGCACCGAGGCGACGATACGTGTCTGCACGCCCGTATGCACGAACGCATAGGTGCAGGAATGCATGCACTGAAGCAGGAAGAAGCCCCAGAACCCCCAATGCATCGGGAACAGAATCCAGCGACACACGCTGACCGCCGCCCCGAACCGGATTAGCGTCCAGGCGCTGAACCGGCGGTTCAGCCGGCGGGAAAGAAAGAAGACGGTCACTTCGGCCGCAACGCCAGCACTCCACAAAACGGCGATCTCGGTGCCGGAAAAGCCGAGTTCTCGCCAGTAGAGGGATGCGAAGGCCTGCAGCACCGCGTGGCTCGACTGCTGGATTGCGACCCCGATCAGCAACGCCAACAAATGGGGCTGGCGCAGAGAACTCCCCGTTGCAGCCGAGATATCGACAGGTATCCCGCGCCTGCGCGTCGGGCCGATCCGGGGACAATAGATAGCCATCACAACAGTCATAACAAAGCCAAAGGTCATGACAGGCAACACCATCTCGCCACCCCAATGCCCGATCAGCTGCCCGCCGATCAGAGTGGAGACGATGAACGCTACCGACCCCCATACCCGCATGGAGCCGTAATCCAGACCCCAGCGCCGCACTCCGGAGATCACGATCGATTCGACAACCGGGACATAACAGGCAAAGGTCGCTCCCTGGATCGTGTAGACGATCAGCACCGGCCAGAATGTGTTCGTCCAGTAGAGCGCGATGGCTGTCAGCAGCGACAGGACTCCGGAAAACAGCAGCACATCCGCTCGCTCCCTCATCCGGTCGGCATACATCGCCACGATCGGGGCGACGAGCACGCGCACGACCATCGGCACCGCGAGGATGACGCCGATCTCGTGGTCGTTGAATTCGTGCTGTGCAAGCCACATCGGAAAGAAGGGCAACGCAACGCCATTGACGAGCAGGGGCGCGCAGTAAGACAGGGCACTGAGAAGCCGAAAGCGCGGCGGGGCGCCCTCGCCTGTCTGAGGGTTTTGAGCGGGAATCATTAGGTGGACCTGCAGGAAACTGAACGCTGCCTATCACGTCAACCTAAGGGCGACTATGGCAAGAAATTGCCCGATTGAAACGTTTAAAAAAATAAATAGGGCCTGTCGCAAAGACACAACGGGCTAAACTGATGCATTGAATTGCTGGCTTGGGAGATTGCGCCTAAGCGGCTTGCCGGGCGACGTCCTTTTCGCGATGCCCGATCGCCATCGGGACCGCCTGCGTACCGCTCATGGAACGCCATTCGATCAATTCAAAGGCGCCGTCTTGATGCTCGGCGATCGCCGTACAGCTTTCGACCCAGTCTCCAGTGTTGATGTAACGGATCCCGTCCATGTCTTCCATGACAGCGTGATGAATGTGGCCACAAATCACGCCGTCCGCACCGTGCTTACGGGCTTCGTCGGCAACGACGCGCTGGAACTCGCCGATGAAGTTGACTGCATGCTTCACCTGAAGCTTGGCCCATGCGGAAAACGACCAGTACGGCATCCCCATCCGGCGACGGATTGCTGCTAGGCCAATATTGATTATGATCGCCATGTCGTATGCCCAGTCGCCGAGATAGGCGAGCAGGCGGGCGTTGCGCACCACGACGTCGAACTCGTCGCCATGCAGCACGAGGTACTTCTTGCCGTCGGCCGCTTCGTGCATGATGCGCTCGGCAACCTCGATGCCACCGAAATGGGTGCCTGGAAAGTCACGAAGGAATTCGTCGTGATTGCCGGGGATATAAACCACCCGCGTGCCCTTGCGCGCCTTGCGCAGCAGCTTCTGGACCACGTCGTTGCAATCCTGCGGCCAGTACCAGCTGCGCTTCAGTCGCCAGCCATCGATGATATCGCCGACGAGGACGATGGTATCGGCCTCGTGATGCTTGAGAAAATCCAACAGGAAGTCCACCTTCGCGGCCTTGGAGCCGAGATGCACATCGGAAATGAAAAGCGTACGGAAGTGCCGCGTATCCATATTGTCCCTCACAAGCATCCTGCTCGTGTCCCATGGTTCACCTGACCTTCCAAAACCAGAGTCGTGTTTCAGGAAGATGACATCCGGTTGTCACGCCCGATTTTCCCGGTCTCTACAGACCTGCGCTCCCCCCACGGCAGATTTGCGCTGTTTTCGCATTTCGAACGGAAATTCCGACTGTTCGACCATCCCGTTTGATGTATTGAAGGCAGTTCAAAGACAGCATGCGGCAGCCGGAGGCGATGATGGATCATCACGAAAAGTCCAAGACGGAAAAGAATTTGGCAGGTGGAAGCCTCGACGAGCAGGCGCTCTACTTCCATCGCTATCCGCGTCCGGGCAAGCTTGAAATCCAGGCAATCAAGCCGCTCGGCAACCAGCGCGACCTGGCGCTGGCCTATTCCCCCGGCGTCGCAGCACCCTGTCTCGCCATCCGCGACAATCCCGAGACGGCCGCCGACTATACCTCGCGCGCAAATCTCGTAGCGGTCATTTCCAACGGTACGGCCGTTCTCGGCCTCGGCAATATCGGTCCGCTGGCATCAAAGCCGGTCATGGAGGGTAAGGCCGTCCTCTTCAAGAAGTTTGCCAACATCGATGTCTTCGATATCGAGGTCGATGCAACGAGTGTCGATCAGATGGTCTCGACCGTCGCCTCGCTCGAGCCGACCTTCGGCGGCATCAATCTCGAGGACATCAAGGCGCCGGAATGTTTCGAGATCGAGCGCCGTCTCCGCGAGACCATGAAGATCCCGGTTTTCCATGACGACCAGCATGGCACGGCCATCATCGTCGCTGCGGCGATCCTCAATGGCCTGGAACTGGCCAACAAGAAGATCGACGAGGTCAAGATCGTCGCTTCGGGCGCGGGTGCCGCTGCCCTCGCCTGCCTCAACCTCCTCGTCACGCTGGGCGCCAAACGCGAGAATATCTGGGTCCACGACATCGAAGGCCTGGTCTACGAAGGCCGTACAGAGTTGATGGACGAGTGGAAGAGCGTCTACTCCCAAAAGAGCGACACGCGCACGCTTGCGGAAAACATCGGTGGCGCCGACGTATTCCTTGGCTTGTCTGCCGCCGGCGTGCTGAAGCCGGAACTGCTGGCGCAGATGGCCGAAAACCCGCTGATCATGGCGCTCGCCAATCCGACGCCGGAGATCATGCCCGATCTCGCCCGCGCTGCCCGCCCCGATGCAATGATCTGCACCGGTCGCTCCGACTTCCCGAACCAGGTGAACAATGTTCTTTGCTTCCCCTACATCTTCCGGGGTGCTTTGGATTGCGGCGCGGTCACCATCAACGAAGAAATGAAGATGGCTGCCGTGCGCGCCATCGCGGCACTTGCGCGGGAGGAGCCGTCCGACGTCGCCGCCCGCGCCTATTCGGGCGAAACGCCGGTCTTCGGCCCGAACTACCTGATCCCTTCGCCCTTCGACCCGCGCCTGATCCTGCGGATCGCCCCGGCGGTCGCGAGGGCTGCCGCCGAAAGCGGTGTCGCCCTGCGTCCGATCACCGATTTCGACGCCTATCTCGACCAGCTCAATCGTTTCGTCTTCCGTTCGGGCTTCATCATGAAACCGATCTTTGCTGCGGCGAAGAATGCCGAGCGCAAGAGGGTCATCTTCTCGGAAGGTGAGGATGAACGCGTGCTGCGCGCCGCGCAGGTGCTGCTGGAAGAAGGCATTGCCGAACCGATCCTGATCGGCCGCCCGCAGGTCATCGAAACGCGCCTCCAGCGCTACGGCCTGCGCATCCGCCCGCTTTCGGATTTCGACGTCATCAACCCGGAAGACGATCCGCGCTTCCGCGAATATGTCGATCTCTACTTCTCGCTGGTCGGGCGTCGCGGCGTCATTCCGGAGGCCGCCCGCACGATCGTTCGTACCAACACGACCGTCATCGGCGCGCTGGCGCTGAAGCGCGGCGAAGCCGACGCTCTGATCTGCGGCCTGGAAGGCCGTTACGAGAAACATCTGCGCGACGTTCGCCAGATCATCGGCAAGCGGCATGACGTCTGCGACTTCTCGGCACTCAGCCTGCTGATCTCGCAGCGCGGAGCCACGTTCTTCACGGACACCTACGTCACCTTCAATCCGACTGCGGAAGAAATCGCCGAGTCCGCGGTTCTCGCCGCCGAGGAAATCAAGCGCTTCGGCATTACGCCGCGCGTGGCCCTCGTTTCCCACTCGAATTTCGGCTCGCGTGAATCCGAGAGCGCGACGAAGATGCGTGCTGCTCTCAAGCTCGTTCGCGAAGCAGCCCCGGAGCTTGAAGTCGACGGCGAGATGCATGGCGAGAGCGCGATCTCCGACGCCCTGCGCAAGCGCGTCATGCCCGACACGACCCTGCATGACGAAGCGAACCTGCTGGTCTTCCCGAACCTGGATTCGGCGAACATCACCCTCGGCGTCGTGAAATCGATGATCGACGGCTTGCATGTAGGGCCGATCCTGCTGGGCGCTGCGCTGCCGGCGCACATCCTGGCGCCCTCGGTGACCTCCCGCGGTGTCGTCAACATGGCTGCCCTCGCCGTCGTCGAGGCTTCACAGCCGGCGTGATTTGCGGCCGATCGAGAAAATGCGCTAAGATTCCGACTGCAGCCTGTTAAGACAAACGGGCTAGCAATGGAGGCGCGGCGGGACGCCGCGCCTTACGACCTGCTCACCGATGGGACGATGCCTTGAACCGCTGGATTCTGTCATTCGCAGCCGCACTTGTGTTGATCGGCCCGGCCCATGCCCAGGTGCCGGCGATCTGCGGAGACCTGCGTGCCCGCCTTGCCGATCTGCCGCAAATCATCGGCAGCACGCCCGAGGTGCGCAAATTCGCCAGCGCCATCGCCGAACAGAACCTTGAGCTTCGCAAGGTCCGTAGCGATCTCCGTCAGAACGGCTGCACAAGCGGCAGCATGGTCGTGATCGGCGACGATGACGGCTATTGCGGGGAGCTTGAGCGCGCGGAGAGCAAAATGGTCGACAACATCCGTTATCTGCAGCAGCGGCGCGACGAGCTGCGTGGCCAAAGCGAGGATGTCCGCACGCGAAACGAGCTTCTTGCGGCGCTCGATGACAATGGCTGCAACGAGGAACAGTGGCCCGCCGACAGCGGCGATGGATATGCACCGCCTCCAAGCATTGAAGATCAGGCGCTGCGAAACGACACCTTCGTACCGCCGGGTGGCGATCCCGGCCAGCGCCGATACCTCCCCGGCATGTCGACGCCCTCTCATCTCAATACCGTCTGTGTGCGCACCTGCGACGGTGGCTTTTTTCCGTTAAGCTCGAATGCAACCTCGCAGGACTTCGCCCGCGATGCCGACACCTGCTCGAAGATGTGTCCCGGCATCGACACCGAGCTCTTTTATCATGACGTCTCCAGCACTGAGACTTCACAGATGATATCGGCGGCGACGGGCGCTCCTTACAGCGCAATGCCGAACGCTTTCGCCTACAAGAACCGCAAACCCGGCGAAAAATCATCCTGCAGCTGCGACCTCAACGCCTACTATGAGCGGATGCGAAAAAGCCAATCGATCAGCGAACCGCCGCAACAAGGATCGATCACCACGATCGAAACCAAGAAGCCCGAGCCAGCGAGCAAGGTCGCCGCCCCGGCTGCACCGCAGCCTCAGGTGCCGGACAGGCCATATGATCCGGCGACCAACAAGGTGCGCCAGATCGGTCCGCAGTTCTTGGCCGGCGACCAAGGCACAATCGACCTCAAGCATCCGGCAAAGCCGGGCCCTCAGCCGCAGCAGCAATAGCCGCCCTCAGTCCGCTGGATTGTCCCAGCGATCCGTAAACACCAGTTCCTCCAGCACCAATCGCTGGCGCCATCCTTTGACGGCGAGTTCCGGCTGGTCATAGAGCCGGTCGACATAGCCGACGCAGAGCCAGGCAACGATCTCGACCCGATCAGGAACACCGAGGATGTCCTTGATATCGGACTCGTGAAAGATACTCACCCAGCCGACCCCCACGCCTTCGGCTCGGGCGGCGAGCCACAGATTCTGCACGGCGCAGACCGTGGAGTAGGAATCCATCCGCCGGTTATGCGTTCGGCCCAGAACGACATCGCCGCAGCGGTCCGGATCGGAGGTCACGCAGATGCTGAGCGGTGCGGTTCGGATGCCCTCAAGCTTCAGTGACCGGTAGAGTTGTTGCCGCCCGCCTCCAAACATCTCGGCCGCCTCGCGGTTGGCGCGATCGAAGGCCCGCCACGCGGCCTCCTTCACCTTGTCATCACGCACCAGGATGAAATTCCAGGGCTGCATGAACCCAACGGACGGCGCGTGATGCGCGGCCGTCAGAAGCCTTTTGACGACGTCGTCCGGTATGGCATCCGGGAGAAATTCGGAACGCACGTCGCGTCGCGTCGAAATCGCCCTGTAGACGGCGTCGCGTTCCTCGGTCGAAAAGGCTGCGGCTCCCGACAGGGAGCCTGAATGGTCTGGTCGCATCGTCAATCCCCAACAACACAACCGCCCGCCGTCCACGCGGGTCAGTCTATGATGTCGGGCCGGTCTTCTGACTTGGCATCATCCGACTGCCGCGCCTTCCCGGTACTGGACCAGTGGCTCATTGCGGCAGCCGTCAGCCTTACAGCGTTGGGCACGTTTCGGTCTTTCACCGAATTCCCGATTCTCCCGCCTGCGGCGGGCACCCGACGGACGCGTCTATGCCGATAAACCCTGGCCGACGCAATCCCTTAATCCGAGACGGGAAAGTAGCGCACATAGGCGAACTCATCACCTGACGGCGACCAGTTGGGCACGTTGATCGTTCCCTGCCCGCCGAAGAGATCGAAGAGCATCGTCAGGTTTCCGCCGTCCATGTCCATCAGCCGCAGGCGAACATCGAGATCGCGTGGATGGTCGAACACATCAGGATCGTAAGAAAGGATCAGAACCTTGTCGTTGTTGGGCGACGGATGGGCAAACCAGTTCCCATAGTTGTCACTGGTGACCTGCTCGAGACCGGTCCCATCGGGATGGATTCGCCAGATTTGCATGAGGCCGGTGCGGCTAGAATTGAAGTAGATCCATTGACCGTCGGCGGAATAGTCCGGCCCGTCATTGCGTCCCTCGCCGTGGGTCAGCCGCTTTTCTTCGCCGCCGTCAACGGAGATCGTGTAGATATCGAACAAATCGTTGCGGATGCCACAATAGGCGAGTTGCTTCCCGTCGGGCGACCAGCCGTGCCAATAGGATGGCCGATTTTGCGTCACCAGCCGCGGCGTACCACCTTCGGCCGGCAGCACATAAATCGTCGACTTCCCGAACTCGGTTTTGTCGGAGATGACGATCTGGCGGCCATCGGGCGAAATGCCGTGGTCGTTGTTGCAGGTCGTCGCAAAGCCGGTATCGACCTTGCCGACCTTGCTCGAACCATCAAGTGCGAGACGGTAGAGGAGTCCGTCGCCGTTCAACAGCAGATAGGTCCCATCCGGCGAAAAATTCGGCGCCTCAACGAGTTGCGTGGTTTGCCAGACGACGCGCGCCTCGCCTGTCCTGATGCTGTAGATCTCAACGGAACTGCGCAATCTGAATCCTCCTAAGCATCGAATCCGCCAGACCTACGACGGCTCGCCACTCAGCACAAGCAAATGCGCCTGACCGAGAATCTGCTCTGGAGGTAGTTCCTGCGTGATGGGCGTTTTATCCACCGATCACAAATGCAGGAAACCTAACGGTTCATCTAGCATTCATGACGAAGATGTGACAGTTCGACGAAGCTTTTATGACGTCGGAGTTTTCCAGTTGATCGCGTTGGTAATGAGGTCTGCAGCGGCAGCGCGTTTTGCGTCGCTTTCCACCGATTTCGGGGGAAGCGCTCGGTCGCCCGCCCTACGCACCGCACTCAGCGTTGCTTTTTGTGCCCTGCTTGCGCTCCTTGCCACCGCCACTGTGGAGATCATTGCCCGCGATGGGTTGGCCGACGTCCGCGAATTCCTGACATCGCCTGTGCGTCCGGGGATGACGACGGTTGTGATGTTGACTGTCCTGATGCTGTCGCTCGATGCAGTCCTGGGCCGGCGGTTCATTTCGGCGCTGATCGTTCTTCCGCTTGTGATCGTCCCCGCCATCGTATCCAACCAGAAGCAGCACTACCTTTCGGACCCGCTTTATCCATCGGACGTCCTTTTCGGGCGGCAGATCATGGAACTGCTCCCTGTGATGGTGCGCGACCGCCCCTGGACGGCCGTTGCGATGCTTGTCGGCATCGTCTTGTCCGTTACCGCGATTGTCTTCCTCTGGCGCTTCGCCTGGCGCAACTTCCCAAAGCTCCCAAGGGCCTCTCGCGTCCGCCGGCTTTGCGTCGGCCTGCCCGTTATCGCGGCTTTCGGGTCCTTGATGGACTATTCCCAATATTCCTTCATCCGTGACCGCCTGCAGGTGGTTCCGATGATGTGGGACCAGAAGGAAAACTACCGCAGCAACGGCTTCATCCTCGCCTTCATCTTCAACATTCCGATGGCAGACGTGGCAGCGCCTGTCGGCTTCGGTACAGAGGCGCTCGACGCCATCCCCGGCCGCAACTACGGCTACCTCAGCGGGCCACGCGAAAAGCCCGACGTGATCATGCTGATGAGCGAGTCATTCTGGGATCCGACCCGCCTGAAGACGCTGAGCCTGTCGCCAGATCCTATGCCGACGATCCGTGCAGAGCAGTCCGGCTATGTCTTCTCGCCGGAGTTTGGCGGCATGACCGCCAATGTCGAATTCGAGGCGCTGACAGGTTTCTCCAACGCCTTCCTGCCATACGGCAGCATTCCCTACCAGCAATACATCCGTCGTGATGTTCCCTCGCTCGCCACGTTCTTCCGTGGCGAAGGTTACGCGGCGCGGTCGCTTCATCCGTTCAGCGGCTGGTTCTGGAATCGCAACGAAGTTTACAAGGACTTCGGCTTCGAGCAGTTCCGCTCCGAAGAAACCCTGCCTCCCATGGAAAAGCGAGGCATCTTCGCTTCGGACGAGTCGCTTATGAAGGAGATCATGAACGAGGCTGACGGCATGGATCGCCCGTTCTTCTTCTTTGGTGTCACCTTGCAGGGACATGGCCCCTACGAACCGAACCGTTACGCCCACAACACTATCGACATCAAGGGCAACCTGAACGATGCCGACCGCGCCACCCTTGGCACCTATACGCAGGGTGTCAAGGAAGCCGACGACAGCCTCAAGATGCTGATGGATTGGGCAGAAAAGCGCGACCGCGAAACGATCATCGTGCTGTGGGGCGACCACCTGCCCCCGCTCGGCAATGTCTACATGGCGACCGGCTACATGCCGGACCAGGTTGCCACCCGCAAGGCATCAGTGAGCGTCATGAAGCAGGAACACGAGACCCCGCTCGTCATCTGGTCGAACAAGAAGGGCAGCAAGAAGGATGTCGGCACCATCAGCCCCTCACTGCTTTCGTACCACCTCCTGAAGTTCGCCGGCTTCGAGCATCCCTACTACACGGGCTTCCTCGGCCGCGTGCAGAAGAAGTACAGCGTCATCGACCGATATCAGCTCATTGCCCGCGACAACACGGCATCTCCCGATTGGGTCCTGAAGCCGAAGAACCTCGATCCCCTCGTCCGGGACTATCGATACCTCCAGCATGACATCATGTTCGGCAAGGCTCAGACGCTCGAGCGGTTCTTCCCGCAGCATGCCTGGCTCTATGCGCAAGGCACATAGAAAAGCGGCACAAGCCCGCATTGCAATTTGAAAACATTACGGAATACTGGCGCGCGAGCGATCTAGCATTCGGAGTCGGCCATGCATAACCTATCGGACCTCATCCACCATCACTTCGACAAGCCGGCCGACGAACTCGGCGAGATCGAAAGGCGCGTTCTCGCGAAGGCGCACGAGCGGAAGATAATCTCGACCGATATCAATGCCGCTCTTCAAGCCGAATCTTCCTCCGGCCAGCGCTTGGCAGATACGATTGCGCGTGTTGGCGGCTCGTGGAGCTTTATTATTGCTTTCCTGCTCTTCCTGGTCTGCTGGTGCGTTGTAAACACCATTGTATTGCTGACGCGCGCCTTCGATCCCTATCCGTTCATTTTCCTCAATCTCGTGCTTTCGATGCTGGCGGCGATCCAGGCTCCGATCATCATGATGTCGCAAAACCGCCAGGCGGAGCGCGATCGTTTCGAGGCGGCAAAAGACTATGAGGTCAATCTCAAAGCAGAACTGGAAGTTCTATCCCTGCATCAGAAGATTGACATGCGCGTGCTCACCGAAATTGCAGCATTGCGCGAAGACATCGAGCGTTTGAACCAGCGTCTGCCCAGTTGATCGAAGGATCCGGGATCGCTTGAATTTAACTATACCAATCGATTAACGATCCGCTAACCAAGTCCCGCATTGAAACATCGACGCAAATGTTGGAGGAGCAACGGGAACCAATCCGATCCGACAATACGATACGATGCTCACTGGCCGACTGCATACACGCGACGAAATCCTTCATCACCCTCTGTTTCTGTCGATCGAACGCCAGATCGCACTCCACCTTATCGACATTCACAAGCGCGCTCCTCGCCTTGCCCGCCTCGCCGCCTCGCACCAAAAGTGGCTAATGACGCAAACGCTGTTTGCCATGCATGCCGGACGAGACCGAGGCAACCCACGTTCGGGGCTCACGGCCGGCCGCATGATGCAGGTGGCCAAAGAGTTCGATCTCGCCAGTAAGAATACGGCTGCGTCGTTCCTTGCAGAACTGATTGCCTATAAGTTCCTGCGGGATGCTGCCGATGAAACGCCCGACCGGCGCCTGCGTCGCCTCGAGACGACCGAGGCGAGCGAGGAGGCCATGGCCTCCTGGTTCCAGGGCCATATGGCCTGCCTCGATCAACTCGACGGCGGCAATCGCGCAAACCTGACCGCTGACACCCCGCGGCTCTTCCTTCTCGCACAGCCGCGAGCTGCGCGTGCCCTTATCCAGGATCCGGTCTGGAAGGAACCCCGGAGCAGCATCGGGCATTTCCTCTGGTCGGATGTCGGCGGCCTCGTGCTGCACGATCTGATCAGCCGCCTGCCGGACGACGCGCGGGAGCATGATCGCACTCTGCTGAAAGGCGTGACGATCAGCGAAATCGCGAGCGACTTCGGCATCTCCCTCACCAACTTGAAACGGATGTTCAAGAAAGCAGAAACGGACGGCATGCTCGGCTGGGAAAACCCGCGCAACCGTGGCACGCTATGGCTTTCCAAGACATTCATCGAGGACTATTTCCACTGGCAATCCGCAAAGTTTGCCGAATTGGACAGCGCTATCCACTGGGCGGCCGGCCAAATCCGCTAGAGCATTCCGCCGATGCGAACTCATACGGAGCGACGTCCGATACGGTAGTCAGAGCGCGCCACCCGCCACCATCGTATAAAACAAAAAAGCCCGGCATCAGGCGGGCTTTTTCTTCTATTTTCGATCAACCGTTGACGGCCATGCGCTTTTCGTCGCGCCCGCCCTTCATGCGCTCGGCCAGCAGGAAGGCCAGTTCGAGCGCCTGGTCAGCATTGAGACGCGGGTCGCAATGCGTGTGGTAGCGATCGTGCAGATCCTCGGCCGTGACGGCGCGGGCGCCGCCGGTGCATTCCGTCACGTCCTTGCCGGTCATCTCGATGTGGATGCCGCCCGGATGCGAACCTTCTGCACGATGGATCTGGAAGAAGCTTTCGACTTCCGACAGGATCCGCTCGAACGGACGCGTCTTGTAGTTGTTCAGCGTGATCGTGTTGCCATGCATCGGATCGCACGACCAGACGACCTTGCGCCCCTCGCGCTCGACCGCGCGGATGAGACGCGGCAGATGCTCGGCAACCTTGTCGTGGCCGAAGCGGCAGATCAGCGTCAGCCGGCCCGCTTCGTTTTCCGGATTGAGAATGTCGATCAGGTTCAGAAGATCGTCCGCCTGCAGAGACGGACCGCACTTCAAGCCGATCGGATTCTTGATGCCGCGGCAGTATTCGACATGGGCATGGTCTGCCTGGCGCGTGCGGTCGCCGATCCAGATCATGTGGCCCGAAGTCGCGTACCAGTCGCCAGACGTCGAGTCGACGCGCGTCAGCGCCTCTTCATAGCCAAGCAGCAAAGCTTCGTGGCTGGTGAAGAAGTCCGTCTCGCGCAGGCTCGGATTGTTTTCCGCGCTGATGCCGATCGCCTTCATGAAGTCCATGGTTTCGCTGATGCGGCCGGCAAGCTTGCGGTAGCGCTCACCCTGCGGGCTATCCTTGACGAAGCCAAGCATCCACTGATGGACGTTCTCGAGGTTCGCGTAGCCACCCATTGCGAAGGCGCGCAGCAGGTTCAGCGTAGCGGCCGACTGGCGATAGGCCATAGCCTGGCGCTCCGGGTTCGGAATACGTGATTCTTCCGTGAACTCGATGCCGTTGATGATGTCGCCACGGTAGCTCGGAAGCGACACGCCATCCTGCGTCTCGATGCCGGAAGAGCGCGGCTTGGCGAACTGCCCGGCGATGCGGCCGACCTTGACCACCGGCAGCTGTGCCCCGAAGGTCAGGACGACGGCCATCTGCAGGAACGCACGGAAGAAGTCGCGGATGTTGTCGGCGCCATGCTCGGCAAAACTCTCGGCGCAATCGCCACCCTGCAGCAGGAAACCGTTGCCTTCTGCAACGTTGGCGAGATGCTTCTTCAGCCGGCGTGCTTCACCCGCAAAGACGAGAGGCGGATAGGATGCGAGCTGGGCTTCCGTTGCTGCCAATGCGGCCTGGTCCGGATAGTCCGGAACCTGCTGGATCGGTTTTTGCCGCCAACTACTCGGTGTCCAATTCTCTGCCATCTTACTCACCTGCTCCACCATCCGGTCAGTCCGGATGTTCCGTCCTAAAAATGTTGGGCGGCTTATAACCCTTTAGTGCCATCTTGCATAGCGGCGTTCCGCTCTTCGACACTGAGGATTAAATCGGCGACCACGCGCGATATAAAGGAATTCGATGACGTATTTTCAAACAGAAAACGTACGATCAACGATCACTATACCAAGACGGTTTGTATCCAATTTAAGCTTGTCTCGGAAAAACGCCGGCAATTCTAATGAAGCGTCATACAGGCGCTCTTCCTCAACGTGATCCGCACGCCCCACATCACCAGCTGCTGGCGTCAGACATGAACACCGTCCCGAATGCGATAGCTCGGGGCATACATTGTGACGAGCTCTTCCGCGGCCGTCGGATGCACGGCCATCGTCCGGTCGAAATCGTCCTTCGTGCAGCCCGCCTTCAGCGTAATTCCAAGGATCTGGGCCATCTCACCGGCGTCGTGGCCGAGGATATGCGCGCCCACAACCTTTTGGCTGGCAGCGACCACAATCAGCTTCATGATCATCTTCTCGCCACGCCCCGACAGCGTCGCCTTCAGTGGACGAAACTGCGCACGGTAGACCTCGAGCTCCTTGTAGCGCTTGCCCGCTTCCTCCTCGGTCAGCCCTACGGTACCGATCTCGGGCTGCGAGAAGACCGCCGTTGCGATCGTCTCGTGATCGGGCTTGGTCGGATTGTCCTTGTACTCCGTCTCGATGAAGCACATTGCCTCGTGGATCGCCACCGGCGTCAACTGTATCCTGTCGGTGACATCGCCGAGCGCATAGATGTTCGGGACGTTGGTGCGAGAATAGTCGTCGACCACCACCGCTCCGCGCTCGTCGGTCTTCACACCGGCGGCTTCCAGGCCTAGGCCTTCCGTATTCGGAATGCGCCCGAGCGCCAGCATCACGACATCGGCAACCAGCGTGCCGTTCTTCAGCGTCTCGACGGAAAGACGACCGTCCTCTTTCGATACCTTCTGCAGCATATCATGGCAGAGGATGCGGATGCCCTTGGCGGTCATCGCCTCGTGCAGTCCCTGGCGGAGGTCCTGATCGAAGCGCGACAGAATCTCGGCGCCGCGATAGATCAGCGTCGTCTCGACGCCGAGGCCGTGAAAGATATTGGCAAACTCCACCGCGATATAACCGCCACCCGCAATCACAATCGCCTTCGGCAGCTCCTCCAGATGGAAGGCCTCGTTGGAGGAAATGCAGAGTTCGTTCCCAGGCAAAGCCGCGTGCGGGTTCGGGCGGCCACCGGTCGCGATCACGATGGTCTTCGCGGTCACCGTCTTGCCGGTATTGACCAACCGGACCGTATGCGCGTCGACCAATTCGGCACGTGTTTCCAGGATTTCGGCGTTGGCGCCGGCCAGTCCCTTCTTGTAGAGCCCTTCCAGTCGCGCGATCTCGTTGTCCTTCGCGGCAATCAGCTTCTTCCAGTCAAACGAGCTCTCGCCGACCGTCCAGCCGAAGCCAGCGGCATCCTCGAAATGTTCATGGAACTGAGCCGCATAGACAAAGAGCTTCTTAGGCACGCAGCCGCGGATCACGCATGTTCCGCCGTAGCGGTACTCCTCTGCGATCGCGACCTTCTTACCGAGCGAGGCTGCAACGCGGGCGCTTCGCACACCGCCTGAGCCACCGCCAATGACAAAGAGATCGTAATCGTAGGACGTCATGAGAAACTCCGGATGGAATCGGCTGGTGAGGTGAAAGTGATATAGTATCGGCGGCCGCAAAAACAAAAGCCCGGACGGTGCCGGGCTTTTGATCTGTTATTCGCGCCTTCTTACGGCTTCGGCTTTGCAGCAGCCGGTGCAGCTGGCTTCGGCGCGGCCGTCGCAGCCGGGTTCGCCGGATCGGCAGCCGGTGGCGGGGCCTTGATGACCTTCACGAGTTCAGCGCTCGTCTGTTTCTGCAGATCGCGCGAGATGCCCTGCGCCCAAATGTCGGCGGCCTTGACGGTTTCGCGCGAAGCGATCGGGCCATCCTTGAGCAGCTTCTTGCCAACCGGCGAGTTGTAGAACTCGGCGATCGCGTTGAGTTCCTCGACGGAGAATGCCTTGGCATAGGTCAGCGCGGCTTCCTTCTCGAGATCGGCGCGACGCGGTGCAAGGGCCAGTGCCTGCTTGTCGACCTCAGCGGTGATCGCATCCTGGTAGTTCGGCGAGTCCTGGATGAGATCGGCCTTCAGGCGCTCAGCCAGTCCGGGCAGGATGTTGTCGAACTGCGCGGTGGCGCCGATCGCGTCGATCGCAGCGCGGGCCGCCTTCAGCTGCTCCGGAGAGGCTTCCTGCGCATGTGCGGCAAAGCCGAATGCGACGCCTGAGAAAATAACGGTCGCAGCAGCAAAACGGCCAAGACCTGCAAATTTAATCATGAGTTTCAATGCTCCTGTTACCTGTTCGCCCGCAGCGTGCGTGCGCCTGCTGGACCTGCAATGATCGCAAGCGCCGCCATTTTTAGAAAGAGCCCGTGTTCAACGACTCCGGGTATTGAATTCAGCTCGTTTGAAAGCGCCTCTGCATCAGGAATGCGGCCAAAAGATGCATCCAGGATGTAGTGGCCGCCGTCCGTCATGAAGTCTTCGCCACCGGATTGGCGCAGCGTCAGGCTGCCGCTCAACCCAAGCTTCGAGGCCTTCTTTTCGATCGCCATGCGTGTCGATACGAGTCCGAACGGATTGACCTCAATCGGTAGCGGAAATGCGCCAAGTGTCTCGACCAGTTTGCTCTCGTCGGCAATCACGATCATGCGCTGAGATGCCGCAGCGACGATCTTCTCGCGCAGCAGTGCACCGCCGCCACCCTTGACGAGCGTGAGGTCGGAATCGACCTCATCCGCGCCATCGATCGTCAGATCGAGTTCCGGCAGTTCATCCAGTGACTTCAGCGGTACGCCGAGCTCGACGCAAAGCCTTGCCGTGCGTTCGGAGGTTGGCACGCCTTCGACCTTGAAGCCGGTTGAAACCTTCTCTGCGAGCAGCCGAACAAACTCTTCGGCAGTACTCCCGGTTCCGATTCCAAGCCGCATGCCATATTCGACATGAGCGAGTGCGGCCTCGGCGGCCTTGATCTTCATTTCGCGGGCATCCATGCGCCGCTGACTCCGAATTATTGCGTTGGATGTGCTGTTTACACGGCTCGCTTGCCAAACGAAAGCCAAAAGAGCGTAATGATTTTTGAAAAGCCGTGGGCATTTGCAACTCGTCGCCTTTGCCGGCAAATATTGCTTTTCCGGTCCTCATCACCTACTGCCGATGACATCATTTCTGAAAGGCGCAATCCTTGACCCCTGCCCTTGTTGTATTCGATCTTGACGGAACACTGCTCGATACTCACACCGATCTTGTTGAGAGCCTGAATTATACGATCGCGGCAATCGGTGTGGCGCCGGTCAGCTACGACGACCTCACGCATCTCGTCGGACATGGCGCCAAGGTCATGATCGAGCGGGCCTGCGGTCTTCGAGGACATCCGTTGGCACAGGAACAGCTTCCTGCCCTGCTCAACCGCTTCATTGCGCACTACACCGACAACATGCCGGGACATACCGCGCCTTACCCCAGCCTGGTCGAGGCAATGGATCAACTGAAGAGTGCCGGCTGCAAGCTTGCCGTTTGCACCAACAAGCTCGAGGGCCTGGCGCGCAACCTGATCGAGAAGCTTGAACTCACCCATTATTTCGATGCCATTGCCGGCGGCGACACCTTCACCGTCAGGAAGCCCGACGCCCAACATCTTCTCGGAACCATCGAGCGCGCCGGCGGCGATGTCCGCAGGACCGTCATGATCGGCGACAGCGTCAACGACATTCTTGTTGCCCGCAATGCCGGCGTCCCTTCGATCGCCGTGCCGTTCGGCTATTCCGACGTCCCCGTCGAGACCCTCGGGCCAACGAGCGTGATTACGCATTTCAAGGAGCTGACTCCTGCGCTCATCGACGAATTGATCGAGGACTTCACCTCCGCAACACCGGCAGCGGCGGCAGGCTGACGCAAAAGAAAAGGCGGCCCGCGGCCCAGCCCCTAACCCGATCGCGCGAAAAAACCCTCGCGAAACCCTGACCTACGCAAGGAGGTTTTGCGACATGCCCAGCCTCGACTATGGACTCTTCTTTTGCAGAGGCGCAGATTCAGGATACAAGGCGCAAGTTGCAAATCGTCCGATGCCGCATGCGTGATATGCGCAACTGATACATGATTGGCTCGCGATAGTTCCAAGTGGGTTGCGCATAGCCCGCATGTCCCTGTTCAGGTGACCGACGAATGGACGGTGCGACTGCGTTCCAGAACCGTCACGGAGGGAAATATGCCTGATTTCCAGCGCAGAAAATTTCTCGTTCAAGGTAGCACGGCGGCGCTCGCCGGGATGGCCGGTCTCAATTCTTCATCTCCTGCGTCCGCGGCTCCGACGGACGAGCTCGTGGCCGCTGCCAAGGCAGAGGGCCACCTCACCGTTGTCGGCCTGCCTCGCGACTGGTGGGGATACGGGGACATCATCGACGGTTTCAAGGCGAAATACGGCCTTGGTATCACCGAACTTATGCCCGATGCGGGATCGGCCAAGGTGATCAATACCATCAGAAATGCGAGGGACACAGCCGACCCGCAAGCGCCGGATGTCATCGACGTCGGTCTGCCTTTCGCCTTATCGGCGAAGAGGGACGGCCTGCTGCGGCCTTACAAGGTGGCGGCGTGGGAAGCCATTCCGGACGCAGCCAAGGATCCTGATGGATACTGGTACGGCGGCTACTACGGCACGCTTGCCTTCGAGGTCAACGCGGATATCGTGACGACGATGCCGACCGATTGGGCGGACCTCGCCTCGCCGAAATACAGAAATGCCGTGGGTCTCGCCGGCAATCTGACATCAAATCAAGC
>Ga0102591_1001832_pt1 | contig 26301 bp, 21 predicted proteins | sample AraplaCol_mCL_r2_2_FD_76860 | JGI IMG/M metagenome (GOLD analysis project Ga0102591, IMG submission 76860) | Arabidopsis root microbial communities from North Carolina, USA - plate scrape MF_Col_mCL_r2 (SPADES assembly) (version 2) | ecosystem: Host-associated > Plants > Roots > Endosphere... | reverse complement strand
CGAGAATGTATAATCCTGCGCTCCGGAAGCGTGGCCGAGTGGTTGAAGGCAGCAGTCTTGAAAACTGCCGACGGTTAATCCCGTTCGTGAGTTCGAATCTCACCGCTTCCGCCACAATAGGACTGTAAGCATTTGATTTTATTGGGAAAACTGGTAGCGGATCGTTGCAGACTATCAAAATAACTATCAAAACAAAATTTGATTAGGAAGAAGCAATGTCCATCACCCATGAAGTGTCGCCGCACATCAGTGAGTTGAATGGGAACCAGGACGCTATCCGTCTGGCGAAGGCGGGGTCTGCATATTGATCTCGGCCTACCACGCCAAATACTACGCGCATGAGCTGACAAGGCGGCACGCTGCCGACGGCGTAGGTCGACTTTCCCAGTCGCTTTTTGACGCTAGCGTAGATCTGAATCCCCATCAGATCGAGGCGGCCCTGTTCGCACTCCGCAACCCTTTGCAAGAAGGCGTGCTACTCGCCGACGAAGTGGGCCTGGGCAAAACTATTGAAGCCTCACTGGTGGTTTGTCAGTACTGGGCTGAACGTCGCAGACGCCTGTTGGTCGTCTGTCCGGCAAGTCTGCGCAAGCAGTGGGCGCAGGAGCTTCAAGACAAATTCGCCGTGCCCTCCACCGTAGTGGATGCGGTTTCTATGCGCAAGCAGACTTCCGGTGACATCCTCGCGACTTTGCAGGCGCTGGTTGGCAAGTCGGTCGTCATCATGTCCTACCAGTTTGCGGCTAGGCTGGAAGCGGAGTTGCGGGCGGTGTCGTGGGACGTGGTGGTCATCGACGAAGCGCATAAGTTGCGTAATGCGCACCGTGCCAACAACCGCACCGGGCAGGCGCTCAAGCGCGCACTGCAAGGTCGCAAGAAACTCCTGCTCACCGCCACGCCGCTACAGAACTCCCTGATGGAGCTGTACGGCCTCTCTACGCTGATTGATGAACACCTGTTCGGCGATGAGGCGGCCTTCCGGAAGCAGTTCTTGATTGGTGGTGCTGGCATAGGCGAGCTGCGGGAACGCATCGCGACCTTTGCCAAGCGAACTTTGCGGCGCGACGTGCTTGAGTACATCAAGTACACCGAACGCAAAGCGTTGACCCAACCGTTCAACCCTACCGACGACGAGCAGTCGCTCTACGAGCGCATTTCAGCATTCCTGCAAAAGGAAGACTCTTACGCCTTACCCAAGCAGCAGCGGCATCTTACGGCGCTGATCTTGCGGAAGCTGCTGGCCTCCAGTTCACACGCGGTAGCTGCCACACTAGCCACTATTCGCGAACGGCTTCAAGGGTTGTTGGCAGCAGGTGCGCTAAAAGACGACGGAACCGCGCTGGTCGAAAAGCTCATCGCCGAAGACGATCTGGAGCAGGACTATCTTGAAGAGGAAGCCAACGACAACGAAGCTGACGTAGATTTCGCGCCAAGTACAATTAAAGTCGGCCAGCCCGACGCAGATACCGCCTGCGCTGCTATCTATGCCGAGATAGAGGAACTGACCGCCTTCATCGATTCAGCACGTGCGCTGCAAACCGATACTAAGGCTCAGGCTTTGCTCAAGGGGCTTGCACTGGGGTTCGGCAAGATGGCCGAACTCGGTGCGCCGCGCAAAGCAATCATCTTCACAGAGTCGAGGCGCACCCAGGAATACCTGCACCGCTTTCTCTCCGCGAACGGCTACGCAGGCAAGCTGGCGCTGTTCTCCGGAACCAACGCTCACGAAGAGTCTATCGCCATCTACCATCGCTGGCTGAAGGAATTCAAGGGTACAGATCGCGTCACGGGTTCGCCCCAGGTGGACAAGCGCACAGCGCTCATCGATCATTTCCGTAAGGGCGACGGCAGCGGCGCGGAAATCATGATCGCCACCGAAGCTGCAGCCGAGGGCGTTAACCTTCAGTTCTGCGCGCTCATCATCAATTACGACCTGCCTTGGAATCCGCAGCGCGTGGAGCAGCGAATTGGCCGCTGCCACCGTTACGGTCAGCGCTTTGACGTTGTAGTAATCAACTTCCTCAACACGCGCAACCAGGCCGACCAGCGCGTACTGGAGCTGCTCACTGAGAAGTTCAGCCTGTTCTCCGGCGTGTTCGGCGCGAGCGACGAAGTGCTGGGCCGTATCGAGGGCGGCCTCGACTTCGAAAAACGCGTGCTTCAGATCTATGACACCTGCCGCCAGCCGGACCAGATCGAGGCCGCCTTCAACAAGCTGCAAACGGAGCTGGAAGAAGTCATAGCTGGCCGCATCAGGGAAACCCAGACGCAGTTGCTGGAGAACTTCGACGAGGACGTCCACGACCGCCTCAAACTACGCTTGAACGAAACAGAAGCAAGGCTCGACAAGCTGGGTCGTTGGTTCTGGGGCGTCACTCGTTATGCCCTGAGTGACCGTGCGCAATTCGACGAGCATTTGTACGCATTCTCTCTGAGCACACCACCTAGTGGCATTGCGTCTGGCCGGTACCAGTTCATTCGTGGCGCTACGCAGCCGGACATGCTGGCCAATGCTTACCGCCTGAGTCACCCGTTGGGCGAGTGGAGCATCGATGCCAGCCTCGCGGCACCCACGCCGACCGCCACAGTAAGCCTCGACTACAGCAAGCACGGCGCGCGCATTTCGATAATCGAAAAGCTGCGCGGCAAATCTGGCTGGCTCACACTAGCACGACTGGAAATCTCTGCTTACGAAACTACCCAAGCCTTGCTGTTCTCCGGTCTAACTGACGATGGCGAACCGTTGGACCAGGAAACCTGCGAAAAGTTAATGAGCATCCCATCGGCAGAAATACCAGTCCCACTAGATGCCACATCCCCGGATGCATTAAATGCCAACAGCCAGCGAGCCGTCGCCGCCACCATCGCGTTGGTGCTGGAAGCTAACCAGCGCCTGTTCAACGAGGAACGCGACAAGTTGGAGCGCTGGGCCGACGACAAGCTGCTGGCCGCAGAGGAAGCATTAAAGAACACCAAAGCCCGCATCGCGCAGTTGAAGCGTGACGCACGCAAGGCAACGACATTGCAGGAGCAGGATGGTATCCAGCGCGAGCTCTCGGAACTGGAGCGAAAGCAGCGCCACCAAAGACAGGAGATCTTCGCTACAGAGGACGAGATCATCGCGAAGCGCGACGAGTTGATCTCGTCCCTTCAACAGCGGTTAAAAGAAAAAACGAGCAACGAGACATTGTTCAGCATTCGCTGGCAAGTCAATTAGAGCACAGACAACCAAACGAATCCTCAGAATTCCCGAAATCAGGGCAAGTCATGACCAGCAAGAATAATCCAAAATTCCAAGAACTCGTCGCCAAGCTGCGCGAGATTTTCCAGATCGATCGTCCGGAACTCGACTTTGGCATCTACCGAATCCTCAACGCACGCGCTGGCGAGATCAACGACTACTTGCAAAACCGGCTGTCCGAGAAAGTGCAGGCCGCCCTCTCCGCAGGCAGCGCGGCGAGCGCGCAGCAGCTGCAAACCGAATTACAGGAGGCTGAGAAAAACGCACAAGCCTTGGGCGTCGGCCCCGATGCCGTGCCCAAGGTGCAGGAACTACGCGCTAAGCTGAAGGAAGCCACCGCGGGCAGCAGCGAATATGAAAATGCCGTGTTCTCGCACCTGCTAACCTTCTTCTCACGTTACTACGAGCAAGGCGACTTCATAAGCCAGCGCCGCTACAGGGGTGACACCTACGCCATCCCCTACGCGGGCGAAGAAGTGATGCTGCACTGGGCCAACAAGGATCAGTACTACACCAAGAGCGGTGAGAACTTCAGCAATTACAGCTTCAAACTGGAGGATGGCCGTACAGTGCATTTCCGACTCGTCGCCGCCGACACCGCCAAAGACAACCGCAAAGACAACGACAAGGAGCGCCGCTTCGCACTGGTCGAGGAAAAGACCGTCATCCGCATCGACGAACAGGGCGACGAGTACAAGGAGGATATCCTGCCTGTGGAGGAAATGGCTGGCGCGGACGGCAACAAGGAGCTGGTCGTCCGATTCGAGTATGCTGCGCAGCCCAAGGGAACCAAGCAAGAGTCGCTGGTAACTAAGGCTGTAGAGGCCGTTCTGGCGGACGCCGCCGTCAAGGCCCGCTGGCTGGCGTTGGGCAGCCGCGCGCCGACAGAAAGGAACCCGCAGCGCACGCTATTGGAAAAGCACCTGAGCGGCTACACCACCAAAAACACGGCGGACTACTTTATCCACAAGGACTTGGGCGGTTTCCTGCGGCGCGAACTGGACTTCTATATCAAGAACGAAGTGCTGCATCTGGACGATGTGCAAAACGCGGGCGCGTTCGCTGATATCGAGAAGAACCTTCGGATGATCCAGTGCCTGCGCGCCATCGCGCTGGAGCTGATTACCTTCCTAGCTCAGTTGGAGGATTTTCAGAAGAAGCTGTGGTTGAAGAAAAAGTTTGTGGTCTCCAGTCACTATTGCATGACCCTTGATCGGGTGCCGGAGGTTTTATACCCAGAGATCGCAGCGAATGAGCGGCAGTGGGCGCAATGGAAACAGCTTTGTGTGTGGGATAGAGATGCAAAGGGAACGATCGAGGATTTGAGGGCTGGGCAGTATCGGATGGTGGATACGAGCCTGTTTTCGGAAGAATTCAAGGCAAAGTTGCTTCAACTGGTGCCGGATGTCGAAGCCTCGGTAGACGGGCTACTTGTTCAGGGCGACAATTTCCAGGCGCTGACGCTTCTCGCAGTCAAGTACCGCGAGCGCGTTAAGGCGATTTACATAGACCCGCCCTATAACACTGACTCATCTGAAATTGCCTACAAAAATGGTTATAGAAGCTCATCATGGGTAAGTTTGCTTGTTGATCGAGTTCACGCATCGAAAGGCTTACTGACGAACGATGGCGTGTTGTGCGCGACTATCGATGATGCCCAACAAAAAGAGTTGGCATTCTTGCTCGATCGCGAGTTCGGTAAAGAAAATTTTCTTGGATCAGTTTCGATTCGGATTAACCCGTCTGGGCGAGTCACGCTACGTGGATTTGCTCAGTGCCATGAATACGGAATCTTTTATGGAGCCTCCCAGAATTCCGCCATCGCCAAGCTGGCACGAAGCGATGATCAGCAGGCGCGATTTAATCAAGCCGACGATGCGGGCGCGTTTGAATGGCGCAATTTCCGGCGCGAAGGATCGGCCTCCGAACGTTACAGTCGGCCAAAGCGTTTCTTTCCGATTTATGTGAAGGATGGTAGTTATCGTGTTCCCAACTTGAAATGGAACGACTCCATAACTGCGTATGATGTTCTGGAACAGCCCGAGACGGCCGAAATTGTGATGTATCCAATTGACTCGCAAGGAACCGAACGTGTTTGGCGTTGGGGGCTCGAGCGTATCTCAAGAGAGGCATCCGAGATCGTTCCAAAAATCAACCAACGCGGTGACTTACAGATTTACTACAAGTATCGACCAAACGAAGAGGGAGTACTTCCGCAAACGATTTGGAGCGATAAAAAATACTCAGCCACCGAGTACGGGACAGCTCTGCTCAAGTCACTGTTTAGCGCTCGGAATGAATTTAGCTTCCCTAAGGCTATCGGCGCAGTTGAAGACTCCGTTCGAATAATGCTCGGAAGTGACCGAAAGGGGCTGGTTCTCGACTATTTCGCTGGTTCCGGAACCACTGGGCATGCCGTTGTCAATCTTAATCGAGAAGACGGTGGCGAAAGAAAATACATCCTTGTAGAACAAGGCGATTACTTCAATTCAGTAACCAAACCAAGAATTCAGAAATGCGTCTACTCAACTGCTTGGAAGAGCGGCGAACCAACCGCCGTTGAAACCGGTATTTCACATTGCTTCAAAGTCCTCAAACTCGAGAGTTATGAAGATACCCTGAATAACCTGCAATTGCGCCGTACATCTGTTCAGGGTGACCTCCTGAACACTTTGCCAAAACAAGCCAAGGACGACTATCTGCTCAAGTACTTGTTAGATGTGGAAAGCCGTGGCTCGCTGCTCTCAGTCGAGGACTTCAAGAACCCCTTCGATTACACCCTCAATGTGGCTGTGGATTCGGCGGGTGCATTCGAGCCGCGCAAAATCGATCTGGTCGAAACCTTTAACTATCTGATCGGACTTCGCGTCAAGCACGTTGACGCCCAGCCGGAGCGCGGCTTCGTTCACGTCACCGGCACACTCCCCAGCGGCGAAAGCTGCCTCGTACTGTGGCGCGACTGCGATGTGCTGGACTACGAAAGGATCAGCAAGCTGTGCGACAAACTGGCAATCAACCCAGCGGACAATGAGTTCGACGTGGTATACATCAACGGCGACCACAACATTCCAACCATGCTAATGCAGACCGCTGAGGACGGCGGCGCAACCCGAGTTTTCAAGCTGCGCCAGATTGAGCCGGAATTTCTTAAGCACATGTTCGCGGTGGAGGACAATTGATGGCGCGGCCACGAAAGACCACTGGCTCCGGGGCGGGTGCAAGCGGAGGAGCGGCCTCAAGTCGCAGCGGCAAGAAGCGTAGCTTCCATCAAGATCTCGTGCTGAACCGTTGGGTGCTGGGTTTCTTCCATAGCGAATCCCTAGCCACCCTCAAATTGCGACTGGGCGATGATCGACACGAGGGCATTGATGAGGATGGTCAAACCAAGTTCTTCCACGAGCTAATACGTGGCCTGTTCGATCCCAACAAGGTGCCGGAGGGAGACCTGCGGCGCTACGATTTGAACATCGTCGCCCACTGGCAGGCCATCACCGTACAGCGCAACAAGCTGGAAGGCCATGAGTTGCAAATGAAGTACTTCCAGTACCTCTCGCTGCTGTTTACCGAGCTGTATCTAGACTGGTACTTTAACCACCGTCAGGACTTGCTAAACGGCCTGAACGAAGAAATGACACGCCACCGCGCCGAGGCTGGTGCCGAGCAGTTCCGCGACTTTGATGCGGACGATCTGAACAAGATCGCCTTCTGGAATGCAACCGGTAGCGGCAAGACGCTGCTTCTGCACATCAATATCCGCCAGTACCTTCATTACTTCCAAGCCGGACGCAGCGATCAATATCCGAGCAAGATCATCCTGCTCACGCCCAATGAAGGACTGTCGCGCCAACACTTGGAGGAGCTGCACCTATCGGGCTTCGGCTTTTCGCAATTTTTCAATAAGGCGCAGAATCCGGCCCCCGGCACCATTGAAATTATCGATATCAATAAGCTGGGTGACGAGATGGGCGACAAGACCGTTGCTGTGGGAGCCTTCGAGGGCAACAACCTCGTGTTGGTTGACGAAGGGCATCGCGGTACGGGCACTGCGGCAGGCGCTTGGATGGCGCGACGTGACGCTCTGGTCCGAGGAGGTTTCGCCTTCGAATACTCGGCTACATTTGGTCAAGCAGTCGCTAAGGGTATGACGGTGGCTGCAGCGGAGGAGGACATCCAGAAGAAACGCGCTAAGATGCTGTTCGAAACGACCAGCCTGAAAAAGCTGGACGAAAGCCAATTGGCGCAGTTAGCACTGACCGGCGAGGAGAAACGCCGTGCGCGTATCACTGCCACGCGCGAGATCTATGCCAAATGTATCCTGTTCGACTACTCGTATAAGTACTTCTACGAAGACGGTTACGGCAAGGAGTCGCTGATCCTCAACATGAACGGCGAAGCCTACGAACAGACGGACAACGCCGCCAAGTATTTCACCGCCTGCCTGCTGGCCTTCTACCAGCAGCTTTGGTTATGGAGCACGCACCGAGAGAAGGCGGCCGACTTCAACATTGAAAAGCCGTTATGGGTATTCGTAGGCAACACGGTATCCGGCGAAGAATCGGACATTATGGAAGTGGTGAACTTCCTTGCGGCCTTCCTTAACGATGACGTTCAAATCAAAAAGTGGCTGGCTGACTTGATTGCCGACCGTGCGCAGATTCTGGATGCCAAGGGGAATAACATTTTCAGTGGGCGCTTCACGCCCTTGATGGGATTTTCCGGGAAGGTTGACGAACTGTACACCGACATCCTACAGCGGGTATTTAACGCATCGGCCAAACAGCGACTGAAGCTAATCAATATCAAGAGCAGCAAGGGCGAGCTGGCTTTAAGAGTGGGCGATGCAGAACCATTCGGCCTTATCAATATTGGTGACGATGCGGGTTTCTTCGGTATGGCAGAAGACGAGGAAACCTTCGACAGCGAGCGCGACGACTTTGGCGGCGCGCTGTTCGGCACGCTGAACAACAAGGATAGCAGTCTCAACCTGCTGATCGGATCACGCAAATTCACGGAAGGCTGGAGCAGTTGGCGCGTTTCGACGATGGGCTTGCTGAACATGGGCCAGGGCGAAGGCTCACAGATCATCCAGTTGTTCGGGCGCGGCGTTCGCCTGAAGGGCAAGAACTTTTCGCTCAAGCGCACCTTGCCTCAGGATCGCCCCAAGGGAATGCACTTGGATAAGCTTGAAGCGCTCAACGTTTTCGGCGTGCGCGCTAGTTATATGGCGGCGTTCAAGGACTACTTACGCGAGGAAGGCATTACCCCGAGTGACGAAGTGTTGGAACTCGATTTCCCGACTAGAGCCAATCTTCCCAAGGGAAAGCTCAAGACGCTTGCACTGAAGGATGGCTACAAGGATAACCAGAAACTGGGCTTCAAGCGTACACATTTCCCGTGGTTGTACGAAATCCCCGCGCAATTCCAAGGAAAGATTAAGGCGCCACATGTGGTGCTCGACCTGTATCCGCGTGTGGAGGCATTGTCCAGCAAAGACAGGGGTGTAATTCCTACGGCCGAGGCGAGAAACAAAGGCAAGCTGAAAGCAGACTTGTTCCCAGTGTTCGATTGGGACCGCGTCTACCTGGCCTTGCAGGACTACAAGCTGCAACGAAGCTGGAGCAATTTACGCCTGGACCGCCAGAAGTTGATCGACTTCTGCGCTGGCTCGACGGACTGGTACACGCTGCTCATCCCGGCGGTGGAGCTAAACGTGGTCACGTTCGCCGATATCCGCAAGCAGGAAGACATCCTGATCCGGCTATTGACAGACTACACTGATCGCTTCTACAAAGCCCTGAAGACCGGTTACGAAGGCCAGTTCTACGACATCATCCACATGGATGAAGAGCACGGCTCGATGCTCACGCTCTACCAGTTCGAGATCGAGAACACAGATGATGGGCTAGAGTACCAGGCCAAGCTGGAAGTGCTGAAAAAGCTTGTAGCGGACGGCAAGATCGGTGAGGCCAGTCAATGGCAAGCGAACCACATGGTCGCGATCAGCTTTGACCGTCATCTGTATTACCCCCTCTTTGCGTTGGAAGACAAGGACGCAGTGCCACTGAAACTGCGGCCACTAGCCTTCGACGCACCGAGTGAGATCGACTTCGTTCACGATCTGGAAGCGTTCTACGACTCTGCTGAAGGTAAGGAAGCAATTGGCGAGCGCAGCCTCTACCTGCTACGCAATGCAGATCGGGAAGAGAAAGGTTTGGGCTTCGCGTTAGCGGGAAATTTTTATCCGGATTTCCTACTGTGGTTGGTTGATGACGCAAGCGGCAAGCAATGGCTAACCTTTGTCGATCCTAAAGGGCTTCGTAATCTCGACCTGTCGCACCCAAAGCTGGGCCTCTATAAGGAAGTGAAAACATTGGAGGCCACGCTGGCGGGACAAGCCAAAGCGGGTGAGCCGCCGCTTGTTCTTAATGCCTTCGTTCTTTCACCTACCAAGTTCTCAGACTTGCTAAACGTTGGGGACCCGGCGAAGAAGGCCGAGCTGGAAAATCGCCATGTACTCTTCATGGAAGACGGAGCCAGCAGCTACCTGAAGAAGCTGTTCTCGGTTTTGAAATGAATGACTTCGAAGTAGGGAAGAGCGTTGGGGCCGATCTCTATCCTAGTTCAGGATTGGCTGGCTTGCTAAGCAGGGCGGGACGGGCTTTAATCGCCCCCTTGCCCTGACCAAACCGATCAATGGTTGTTGACAGCCTAGGGTTCCGACAAGCAAAATTCTAGACAATCTGCTCGGCGGGAGGGAGTTTCTTCGTGCCGGGCCATCGAATCACTTCTCTCCGTTGGAGCTCCATTGCAACATCTACATACCCTCGAAACCAAAGATGAGGCTGAAGAGAAGCTACTAAAATTGTTGGGACCGAAGCGATTAGTTAGTGATCGAGACGGCACTGAAGTCGTATACAAATTGTTTGGTGAGTTGACGTGGACGAATCTCTACGCTTTGGGCCTGCATAATCTTCCTGAGTTGAAAATCATTCTATCGCAGCGGGATTCTGGGAATGCCTATGACAAGAACCGACACGGTGAAATTATCGCCGCACTCGAAAATATTTCGCGAGTGCTGGGACTGACAATTCCGCCCCATTGGCGCTGACGAGTAAAGTACGAGTGTACGTCACAGGCGAATCTTCAATTAATTAAATCTCCTGGATCTCTCCCTCGAGGAACCAACCCGTTGCCTTGACCGCATCAATAGCAGCTCCTGGATTTGCTGCCCAAAGAATCAGAGCAAGACTTTCCTCAGCCCGACTGCACGTGACGTAGAGCAGTCTGAGGGTCCTGTCGATAGAAGTTTCTTTACCTTCTTCAATATTTTTCAAATCGCTCTTGCCCAGCCCCTGACCGCCGACAACTTTGTCGTACGCAAAAAGGAAGCCACCGGCGTCCGTATCGTCCATAACCACCATTACGTGCTTGAACTCCGATCCCTTGACGACCTGGTGAGTAGCCAGTTCCGTTTCTCCCCTCAAATAGGCTCGGTATTTAGAAATTTCTTTCCAAGGCGTTCTGAACAATGTATCCCATCCACGCTTACGCCTGTCTTCCACATCTTCTTGTGACTTGACGGCAGGAGGTGGCGGTGCCGCTGTCTCATCCCGATACGCGTTGTAGAATCTGCCATCCACATCAAAAAGCTCCAAATCTAGCAAAGGCCCAACGACATCTCGAACTCTAGCTTCAGGATGCAATACGTTCTTGGCGAACTGACCCAGGGCGTGCTGAATTTCCGCTACGACTTTGCTTCGCGCCTCGCCATCGTCTGGAAGCTTCGACAGAACTCCGTCTCGGCGCAATACATTCGTTGCAGCGAACTCATCGATTGTCGAATCCGCATTGACGCACTCAGCCAGTTCCGAAATAGCTCCTAGCAGAGGGCGCAGCATTCCGGGACCAGACCTTTCCCCACTTGAGCTGGGAGCAGATGCATCTGGATCTAAGAGGTCGACGGCCAGGTATGCATTGAGGAATCCACCTCGAATCGCTGCCAATTTGTGTTCCAGCGCCAGGGTCGTGTATTTCTTCACATCCCCACCCCATTCAGCAATAGCCGTTTGGTCCTTCATGGCTTCTGCACACCTACCCTCGAAGGCCATCTTCTCTTCCGTGCTCAGGTGAGCTGCCCCAATGAACATTCGAACGACCCCACCTTCCTTCTCGGTTCTGTGTACCTGACGTATACCGGTCTTCGGCTGAGTCCGTCCTTCAAGGTCTGCTTCCCATATATCGTTGATAAGGTCCACGATACGCTTTTGGCTGCGGTGATTCATTTGCAGCGCAGGTCGCTTCCAGCTTTGGGGAATATGAGACGGAAGGTCATCGTGCCCATCCGCGTAAATTCGCTGACGATGGTCGCCCAGCAGGCCAAGCGTTACCACCCCTGGGAAGTGTACTGATAATGAGCACAGGGAATCGAGCATGGCCCGCATGGTGTCCTGAGACTCGTCAATGAGAATCAGGGGATGACGGTCAGCTACGATTCTGCGTAACGTCGGGCGTTCGTTCAGCAACCAAGCGGCGGCATCAATGACCTGGCCATGCGAAAGTGCGCCGGCACCAAACGTTCGGCGGTCTGGATGGTAGATGAAGCTAGGTGTGTCTGCAATCTTGGCGGCATCTTCCTCCAGCTCCGCGTACTTTCGTCTGTCAGTATCACTTTCGCCGCGTTTTTTCTCCCTGGCCGCCTGACGTGCCTCTTCTAGCTTCTTGCTGATTCGCGCCAGCAATGCTTCTTTGATGTCTTCATCAAAACCTTTAATCAGGTCCCAACAAAACGAGTGAATAGTAGAGACTTCAGTGAGCACGTTTTCGCCCAAGCGCCCCGTCACCACTGCAGTAGCATTTTTGGTGTAGGTGATGACCCGTACTGCCTGCCCACGCGAGCGAAGACGTTCGGCATACAGTCTTCCAGCAGCGTGCTCGACCACACCCGTTACACGACGCAATACCTCAACCAAGGTACGTGTCTTACCGGAACCAGCTCCGGCGAACAGAAAGAAATTATGGGCAGGAGTTGCGGTCACATAGCCGCAGATATCTTCAACGACGTGCGCATCCCTTTCATTGCCACCGGCATCTGCGGGCCCGCTCACAATGTTTCCTCGCGTTTTGCAGTCAACTGCTCATTGAGCCAAACAAGAGCATCCGAAATGTACGCAGGACAAACGAGCCGCTCTCCCTTTTCCATACGTTCGAAGATGGATGCAGAAAAATCACCTTTACTGAAACTTCCACGCAACATGTCATGGAGCTTTTTCAACAGCTCAACGTGATCTGGGTGGTCGAGAACAATATCGATGACCTTGGCCAATGCACCGCGATGAACGATCTTCTTGCCGCTCTTGTCAGTCTCGTCCTCAAGGGCTTTGAACCAATCGATGTTGGTGAGAATCAGAGAATCTTCGAACGAACTGGGCCACTGTTCGCTGGCAGCCGCAACTGGCAGTTGCCATGCGAATCGGACTTTTACGCCGGTAGCAGAAGACCAAACCAGCTGCGCATCGGTTGGCTTACGGTACCCCGTGAAGTCTGGCAGCATTGGATGCCACGATGTCAGAGTGTCGTTGCCACACTCTATTCCTTCCTGGCCCGCAATGTGAACAGCGCCTCGAACCGTCCGTCCTTTCTCATTCTTCGCTGGGAGCACAGGGTCCAAGTCGGTAATCACGACAGTTGGAATCCCAAGGCGTTCTACCAGCGGCTTCAGGCGGTGGGCATGACTTCCGCCAATATCCAAGAACGAAATGTACTTAGTCGCCAGCGCCTCAAAATTCTGTTTGATGAACATAGGCACCAGCATGCGCTCCGCAGTCCCCTCAACAAAGATTGCAGCGTCGGCAAACAGCAGGTCTGTGTGCTGCACCTGGAAGTAGCGTTCGGTAAATGTCCGTGTTTCCTCATCCTTCCCAAACGCATCGCCCAAGTTTACTACGTCCGTGCTCGGTTTCGTTCCAACACCATCACCTGGGATCCGCTTGACGTACCGGAGCCGAGTAAAGCTATCCCCGTGAGCAAGGTGGCTTGAATGCGTGCTGATTATCAGCTGGCTGCGGAGGTCGGCATGCAATTCATTCTTCGAACAGAGCAAGCCATGGGCGTTAAGCGAAAAGTTTCGTTGAACCTGAACATGAAGGTGAGCCTCTGGCTCCTCAACCATCACCAGATGAATTGGCACTGGCAGACCTTGTTTTGGATTCAGACGAGCCGCACGGAACGACACCAGCATGAAGCTCAAGGACTGAAGATTCTGATACCCTAGCCCAATGGAGTGCTCTGGCAGCGATTCCGCTGCCACTGCGGGGTCCAGGCGATATTGGACCGCTGTACCATGGTCCAGCAGGTCTGCGGTCTGGATACGCGTGCGGAAGTGAATTCCTTTTGCATCATGAAGCCCGGGATATCCCAGAACCTCGACTTCCTCCATTGCCGGCCGCAACGCCTCTGAAATAGAAGAATCCAGCTCCGACTGAGCTTTACCAATGGCCTGAACCAGGTCCTCCCTGTTGCCGTGGCCACTAGGAGCCACGTTGAGATATTGCTTCGCGAATTTCAGAAGTTGATTCGAGAATAGTCCCGGGCGGGCATTTTCACCTTCTGAGCGCACTTCATCGTCCTCCGCGCCTAGTCCACGCTGCGCGGGGACGAAATCCACCCGAATAAGGTTTTTCAGGTGAACGAGCTCGACCGGCGCTGCCCCCTTCAAGAGCGACTGTGGCTCCCGACTCTCTGGATTGGCCAATGGCCCTTTGGCCGGGTCCAAGCGATAGGCCGATATGCGACGCAACTCCTTTGGATTCCGGAGCCAGTAGTCCAGCAGGTCTGTGGGCCATGCGTGGCCATCGACCGGCAGCGCTTTGACCGGAGCACGCGCTTCTCGGTAGCGCCAAGCAAGCCTTCTTAGCGCTGTAGTATCTTCAAAGGGCTCGAGGCGCACTCGAACACCAACCGCACCGCCTGCCCAAGTCAGTGACGTCATGAATGGGCGTACGTAGCTGAATGCCCCCTCTTTGGCATCGAACCAAAGGTCGATGAACGGCATGCAAGACTGAAGAGTCTCCAGCTGATCTTCCCATATCTCGACGTCCTTATTGTCCGTCGTCGGGTCCTCCGCAAGCGCCTCCCATTTCTGGCAAAGGTCTCGTAACTTCCCCCAGTGCGATAGGCTGATGTCGAAAGCTCTGAAGCCAGGCGAGTCCGAGAGGAAATTCTTGAGTGCGGTAAGAATCGAGGTCTTGCCGCTATTGTTCGCCCCCACCAGGATGGTGGTCGACTCATCAAGTTCTACGCGTGTCTTAGCAAGGCGGCGGAAATTGCAAATTTCAACACATGCTAGCCGCAGCGGCGGTCCGCTCTTTGAGACAGCGGACTTGGATGCAGCGGCCTTTGCCACCGCTGCTTTTGCAGCCGTCGGAGCGGCAGCTACAGTCTTAAGGGCAATATCGTCTGTAGTCATTTTCTTTTAAGTCTGCATATGTAGTAACGAACCATCTACCCGCCGGGCATCAGGAAGGACGAAAACACAAACGAGCTCAGTAGTGAGAGCGGGACGACCAAGGGGTGACCCGAGAGCACGCACCGTTCACCAAGCCATCTACATCTACTAGCTCTTTGATGCCTGCTAGCGTCTGCAGCTGGGTACTCGCCGAACACGGCCTGAGCCCTTGAGGATAGCATCTTGCCTAGCTGAAAAATACGTGAAATGTCACACCCTGAATCGGCAGCAGTGCATCAGGCGTAAAGACATTGAGCTAAAAAATCTCAAATCTATATCGTAGAAGTGAGATTGGGCGTGTGGCGCCAGCAATCGCGCCGTAGTCTCAGCCTCGACAACTTTTACCTAAATAAATGCCTACAGCTCCAACGTGAGCTGTAGGCATTTATGTTTTTCTGTACTTCAATTTCACGACAAGGAGAATCCACATGCATCTTTTACAGACGATGGCCTACGTAGGACAAGAACCCTGGCATGGCTTGGGCAATCAGCTTTCGCCACATCAGCCTTTGGAGGTTTGGGCAAGCCAGGCGGGTATGAATTGGAGCATCGAGTCAGGTGATATCCGATACGCCACCTCTGACGAAGGCATCAACTCTCTCCAAAACTATCCCGATCAGCGAGTGCTGTATCGCTCAGATACGAAGGCACCACTGTCGGTCGTTTCCAAACGCTTCCATGTCGTACAGCCACGCGAGATTCTGGAGTTCTATCGTGACCTCACCGAGGCTGGTGGCTTTGAGCTGGAAACCGCTGGCGTGTTGAAGGAAGGCCGCAAGTTCTGGGCATTAGCCAAGACCGGCCAGTCGGCAAATCTGCAAGGCCGTGATCGCGTCAATGGATATCTGCTGCTGGCGACTGCCTGCGACGGCACCTTGGCTACCACGGCTAAGTTCACATCGGTGCGCGTGGTTTGCAATAACACGCTGGCGATTGCTGTCGGCCATGGTGGCGATGCCATTAAGGTTCCGCACCGTAGCCAGTTCAATCCTGACGCGATCAAGCGCCAGCTAGGGATCGCGATTTCGTCCTGGGATGGCTTCATGGAGCGCATGAAAGCACTCTCTGAATGCAAGGTCAAGGACAATGCAGTCGATGCGTTCTTTCAGCGCGTGCTGACGTATCCAACGAGCTATGCACTCGATAGCAATACGCCTCCCCCCAATGATCGCGCCATCAAGACCGTGCAGCAGTTGTACGCCGGTCATGGCAAAGGCGCGGAGCTGGCCTCTGCTTCTGGGACTGCATGGGGATTGCTCAATAGCGTTACTGAGTATGTCGATCACTATCGCCGCGCTCGCAGTGTTGATCATCGCCTGGATGCAGCCTGGTTCGGCCAAGGCGCGGCGCTTAAGCAGAAGGCATGGGATGAAGCGTTGCTGCTCCTGTCATGATGAGACGTCAATCAAATCACCTGCATTCGCAGCACTTCAAACTCGTTGTTGCACCCGGCCCAGGACAGACCTTCTGTCCTGGGCCTTCTTTATGCTGTCTGTTGAAGGAGAAAACCGATGTATCCATACCCTTATCCAAACGGCATTTGTCGCGATGCCGTATACGCTCTTATGCTGGGCCTTTTTGCAGGAGCGCTTCACACGTACCTCGTTTGTAAGTACGTCGATAGCCTGCAGAACAAAGGGCCGATCTAACTTCACTGGAGATGAAATTGAAAACCTTGCTCATCGAAATTTTGAAGCTGATCGCTGTGCAACTGATCACCTTCGCGGCGGAGCTGCTTTGCGGCTACCTGCGAGGCGAACAAGAGCAATTCCAATAAGGCAGGGCCGATTGAGAATGCATTGGGGGCGGCCTGGCTGCTCTCAATGCGGGGCTTTTATGACCCTAGTTAGAATTTATCACTACAACCAAACGTATTTGAGAGGAACGACATGAAGGTCTACGGATATGCCAGAACTTCGACAGTAGAACAGCTCGCCGGACTGGCTGACCAGGTGGCGAAGTTGCGCGGCGCTGGTTGCCATGACCAGCACATTTACAAAGAACAGGTTAGCAGCGTCAAGATGGAGGAACGCATGGAATTCGCTAAAGCCCTGTCAGCATTGGGCAGTGGTGACGTGTTGGTATTTACGAGCCTGTCACGCGCCGCCAGGTCTATGTCGCAGATGATCGAAATCGAGCGCAAAGTGGCGTCTGTGGGCGCTACGATTCGCATTCTTGATCTGTCGGTCGATACAGGTACACCAGCGGGGCGCCTGACGTTCAACCTGTTTGCATCCATCGCTCAATTCGAACGAGAGAATATGCTTGAACGTCAGCGGGTAGGGATATCAGCGGCCAAGGCTCGTGGCGCGTACAAGGGCCGCGTACCGACAGCCCAGGCCAAATCAGAGCGCGTACTGGAGCTGACATCAAAGGGATTGACCAAACAGGAAATTGCCGACGCTTGCTCAATCGGCTTAGCTTCTGTCTATCGCATCCTCAAGGCCCGTACCAGCTCCGCAACTGCGGCTTGACATCTCAATCGGGCTGCAGCATTTCCCACAGCTGTAGGCCAACCGCATCAGCCAGCCTTTCCATGCTATCGACGGAGATGTTGCGCTCGCCCCGTTCAACCTGGCCAATGTAGGTCCGATGTAGTCCCGCCTTCTCTGCTAGTAGTTCTTGCGACAGGGCCATCCCCTCTCGCGCAAGACGCAATTTCACCCCGAAAAGAATCTTCGCAGGTTGTCGCTGTGGTGGTGTATGGGCTGATTTTTTCACGCCCCAAGGGTGATGGCGTGATGACTTTAGGTCTACAGACTTTGGGTAGCATGTAGTAGTATTTGCATGTTTCTAGAAAGAATTATTCACTTCAATTTTCAAATCGAAAGGAAACGCTATGTTTCAGATGAATGCACATGTACTGCCCCGCATGGCAGTAACGCTTACTCTGGTCGTGGGGGTACTGGTCCTGCAAGGCTGCCATCAGGAGATCGACGCAAGGCAGGCACACGTCGAACAAGGCCTAATCTACAAGAAGGACTCCAGTGATCCGTTTACCGGAACGCTGACGAACGTGGACATCGTCCAGGTCGCCAAACGCTACGCTGCGCAGTATGGTGCCTGGGAAGGAAGCTGCACCGTACCTGTCAAGGACGGACAGTTTGATGGCGTGGCCACGTGCAAGAACGGCAAAGGCAAGAAGATCGGTGAATACACTTACAGCAATGGGCAGATCGAAGGCGCTGTAAAGATGTGGGCACCAGATACCGACAACCTGATGATGTCGATGACCGTTCACGGAGGTGTCACTGACGGCGTTCAAGAGCGCTTCAACCCCAAGAGCGGCAAAATCATCAGCCGCGTTGCCTACACTGAGGGGAAGAAGTCAGGCGAGGAAAAGCAGTGGGACATCACGGGCGACACGCTGCTTACTGATTTGACCTGGGAGAACGGCAAACAGACAGGCGTGTACCGCTATGGAGAGAGCGAAGAGCATTACGTCGCTGGTGAGCGCGATGGTACTTGGAGAACTTGCCGCTGGCGTGAAGGTCAGCCAGCGGAAAAGAACAACGCGTTTCGCGCTAAGTACGATGCGTACTATGCGATGGCTGAAAAGCTGGGGGGGAGCTATTTCATCCCCGCGATGGTTGACAGCCAGGCCGATGTTGTCTGCACCGAAGAGGTCTACACCCATGGCGTCAAACAAGTTCAGCCTGCCCCTGCGGTGAATACAGCGCTTGCTTCGTCAGGCAACGCGTGTCTCGATGCGAAGATCGCTGCATTCCACAAGGAGAACGGAGAAGAGGCACCAATCATCAATGACGTGATCCAAGAATGGGAGGCGGGCTGTAAGCAATAGCCCTTAGCGACTTTGAAACGACCTAGGAGGCCAATGGTCTCCTAGACTAGATGAAGTAGCTCGATTCATGCTACAGCTTAGACGTTTCGACCTGATCTGACTTTTGCGGTCGAAGGATTTGCCTGCCTTGTCCAAGGTCTGATTCGCTATCAGCAGCCAGGTATGCGCCCACCGCGATGACGCTGCTCGTTCCTCATTGCGTTCAGCTATGGCGAAGCGATCTAACGCTTGGCTTGACCGGAAACGGGCATAGATGCGCTTGCTGTACGATGACGCGTCGAAGTAGGCCATGCTGGCATCGTAGTGCGGCTAATTCAAGCTGACTTGATGAATGTCCAACTTCATGCAAATTCCGGCCCTCATCGCCACCCTCGTTGGCGCAGTTGAGTTCGCATTTAGATTGGCTTGCCCAGCTTCTTGGCTGCAGCCTTCGCCGCCTTTCTCGCATCCCGATCTGCCTTGGCTTTCGCTAGCGCTTTCTGCTTCGCGAACTTGCGAACGCCCTCAGCGACCTTTCCAGGGATGAAAACATACTTGAGGACCTCGTCGATAATCTCGGGGTTCAGGAAGAACGGCGAATTGCCCGCTTCAAAGCCTGATCGCATCTTTATAATCTTGCGTCGCGAAGGGCCAAAGTAAAGGTTATTCCAAATGAGTGCGTCACGCGCTGGGTGATCCTTCATTTCGATGATCCTTTCCAGCGCGCCTCCAATGACACTTGTTCCCTTCTCTTTGTTTGCCTTCGCTCGATGAATGCGATCAAGTTCACGAGACAGAGAGTTCACCTGGTTGCCGTGCTCATCAAGCGTGTCGTAGTCCAGTGGCTGACAGTACCTTCTAAGCTCCCACACTGCATTGTCCAATCGGACAATGTCCAATTGCTCGACCTCGTATGACACCTCGTAGTAGCGGTACTCTGCTCCGTAGTGCTCAAGTTTCCTGATGAACTCGATTGTAGTGGCGCTGAGGTCGAGTTCAAACTTTCCGTGCTTGTTCATCAGCTTAATGCCGGGCAGTACGCTGTGGCCTTTGTGAGCCTTTACTCGATTGAGAACCAGGATGCCTTTGACATACTTCTCCAGGCAGTGCAAAGCAGACCAAAGAAACGGCTGAAACAAGCTCGCTCGGTGCGCCATTCGGGCAGCGATGTAGTCCTTGTCTGCTGTCTCACGGAAGCTCCGGATCGCGAAGGTGTTGATCAGGACTTGCACGTCGTTAGCCATCTTGGTCCTCACAAGTAGTAACCCTGGATTGCTTCAATGCGTTTGACCGTTGAAAGAGCCGCCTACAGTGACAGTACTGCGCCTCGTGACGATGCTTACTGAACCGAGGTGGTTTCCTCGCCAGTCGCGGGGTCTTTGCTCCATGTAACCGTGGCAGGATAGTCGTTGCCAACATGTTCGAAGACGCGGATCACTTCGTCGACTTCGATGAAGTAGAGCTTCTTATCCCGATCAATATCAGACGTAAAAAGGACTCCAGCAAATCCGCTCTCGTCCTGCACTGGGGTGAACACGAAACTGTGAATGATGCGGCCACAAATAAACCAAATGTCCCGAGTCTCCTTGCCCATCTGGTTCAGATCGTAAAGCTCGCCAACGTTGTGATTGTTCAGCCAGTTCACAGGTCGCTGGTTAGGGTGCCACCCCACGTTGACCTTCATGTGCTTTGTCGCGTCCGTGACTTTGGTCACAGACTCAATCAGCTTCCTCACGGAGTAAAAGCCGATGAAGATATCTCGCTCTATCTGCGCTAGCTGCTCTTCGCCGAGTTCGCCAGCGGTCTTGAATTGCCTCAGGCGGTCAGCCATTTCAAGCAGCGGCTCTTTCCAGTAGCTACTTTCAAAGATCATTTTGGATTCGCCTGATTGGGTGAGAAGATCAAAGGGGCGGTTCGGATCAAAGGCCCGGTGCTGCCACTTCAAATATCCGAAGTGATGCCAATAAGCGCCCACTCACGTGTGCCCTGTTCGTCATGGTCGAAGGACATGGAAACGCGACCGGTTGAATCGCGCGAAGTGGCGACACGTTGAGACCTTACGTCAGTGATCTCAAACGGGCCAGGGTAGTCATTGTGAAGCGGTGTCGGCCCGTCCTCAATGCACAGCACCTCAAGATTCTGATCTAGTTTGCTGAGTTGATTGATCAAATCCTTAACTTTCATGATTTCCTCATTCGATTGGTCGGCTAGCCTGGACGACTGTGTCAGGCAATCAAGCGAACTTTAGCGCATCTGGTACAGGGTGTCAGGTGCTAAAATTGAAGGGCAACCGCGCATTGCCCTCCGTAAGATCACTGACGGCTAGAGCCAAAGCCATGCCCACCATTGCCGTATGCCTTCGTAGCAGCTTTGCACATGTAACTGGCACGATAGAAGAAATCTGCAATGCTGCCCTCGTCATCACGACGCAGGAAGTAGTAGGCGTTATCAGGAAAGTGCACTAATCCCGATGCAGCACTGACAGGCAAACCCAAGGCACTGGCCCATGCTTCGTGCAGCCGGTTGAACATGTTGTTCCTGCCTGGCTCATACGCCCCTACAGCACAATATGCGTCCTTGTTGAGCAAGATAGCCAGGTGGTAATGGGGGCGGCCTCGATGGCCGACCTCTCTAGCCCAGACATAACGCACGACACTATCATGCGCGTATTGCTTTTCCCTTCTAGCCATTTGACGGTTGTGTTTGATCTTGGCTTTGAATGACTCGATGAAACGGTCAATATGCTCGTTCTCGTAGGCTGAGCCATGAGGGAAATGGTTGGCTGGTAGACGTAGATCGAATCTGAATGCAAAGACTTCACGGTAATGATCCAATGCACGGTTCATGGTGTAGTGAAGACGATGCAAGTACTCGCTGATGAATGGCCCTTTATCTTGAATCGGTAGTCCTGCGTATTCTGTTCCAAAGTGAAGGGAATGATTGGGATTTAATTGATAGATCATGCTTGTAGTCCGTGGATGCTCGATACCTTCATGATAAGTGGTATTTAATTCCTTCCCTGGCCGATTGGCAGGATTGGTCTTCTAATGTAAATAAATGTTCTTACACTCTTAGCGGCTATATCTCTTCCTTAATGATTCCGCTCCTATACTTTTACCTCTTTAATAAACATATTACCAATACCGAGAATCCGTGCCACCGAAATGGCAAAGTAATGATCGGGAAGACTGGCGGGGAAGCAGAGTAATGCCCTATATCATTACTCTGGCAAAATATTTACTAAAGCATAGAAGAAAATTTGCATGGATCACTTCGATCCATCACGCATATTCACACGTGATTGAATCCATTGTTGGACTTCACTCTCAAGCCAGCCTACGCAGCGCTCACTGAGCTGGAGAGGGATAGGGAACTTCCCTTCAGCGATGTATTTGTAGATAGTCGAACGGCCAAGGCCGGTAGAGTCCATTACTTGTCTCAGGCGGAGTACTTTCATTTTGCGGCTCCAGGTTGTTTGTTTCAAACGATCTGGATGCCGAATATTTTTCCGCTTATGAGCCCCCCCCCCCCACGGGCGTCTGCACTCGGGCCGGCTGCGGGGTGGCAACAATGCCCGACCATGGTTGCTCATGCGTAGCTACAAGCCAAAGGTTACCTGCCCAGGCTTGGGAACAATTGCTGGCCTTGAGTGGCTTACTTCTTTACGCAGCAGCCGCAATCCAAGCGAATACGACAGGGATGGCATAATTTGATCTTCTAGAATGACTCTAGGATGCGGCTAAGATTTTTCTAGAATTTTTCTATGACGCCACTAGAATCACGCTAGAATGTATCTAGACATCTTCGTCAATATTGAGTTGCCCTAGAGGAAATTATGCGTGGAGAACAATTCGAAAGGTATCAACAGAAACTGGCGGAAGCTCGAATTGACAATTGGCTTTGGCTAATGATTCGCTTCGAAGGCGCAACCCTCTCTCTTGAAAGCTTTGGGAAAGAAGAAACCCGTAGTTATCTGATCGAATCCGCCGATGAAGAACGGGTTAATGAATTGCTGTACTTGGCCGAACGTCGCATTCTTCCTATTAAGGAACTGGAATGGATTACCGACGATGAACGGCAAATTAATTGGCTGCGTTCCTACTTCAAGAATATCTTTGGGTTGGAGATCGATCCCCCGCCAGGTTTAATCGGAAGAGACTTAATTGTGACCTGCATTGATCTTCTTGAGGTCGAGTTGGGCGGTAAATTACGCGCTGTCGTGAAAATGAATCGCGATTGGAATGATTACCTTAAAACCGATGCCATCTTTAAATGGTTTAAAGGAAAAGAAGAGGCTATTCGATGCGAATTTGCCTGGGATTGGATTGTTAAACACAAGCAAATCGAGGCACGAGGTAAACGACCAATCTTAGGCTTCAGGGAATTGTTAATGTTCTTTGACTCGATTGAAGTCAATGAAGCGCAAAAGAAATTAGATGTCGCCGCAATTAAGAGGAAATGGAGTCAACAGAAGTATCGAGAAAGCATGAAAGGCAAGAGTCAGTACAATTTTGTGCTTACTGATCGAGTAATAGCTGAGCTGGACAAACTGGCGAGTCGCTATGAGGCAACTAGGCCTCAAATCATTGAGGCGCTGATTGACATGGAAGCTATCAAAGGGACCTACTTACCCCAGAAAATCAAAAAAACATCGTTTATTTGATGGTTTTCAACCCTTATTTCGGCGTTTTTGCTTGTTTGCCCCGCTTAATTTGCGTCACAACAGCCTTTCCTTGCACTTTATCGCAGTAAGCCGCCCATTCAGCCATCAGGGCGGCTCGTTTCGCGAACTGAGAACCACGCTGATAGGCCCGCTCGACCGCATCTGGAAGCTGGTGCGCGAGTGCATGCTCTGCAACCTCACGTGGGTAGCTGGTAGTCTCTGCTGCCCACATGCGGAAGCTGCTGCGGAAGCCGTGAACGGTGATGCCATCTCCGTTCGAATCAACCCAGGCTGGATGCTCCCCCTCATTCATGCGTCGAATTACTGCCGTTAGCGACATGTCGGACAGCTCCTGGCCTTTGGTTCCCGTAAATACCAGGTCACCTGTCTCAGGAATGGCTTTAAGCAGACTCAGCGCCGTTTCACTTAGTGGCACCTCGTGCTCCCGACGCGCTTTCATACGCTCCGCTGGGATCGTCCAGACCTTATTGGCGAGGTCGAATTCAGACCATTTAGCGCCGCGTACCTCACCTGACCGGCAAGCTGTGAGAATGGCGAGCTCCAACGCACGCGCGGACAGCCCAGCACGCGCCCTAAGGTGCGTCAGGAAGTCGTTCATGTGCTGCCAAGGCAAAGACGGATGGTGCTTCGTGCGGCTGGCCTTGCTAATGGTCGCAAGCAGATTGTCCAAGTGGCCCTTCCACCGCGCAGGATTCTCGCCAGCGCGATAGCCGCTGGTGGTGGCCCATCCCAAGATCGACTCGATGCGACCTCGTAAGCGGCTAGCAGTCTCGGTCTTGGCTTCCCAGATCGGTTTAAGGCACTTTACGACCAGGGCTGTGTCCACCTCTGCCACCGGCAGTTGCCCGAATACGGGACTCGCATAAGTGCTGAGCGTGTTGATCCACTGGTCGGCATGTTTCTCGTTTTTCCAGCCTGCCTTATGCGCGGAGATGTACGCCTCAGCGCATTGGTCGAAGGTCATCATCCGCGCATTCGCTAGAGCGGTGGCGAGCTGGTCTTGCTTCTTCGCTGCCAATGGATTGATGCCATCCAAGAGCAGCTTTCGCGCTGCCAATGCCTTCTGACGCGCTTCCGCCAGGCTAACCGTATGCGTCGGCCCGAGTCCCATTCCATGCGCTTTGCCAGCGATCATGAAACGGAACAGCCAAGACTTCGCGCCCCCCTTGGTTATTTGGAGCGTGAGGCCACCGCCATCGCCATACAGGCCAGGCTTGGTAAGCTTGCTCACCTGGAGCGCAGTGAGCTTCTGCTGCAGACGTCCCATTCTAATTCTCGACTATCAAATTGACCATCAAATAGTACGTAGAACTGAGCAAATAGTAAAGGACGTTAATGGACAACGATTTCTTGTAACTGTATGATTTGCTTACGATACATAGAACGCGATGGACGCCCATGGATTCCCCTTGTGCGGACACCGCTTCCGCCAAACATAGGCCCCACCATGACTGCATCCCGCCGCTACAACAAACGCCAACTCAAGAAAAAACACCTCGGTGAGTTCCAGGAACTCGGCTTCCTCGTGGAAGCACAGATCGTAGGCAAACTGACCCTGGCTGAACACAATGCGTTGATCCATCAGTTCCTCGACGAAGCAATCGAGCCAAACGGCCTTGCCTTTGGCGGCGGCTACAACGATGATTTCGGCGGCATTGTCGTTTCGAACAAGGCCTACGGCAAAGTTGAAGAACACCATCGCACCCTGGTCCAGGAATGGCTCGCGAAACAGAGCAAACTGACCGATGTCAAAGTCGGCGAACTGCGCGATGCGTGGTATGGCTGGGGTTAAATTGACAGCCTAACACTGAGAAAAGGCAGCCACATTGGCTGCCTTTTTCATGCCCAAACGACACTTGGTGGCAATTTGCCACCGGCGGTGCTAGTATCGATCCAAGCAGGTATACCCAGCCAATATCGCGTTGGCAATTTGCATTCAGGAGTGTGACGATGGACACCGCACAGGAACGAGAGAGGATTACTGCTCGCGTATCAAGTTCAATAGCAGAGAAGATCAATGAAGCGGCCGAGCTGGTCGGCACCACGGTCAGTAATTTTCTGGTCCAGGCGGCGCTGAAAGAGGCGCAGCGAGTCATCGACCGTGAGAAGACGATCCATGTGTCGAAGAACGATGCAGTCATGTTACTCAACCTGCTCGAAAATCCGCCGGCGCCGAACGCCGCGATGACAAAGGCCTACGAGCATTTCATGAAGGAGAAATATGGCTCCGAAAGTCCAGGCACTTGATCAATCACACGAAGTAAAAACCTTCGATTGTGGGGTGCCTGTGCTGAACACGTGGCTTCATTCCACCGCGATGCAACACCAGAAGAACGGGATGTCGAAGACTTTCGTAATAACTGATGAATCGCAGCCTGCGCAAATAGCCGCCTTCGTGACATTGGCGATCCGCACGCTGACGCCTGCCGCTGAGCTTCCACTGGTTTTGCAAAAGAAGCTGCCACGCCAAGTGCCTGGCTTCACTCTGGCACGCCTGGCTGTGTCCAGGACGCACCAAGGCAAGCGCTTGGGAGAATTCCTTTTGATGGAAGCCATGGAGCGAGTTTGGCGGGCATCGCAAAGCGTCGGCGGATTTGCCTTGTTTGTTGATGCGAAAGATGGGGCAGCATCGTTCTACGAAAAGTATGGCTTCGTTACGTTCCCCGATGATCCTGATACTCTCGTGTTTCCAATCGCATCAATGCCTTCGTTCCCGACGCGAGACCCAGATTAAGTGAATTCATTTCTTTGAAAGGCCGCCATGCATAGCTGCTTGAAGATTTCGACACTCTCCCTCTTTCTGATGTTGGCCGGCGCAGCAAACGTGCAAGCCGCCGCCACGCCAGACCGGCAATTCATCAAGATTCAACTGGATGCCGCCGCCAGTCCTGCAACCCAGGGCCGGCTGCTGGTGTTTGCAAGAGAGGCCAAGTCCGCCGAAGCGGACGCGCTGGAGAAGTCCAAGCAAAAGTCCAATGCAGTCACGGTAGTGGATGCCGATCCCTTTGCGGCAACTGAAACCGCTGTCACGGCGCGGGAAGTCGGCCGCCTCCAGCCAGGAGAAAGCGTAGGCATTGACGGCGACGATATCG
>Ga0102591_1001827_pt1 | contig 26381 bp, 24 predicted proteins | sample AraplaCol_mCL_r2_2_FD_76860 | JGI IMG/M metagenome (GOLD analysis project Ga0102591, IMG submission 76860) | Arabidopsis root microbial communities from North Carolina, USA - plate scrape MF_Col_mCL_r2 (SPADES assembly) (version 2) | ecosystem: Host-associated > Plants > Roots > Endosphere... | reverse complement strand
CCGCCCCCGCTTTGCGCTTATAAGCCCGCCTCCGCTTCGTGCGGCTGGGTAGCTCAGATGGTTAGAGCGGTGGATTCATAACCCACAGGTCGGCGGTTCGATCCCGCCCCCAGCCACCACCTCCGGGTCGCTACGACCCCGCATGGCGGACATCTCCTAAACTCGTGATTCTTAGCCGGGACGGCGCGGCCTAGTCCTGGAAATACCGCCGCCGCACGCCGCGACGCCTGCGACGCATCGAATCAATGCGCGGCGCGACGCTCGGCCAGGCCAGCATGCCGAGCAGGAACACGATAAAGAACGTCGAAATCCACAAATTCACGCGTACGGCTCCTGGCTGCGGACACCTCCTCCCATTTGCCGTTTTCTATTTATGGTTTTGTGTCGGCGCGCCGACGATCAAGGAACGCCTGGGCAAAAATAGGGCTCCTTCACCATAGCGGAAACACCCGAGCCCGATTTTTCCCCGCCGCCCTGTCGGATTGCCGAGGCTGTGATCGTCCTGGCTACGACAAGGCGGCCAACCAATGCTCTATGCCATTCTTTGCTACAATTTCGAGGATGTGGTCGGCGCCTGGACGGCCGCCGAGGACGCATTGGTGATGGCCCGGCTGGGCGTGGTCGAGGCCGGGCTGGCCGCCGCCGGCCGGCTGGGCGCGGTCGGCCGGTTGCTGCCGACCACGGCCGCCGTCACCCTGCGCAAGGGGCGAGAAGCGCTGGTGATCGATGGGCCGTTCGCCGAGACCAAGGAGCAGTTGCTGGGCTTCTACGTCGTCGATTGCGGCGACCTCGACGCGGCGATCGACGTGGCGCGCGAGCTGGCCGTCGCCAATCCCGCGCGCGGCGCCTATGAAATCCGCCCGTTGGCCGTCTATCGTCCCGGTCACCTGAGCGAGGCGCGCGCGAAGCGGTCGCCCCGCGTTCTGGGGGTGAAGGCATGACGATCGCCAATATCGACGCCGCCTGGATCGACGCCGCCCTGACCGCGGCCTGCCCCCAGGCGATGGCGGCCCTGCTACGCTACTTCCGCGACCTGGACACCGCCGAGGAAGCGTTTCAGGACGCCTGCCTGCGCGCCCTGAAGGCGTGGCCGAAGAATGGTCCGCCGCGCGATCCCACCGCCTGGCTCATCCTGGTCGGCCGCAACGCCGCCCTGGACGGCGTGCGCAAGCAGAGCAAGTCCGCGCCGCTGCCCCCCGAGGAGCTGATCTCCGATCTCGAGGACGCCGAAGCCGCCCTGGTCGACCGGCTGGACGGCGAGCATTACCGCGACGACGTGCTGCGGTTGCTGTTCATCTGCTGCCATCCGGACCTGCCCGCGACCCAGCAGGTGGCCGTGGCCCTGCGCATCGTCTCGGGCCTGTCGGTCAAGCAGATCGCCCGCGCCTTCCTGGTGGGCGAATCGGCGATGGAGCAGCGGATCACCCGGGCCAAGGCGCGGATCGGGGCCGCCGACGTGCCCTTTGGGGCGCCCAACGCCGAGGAGCGGGAGCAGCGCCTGACCGCCGTGGCCGCCATGGTCTATCTGGTCTTCAACGAGGGCTATTCGGCCGGCGGCAAGGAACTGCGGACCCGGGGCTCGCTGTGCGACGAGGCCATCCGCCTGGCCCGCTTGCTGCTGCGCCTGTTTCCCAGCGAGCCGGAGATCATGGGGCTGACCGCCCTGCTGCTGCTCCAGCACGCCCGCGCTCCGGCCCGGTTCGACGCCGAGGGGGCGGTGGTGCTGCTGGAGGACCAGGACCGCTCCCTCTGGAACGGCCGGATGATCGCTGAGGGCCTGGCCCTGATCGACAAGGCCGTGCGCCACCGCCGGCCCGGCCCCTATCTGGTCCAGGCCGCCATCGCCGCCGAACATGACCGCGCCGAGCGCGCCGAGGACACCAGCTGGACGCGCATCGACCTGCTGTACGGCGACCTGGAGCAACTGGCGCCGTCGCCGGTGGTCACCCTGAACCGGGCCGTGGCGGTATCGAAGGTGGCGGGACCGCAGGCGGCCCTGGCGATGATCGAGCCCCTGGCGCCCAAGCTGTCGGGCTATTTCCACTTCTTCGGCCTGAAGGGCGGTCTGCTGCTCCAACTGGGGCGACGGGAGGAGGCGCGCGTGGCGTTCGACCAGGCCATCGCCCTGGCCAACACCGCCGCCGAGGCCGCTCACATCCGCCTGCACCTGGACCGGCTGATGAAAGAGGGCGCCGGCTAGAAAAGTTTCCCGCCGGTGTCGGGAAGGCGGCCCTGAATGCGTCCTCTGGCGAAACCACGGGAGACCGACATGATCGACGCCGCCGCCGATGAGATCGCGATCCGCTGCGTGATCGACGCCTGGACGAAGGCTTTGCACGACAAGGACGCCGCGAGCGTGACCGCCTGCTTTGGTGACGGCCCGGTCGTCTATTCCCTGGCGCCGCCGCTGGTAGCGTCTGAAGGCGACGGCGAGGGTCTGCAGGACTGGTTCGACACCTGGTCCAGCCCCATCGGCTACGCGTTCCAGAACCTCGAACTGGCCGCCGCCGGCGACGTCGCCTTCGTCCACGGCCTGGCGCACATGACCGGAACCAAGACGGACGGCGAGACCCCGGACCTGTGGTTCCGCTGCACCCTGGGTCTGCGCAAGCTGAGCGGCGCCTGGAAGATCGTCCACCAGCACGAGTCCGTACCGTTCCTGATGGACGGCAGCTTCAAGGCCGCCATCGATCTGAAGCCCTGACCCGACATCCAATCCGACCCGCAACCACCCTGGAGAGAAACGCCAGTGACCGACGCCCAGCAAGCCATGCCAGAACTGCCCAAGGTGTCCGGCGGCATCGCGCCCTACCTGTCGCCCAGCAACGCCGGCGAGGCGGCCGACTTCTACATCAAGGCCTTCGGGGCCCAGGACCTCTACCGCATGCCGCCGGACGAGCAGGGCCGGACCATGCACATCCACCTGCTGATCAACGGCAATTCGCTGATGCTCAGCGACGCCTATCCCGAGCACGGTTATCCCGTCGAGAAGCCCGCCGCCTTCACCCTGCACCTGCAGGTCGACGACGTGGACAAGTGGTTCGACCGCGCGGTCGCGGCCGGCTGCGAGGTGACCCTGCCGGTTCAACTGATGTTCTGGGGCGACCGATACGGCCAGCTGAAGGATCCCTACGGCTTCTCGTGGTCGATCGCCACGACGCCCGCGGCCTGACGACGGGAACGGGGGAGGGGCGCCATGCTCAAGATCATCGCCGTCATCGCCGTCGTCCTGGGCGCCGCCATCGTCGCCCTACTGGGCTACGCCGCCACCAGGCCCGACCATTTCCGCATCGCCCGCTCGACCCTGATCAAGGCGCCGCCGGAAAAGATCTATGCCCTGATCGAGGACTTCCAGAAGTGGCCTCTCTGGTCACCCTACGAGAGGCTGGACCCGGGCATGACCCGCACCTACGGCGGTCCGGGCCGCGGGCTGGGGGCGACCTACGCCTGGACCGGCAATGGCAAGGCCGGGGCGGGAAGCATGGAGATCGTCGAGGCGGCCGCTCCGTCGAGGCTCGTGGCTCGCCTGGACTTCACCAAGCCGATGGAGGCCCACAACACGGCGATCTTCACCCTGACGCCCGAGGGCGACGCCACGCGCGTCACCTGGGCGATGGAAGGGCCCTCTCCCTACCTGTTCAAGGTGATGCACCTGCTCTTCAACGTGGACAAGATGGCCGGCCGGCACTTCGAGACTGGCCTGGCCGCGCTGAAGGCGGAGGCGGAGGCGGAGGCGGAGAAGTAGGGGGGGCTTAGCTTCCAGAGCTCCCAAATCCTTGTCATCCCGGACCAGCCTCTGCGGGGCTTGCGGGATGACAACTGTCGGACAGGGCCGCCCACGGTCTCAGCAATCCAGGAACTTCACCTCGGAGGCGCCGTAGCGCATGTCGCTGGGGGTGAACAGGCTGGACAGGCCCAGCAACGTGGGACGGCCGGGCATGCGAAACACCGGGATGCCGGCCAGGTAATCGCTCATCCGTCCCTTGGCCCGGAAGCGGCGAGCGAAGGCCTCGCGGTCCAGAAGGTCGCCGATCGCCTCGAGCAGCGGACTGTTCAGGAACACCCCGCCGCGCGCGGCGAACAGCAGGGCCATGTCGCCCGAGAAGCCGCCCAACAGCGCGCTGAAAATCGATATCGCTTCGACGGCCTTGGGGTCGCCCGCCCGCGCCATCGCGATGATAGCGCTATCATCTTCGGGCGTGGAGAGCGGATCCCCGTCGCCGACAAGCGTGCAGTGGATGTCGCCAAGGCCTTCCTTGCAAAGCAGACGTTCGGCGGAGAGGTCTCCGTGGCGCGCGCGGATGGCCGAGAAGACCGGCGCTTCGCGGGCCTCGACCGGGCAGAAGTCCATGTGGCCGCCCTCGCTCGGCACGGCCGTCCAGCCGTCGCCGCGCATCGGTACCAGGCCCGCCACGCCCAGGCCCATGTTCGGACCCAACACGGCGATCGCGGCGTTGCGCGCCGGCTTGCCCGGATGGACGATATCGAGCTGGGCTTCGGCGACCTTGGGCGCGCCCATGGCGCAGGCGCTGAAATCGTTGACAAGGTGGACGCGGGGCGTGCGCAGGACGCTGCGCAGCCAGGCCAGGGACAGCGTCATGCCGTTGTAGGTGACGGTCACGGCTCCGTCGATCTCCGGGCCAGCGGCGCTGATCGCCGCACCGACGAGGGTGTCCGGAGCCAGCTCGGCGAGCACCGACCTCAGTCCGGTCTCGATCTCCGGCAGGGTGGAGCCGGGCAGGACGCGGTGCTCTCCGGGACCGTCGCCAGGCCGAGCCAGTGCGACGATCAAGTCGCGGCCGTTCACGTCGGCCAACAGCGCCACGCCGTGGGTCATCGGGCGGTCCTTTTCGTTTCCTCGGGGCCGGTCTGCGCCAGCCTGGATCCATCATAGTCGCAGGCGGGTTACTGGCTAAATAACCGCGTTCGCCTGCGGTTCCCGGCGTCGTCGCGGGAAACAACCGCCGCCGCGACATGGTCAGCGGCAAATAAACCCTTCCGTTGCACCACCGATTAACGGCGCCGCGCGTTGGTACAGGTATGTCCAAGTTTGGTTCCGACGGGGCTCCCGACCGTCGCGTCGGCGTCCGCACAGCAATGCAACATCCCGCCAAGGTGCTCTGCGGCGCCTTCGCGTGGGATTGCATCGTGCGCGATCAGTCGGACTCGGGCCTGCGCATCCAAATGCTGTCCAGCGCGACGCCGCCGGGCAGCATCCAGTTGGTCGACCTGGTCACTGGCTACGCTCACGACGTGAAGGTGGTGTGGCGGAAGGACCGCGAACTGGGCCTGAAGATCCTCCGCAGCCACGACCTGCGCGGCCTGGCTCCCGCCGCCCTGCAGACGGCCAAGCGCATCTGGCAGGCCGGCCAGCGCCGCGCCTCGGCCAGCTGACGATCTCAAAAGGGGCTGGCCCCAATAACGATCTGGCCCCAGCGAGCGGGTCGCCGGGGCCAGAACGGTCTAGCTGGGGTCGCCGGATCAGGCGGCGTTTTCAGCTCGGGCGGCTTCTTCAGCCATCGCGCGGACCAGGTCGAGAACTTGGCGGCGCACGCGGCCGCGGCCAATCTTCGGGAACACCTCGGCCAGTTCCAGACCCTCTGGGGTGGTCAGGAATTCCTGGACGATGCGCTCGGCCTGCTGGCCGACTTCGTCGCCGTCCGAACCGTCCATCGGATCGGCCAGGCCATCGAAGAAGAACGACACCGGCACCTGCAGGGTCTTGGCGATCTCATACAGTTTGGAGGCGCTGACGCGGTTGGCGCCGCGCTCGTACTTCTGCACCTGCTGGAAGGTCAGACCCAGCGAGTCGGCCAGCTGCTCCTGGCTGACGCCCAAAAGCTTGCGACGCATCCGGACTCGGCCGCCAACGTGCAGATCGACGGGATTCGGGCGTCGGCCCTCGGTTTCTTCGCTCAAGTTTCGCCTCCAAAGGTTGTCCCAACACCATGCCACGTCCGACACGTTCGCGGAACGTCACTACGGCAAGGCGCGGCGTTAGGTCGCTGAGGTTTAGCTGAATAACCCCAAGCTTGCGCTAACACACGGACGTACACGCCCAGATCGAGGCGATTTCCAGGCAAAATTGTTTCCGCGTCGCAGCAAGGGCCTTGCGTTGAGTCGCCTCGCAGCGGGAACGTGGTTGGTAGAACATTGTTCCGCGACGTAACCTGGATTTACTCCGCGGCCCAGGGCGGGCGAAAACGGCCCGCGCGCGGGCGTTACGCTCTTGCCAGGACCTGGCGTCGGGCGGAACATCTTTCCATGGCCACGCACGATACGACCGAGCGCTACCGCACTTTCGCAGCGTTCTATCCGTTCTACCTGACCGAGCATGTCAACCGCACCAGCCGGCGGCTGCACGTGATCGGCACGACCCTGGTCATCGCCGCCCTGGTCTGCGGCGCCCTGATCGACTGGCGTTTCTTCGTCGCCGCGCCTCTGGTCGGCTACGGCTTCGCCTGGGTGGGACACTTCGTGTTCGAGAAGAACCGGCCGGCGACGTTCAAGTATCCGCTCTACAGCCTGGCGGGCGATTTCAGGCTGTGGTTCGAGGTGGTGACGGGCAAGCGGCCGTTCTAAGTCCTTCGCGTCCGCGATGTTGCGTTGCAGCAAAACCCGGTTCATGATCGTTGTCCAAGCTCAGGCCGAACTGGGCAAGAACGATAAACGGGAAGCGCAGGATGACCGCCAAGCCGTTCCAGCACGCGCCTGACGCGCCCTGGATCTTCCGCACCTATGCGGGGCACTCGACGGCCGAGAAGTCCAACGCGCTGTATCGGGCCAACCTGGCCAAGGGCCAGACCGGCCTGTCCGTCGCCTTCGACCTGCCCACCCAGACCGGCTACGACGCCGACCATATCCTGGCGCGCGGCGAGGTGGGCAAGGTGGGCGTGCCGATCGCCCACTTGGGCGACATGCGGACCCTGTTCGACGGCATTCCGCTGGAGCAGTCCAACACGTCCATGACCATCAACGCCCCGGCCGCCTGGCTGCTGGCCATGTACGTCGCCCTGGCCGACGAGCAGGGCGCCGACCGCAGGCTGCTGCAGGGCACCACCCAGAACGACCTGATCAAGGAGTATCTGAGCCGGGGCACCTACATCTTCCCGCCGGGTCCCAGCCTGCGGCTGATCGGCGACATGATCGCCTGGTGCTATCGCGAGGTTCCCAAGTGGAACCCGATGAACGTCTGCAGCTACCACCTGCAGGAGGCCGGCGCGACGCCGGAGCAGGAGCTGGCCTTCGCCCTGGCCACGGCGATCAGCGTGCTCGACACCGTCAAGGCCGGCGGCCAGGTCCCCGACGAGGACTTCGAGATCGTCGCCTCGCGCATCAGCTTCTTCGTCAACGCCGGCGTGCGGTTCGTGACCGAGCTCTGCAAGATGCGCAGCTTCACCCGCCTCTGGGACCAGATCCTCCTGGAGCGCTACAGCGTTCAGGACAAGAAGGCGCGGCGGTTCCGCTACGGGGTGCAGGTCAACAGCCTGGGCCTGACCGAGCAGCAGCCCGAGAACAACGTCTACCGCATCCTGATCGAGGCGCTGGCGGTCACGCTCAGCAAGGACGCCCGCTGCCGGGCTCTGCAGCTACCGGCCTGGAACGAGGCGCTGGGCCTGCCGCGTCCGTTCGACCAGCAGTGGTCGCTGCGCCTGCAGCAGGTGCTGGCCTACGAGACCGACCTGCTGGAATACGAGGACCTGTTCGACGGCAGCCATGTGGTCGAGGCCAAGGTCGCCGAGCTGAGCAAGGGCGCGCTCGAGCAACTGGCCCTGATCGACGGGATGGGCGGGGCCCCGAACGCCATCGACTACATGAAGTCCGAGCTGGTGGCCTCCAACGCGCAGCGGGTGCGCTCCGTCGAAACCGGCGACCTGACCGTGGTGGGCGTCAACCGTTGGACCGACACCGAGGCTTCGCCCCTGGCCGCCGGCGGCAAGACGATCGAAACGGTCGATCCGCTGCTTGAAGCCAGCGTGGTCGAGCGGCTGAAGGCCTGGAAGGCCGCGCGCGACCCAGCGGCCGTCGAGGCCGCCCTGGTGGGACTGAAAGTCGCCGCCCTCGAAGGCCGGAACATCATGGAGCCCTCGATCGCCGCCGCCAAGGCGGGTGTCACCACCGGCGAATGGGCCGGCGCTTTGCGCTCGGTGTTCGGCGAGTATCGCGGTCCGACCGGCGTGGCGGTGGTGGTCTCCACCGGCGAGGCCGAAGACGTCGAGGCGGTGAAGGCGGAAGTGGAGCGGGTGTCCCGGGTGCTGGGCCGCACCCTGACCTACCTGGTCGGGAAGCCCGGCCTGGACGGCCATTCCAACGGCGCCGAGCAGATCGCCACCCGCGCCCGCGCCTGCGGCATGGAGGTGATCTACGACGGCATCCGCTCGACGCCCGAGGAGATCGTCCGCCGCGCCAAGGAAGGTCGCGCCCACGTGGTGGGGCTGTCGATCCTGTCGGGCTCGCACCTGGACCTGGTGCAGGAGGTCATCCGCCTGATGCGCGCCGAGGGCCTGGGCCACATCCCCGTGGTGGCCGGCGGCATCATCCCCGACGGCGACGCCCTGATCCTCAAGCAGATGGGCGTGGCGCGGATCTACACGCCCAAGGACTTCAAGATCACCGAGATCATGGGGGATGTGGTGCGGCTGGTGGAGGCGGCGATGGTGGCGGATCGCCAAGAAGGCATCCGGGAGCTTCGCGGTCAGCTCGCATGGGAGGGCGATCTAGACACTGGGCGAACAAGCGGCTGAGGACGTCAGCTCGCGCCGATCAGCGTCCGAAACACCGCTTCCGTCCGCGCCCACAGTTCGGGATCGCGGCGGGGTTCGGTGGGCTTTTGGCTCAGGCCCCACGTCATCTGCTCGCGCACATAGTCGTCGATGGCGGGGATACGGTCGCCCATGCCGACGGCCTCGCCCAGCGCCTGCTTGCGGGCTTGAAGCTCGACCAGCGCCGCCGCCGTCGCCTCGGGCAGGCGGACATCCTCAAGCAGGCGCGGCAGGTTCATCGGCGGCGTGCCGGCACCGCCCTCCCGCAGCCATTGCAGGGTGACCGCCGGGCGGATGACGTAGAAATACTTCTTCAGCCGCACCTCGGCTCGGCCTTCGATGAAGCTGGCCCACTGGCGCCGCGCTAGGCCGTAATAGTGGGCAACGTCGCCGTGAAGCTTCTGCCAATCGCGGGCTAGGGGCTCGAACAGTGGTCGGAACACCGGGTCCTCGGCGTAGATGATCGGCGACGACAGCCATTCGGAGACCACGGCGTTGCCGCGCGAGACTAGCTTCAGCGCCTTGGCCAAGTCCCAGCCGCCAACGTCCAGCTCGTCGGCGTCGATCGGCCGCTCGATCACATCGCGCGGCGGCTGCAGGGCCAGATAGTCGTTGACGGGACGGGCGTAGAGGAAACGCACGTCGTAGTCGCTGTCAGGCGAATGGAAGCCCCAGGCGCGACTGCCGGACTCGACGGCTAGCAAGACACGCACGCCTTCCTCGCGGGCGATCTCGTCCAGCTTGCGGCCGATCTGGGCGCGGCGGTCAGGCGACACCGCACCGATTGAGTCGAAGGTCAGGATTGGATCGGTCATGGCGTCGCTTCGTAGCGTCCCAGCCGCCAAGCCGCCAGCAGGCCTATCACCGCCAGCGGCAGGAACGCCGCGAACAGCCACAGCCCGTGCGCCACGCCGCCCTCTGGCGTGACCCCGTGCGCGAAGCCCAGGGCGTTGGCCAGGGCGCCGGCCGCCGCCGCACCGGTGGCGCCACCCATCAGCTGGGTGGTGGGGACGGCGGCCGAGGCCAGGGGCTGTTCCTCCGGCGGCGCGCCGCCGATCACCCGCTTGGCGAGGAACGCCCAGCAGATACCAAAGCCGCTGCCCAGCAGGATCATCGACAGGACGATCCCGAGCAGCCCGCCGCGCACCATCTCGTACGCGCCCCAGGCGACGCCCGCGGCGATGATCACGCCGCCCACGCGGATCGCCGCGCCTTCGTGCTTGGGTTTGAGGCTGGGGACCACGAACGACAGGACCGTCCAGCCGGCCGCGATGCCGCCGATCACATAACCGCTGACCAGCGGGTCGGCGCCGTGCAAGACATGGATGAAGGTGGGGCCATAGACCGAGAAGCCGACCGTCGCGGCCTCGCAGAAGAAAATCATGGCCAGGCCCAGACCCGTGGCGCTGGCCAGGTCGCTGGCCGTGCGCGGCAGCAGGCGGTCGGGCGTGCGGCCGTTGACCGCCAGCATGGCCGCCAGGGCCACGGTGCCCAGCAGCGCGCACAGGGCGGCCGCCAGGCCGCTGGTCACGACCCCGGCCGCGGCGATCAGGGTCACGCCCAGGGTCAGCAGGGCCAGCTGCCGCTTGGGGATGCGTCCGCCCTCCGGCGCCTTCGGCGCGGCGGGCACCATGACCAGCACCGCGCCGACGAAGATCACGGCCTGGACCACGAAGAACCAGAACGCCCCGCGCCAGAAGCCGGCCTGGGCGAACAGGCCGCCGCATAGCGGGCCAAGCAGGGTCGCTGCGCCCCACACCCCCGCGATGGCGCCGTAGACGCGCGGCCACAGGGTCTCGGGGAACATGGCGCTGATCGCCACGTAGCACAGCGAGACGATCGCCCCAGCGCCCAGGCCCTGGACCAGTCGTCCGGCCACGAAGGTCAGGAACTCCGGCGCCAGGGCGCCCATGGCGCAGCCGATGGCGTAGACCACGCCCGCCAGGGCGGTAGCGCGGCGCAGGCCGAAACGGATCGACAGCTTTCCCGCGCATGCTCCGGCCAGGATCGAGCCCAGCAGGAAGGCGGCGATCGACCAGCCGAAATACTGGAAGCCGCCGATCTCTTCGGCGACGCTCGGCATGATCGTCACCGTCACCAGGGTGTCGGCGGCGTTCAGCCAGATGCCCAGGCACAGCAGGGCGAAGCGCGGGGCCAGTTCGGCGTTAAGCAGGCCGCGCCAGCTGTTCGAGGGGGTCATGAGCGTCTCCGGAACGCGTAGATGGACTTTCACGGACGGCAAGCCAAGCCTTGGCGATGAACCTCGCGGCCGCCGCGCCGTTGGATGAGGCGTGAAGCTGGCGATCCCGGAACCCTCTCCCGAAGCGCGCCCGTTGGCCGGCGCGGCGGGTTTCCTGCTGGACCTGGCGCTGGCGGGCCTCTTGGTGTTCGCCCTGGTCGAGCGGACGGCGCCGCCGCAGGACCTGCCCTGGAAGCCGTTCTCGCTGGACCAGCCGTTCGGCCTGGCCACCGCCGGGAAGCTGGCTCGGATCTCCGCCGACCCCGCCGCCTGCCGCGCGGCCCTGCGCGAGGGCGGAGTGAGGTTCGCGGAGGGCGAGACCCGAGAGACGGGCTTCTGCTCGACCCGCGACACCGTGCGGGCGTCCAGCCGCCTGTCGCCCGCCGCGCCGGTCATGACCTGCCCCGTGGCGCTGGGTTATGCGCTATGGGAGCGGCAGTTCCTGGTCCCCGCCGCGCGCGAGATCATGGGCAGCCGGCTGACGCGGGTCGAGCACTACGGGACCTATGCCTGCCGCACGATCTATGGCCGGGCGGGCGAGCGGCCCAGCGCCCATGCCCGCGCCCAGGCGCTGGACGTCGCCGGCTTCCGCTTCGCCGACGGCCGCCGGGCGACGATCGCGGCCGACTTCCGCGCCGACAGCGACGAAGGCCATTTCGTCCAGGCGGCGCGCAACAGCGCGTGCCAGGTGTTCGGAACCGTTCTGAGCCCCGACTACAACGCCGCCCATCGCGATCACCTGCATCTGGAGGGCAGCGGCTATAGGCTTTGCCGTTAGAGGTTGACCCCCAGCCCCGCTATGGCAAGGCTTGGCCGTTAACCGTTTCCAGCCGCTCCCCCGAAGTCCTCCCGTCCATGGCCTATCGCGTCCCGCGACATCCGCGCGTCGAGCATCGCACGCGCCGCCAGAACAAGCTGGCTGGGCTTACGGCGCTGGTCCTGCTGTGGGCGCTGGTGCTGGTCATGGCGCTGGTGGCCCAGCGCGGCATCGCCCGCCAGCACCTGCCGTGGAAGCCGCTGAGCATCGTTGATCCGGTGGGCATGGCCACGCGGATCAAGGCGGCGCGGGCCGGCGCCGATCCCGCGACCTGCCGGGCGATCCTGCGCAAGGCGGGGCTGTCGTACCAGGAGGTTCCGGAGACCACCGACGGCGGCTTCTGCGTGGTGCGCGACGCCCTGAAGATCGACGGCGGCATGGCCGGCCTGTCGCCCGTGGACGCGCCCATGGTCTGCAAGGAGGCCCTGGCCCTGTCGATCTGGGAGCGTCAGGTGGTGCAGCCGGCCGCTTACGAGGTGCTGGGCCAGGGCGTGGTCGGTCTGGAGCACTACGGCACCTATTCGTGCCGCCGGCAGTACGGCAAGACGGCGGGACCGGTCAGCGAGCACGCCACCGCCGACGCCATCGACCTGGCCGGCTTCAAGTTGGCCGACGGCCAGACCGTCTATGTCGAGCGCGACTGGAACGATCCGGGCCCCAAGGGACAGTTCCTGCGCCGCGTTCGCGACGGTGCGTGCCGGGTGTTCATCACCACGCTGAGCCCCGACTTCAACGCCGAGCACCACGACCACTTCCACCTGGATATGCACGGGTGGAGCAAGTGCGCGTGAGAGAGGCTATCGCTCTGAAGTTCAGCGGTGAAAACCTCGTCCTTCGACAGGCTCAGGATGAGGTTTTTCTTCGACCGCGCCAGCCATGGTCCTCATCCTGAGCCTGTCGAAGGACGAGGACCACGCACCGACGTCAAAGCCGCTTCGCCAAAGCCTCCATCTGGTCCGCCGCCACGCCCCAGCCTTCGTGGAAGCCCATCTGCTCGTGGGTTTGGCGATCCTCGACGCTCCAGTGGCGGGCGATGGCGGTGTAGCGGGTCGTGCCGTCGCCCAGGTCCTCGAAGGTGATGTCGCCGACCATGAACGGCTTGCCGCCCGGGACCCAGGCCGAGGTGAAGGCGTCGGTGAACACCAGGCGCTTGTTGGGCACGACTTCCAGATAGATCCCGGGATTGGGGACTTCCTCGCCGTTGGGGCCCTGCATGACGATCAGGCTCGAGCCGCCCGACCGTACGTCCATCTCGGCGTGCGACACCTTCCAGGGCGGCGGGCAGAACCACTCGGGCAGCAGTTCGGGCGTGGTCCAGCACTTGAACAGCTTCTCGGCCGGGGCCTGGACGATGCGGGTCAGCACCAGTTCGCGGTCGGACGCGGGGGAGGGGGCGGTCATGGACGTTCTCCGAATGTCGTTGCGCTCTAAGGACGACGACGGTGCGCGCCATCCGACATCGCCGGCGAACTTTTGTCGATGCGCCTGAAGCCCGGGGCTCATGGCGGGAAGCCGAGGCCCGTCTCGGGTGTTCACCTGATTTACCCCTCGGCTGGACGGTTCAGGCTCTCGCTCGGGTCGCCAGGGAGCGGGTTGATGAAGGTTGCGGTGGTTCTGGGCTTCGCCGCGGCGCTGGCCTCGGGAGCGACGGCCGTCGAGGCCAGGGCCGACGACGTGACGTTCCGGATGGGGACCTATGTCTGGCTGCCCACGGTCGAAGGCCCCCTGGGTCTTAACCCCGACAGGCCCACGCCGACGCTGGGCGACGGCAGCATCCTGGACAATCTGCAATTCTTCGGCTTCGGCGTGGCCGAGCTCAGCGGCGACCGGTTCGGCGCGCTGGTCGACTTCGCCTATGTCGACATCGGCTTCGGCGACGAGGTGGAGCTGCCGCCGCAACTGCCCTTGAAGCCTGACCTGGACACCAAGGCCATGGTGGGCAGCGTCAACGCCTTCTACCGCGTGGTGGACGGCGACAAGTGGGACGTAGACCTGACCGCAGGCGTTCGGGGCTTCTGGCTGGAGACCGACTTCACGCTCAGCGGTCCGAACACCGACCTCATCGACGCTGGCGCCGACACCAGCTGGTTCGACGGCATCGTCGGGGCCCGGGCCCGGGGCCAGTACGGCAAGTGGGGCTTCACGGGGCAGGCCGACACCGGCTGGGGCTCGGACACCACCAGTTGGCAGGCCCAGGCCCTGGTCGAATACGACATTTCCGATCGCTGGCGGCTGATGGGCGGCTATCGATACCTGCATTTCGAGAACGAGAAAGGGCGTCGCAACGTCGACCTGGACCTGAAGGGCCCGCTGTTCGGTTTCACCTATCGGTTCTGAGCCGAGGCTTGACCCGAACGGGACGTCGCCCCAATGTGCCGGCAATTCAAACAACCGTTTTGAAAGCCGCCGGGAGCCGCCGCCATGACCAATCTCTTCGACCTCACCGGCAAAGTGGCGATCATCACCGGCAGCTCGCGCGGCATCGGCAAGGCCATCGCCGAGCGCATGGCCGAACACGGGGCCAAGGTGGTGATCTCCTCGCGCAAGGCCGGTCCCTGCGACGAGGTGGCCGCGGCGATCAACGCCATGCACGGGGAGGGGACGGCGATCTCGGTCCCCGCCAATATCGGCTCGAAGGAAGACCTGCAGCGCCTGGTCGACGAGACCCGCAAGGCCTTCGGCAAGGTCGACATCTGCGTCTGCAACGCCGCTTCGAACCCCTACTACGGTCCGCTGTCGGGCATCGCCGACGACCAGTTCCGCAAGATCCTGGACAACAACATCATCAGCAATCACTGGCTGATCTCGATGGTGGCCCCCGAGATGCGCGAGCGGAAGGACGGCGCGATCATCATCGTCTCGTCGATCGGCGGCCTGCGCGGCAACGCCATCATCGGCGCCTACAACATCTCCAAGGCCGCCGACTTCCAGCTGGCCCGCAACCTGGCCCACGAGTTCGGACCCGACAACGTGCGGGTCAACTGCATCGCGCCCGGCCTGATCAAGACCGACTTCGCCAAGGCGCTGTGGGATGATCCGGCCACGCTGGAGCGATCGACCAAGGGCGTGCCGCTGCGCCGGATCGGCGAACCCGACGAACTGGCGGGGGCGGCGGTCTACCTGGCTTCGAAGGCCGGAAGCTTCATGACCGGACAAGCGCTGGTGGTGGACGGCGGCGCCACCATCTAGCTGGCGACCCAAGGTCGGGCAGCCGACGAAAAAAGGGGCGATTATTCCCCGACCTGCACCGTCTGTGGACAGAACGTCGCGTCGTTTCCAATCTTAACTTTGGATACAGGCTGATTTTGTACGTTACCGGGGTTCACCAGGAAACCACGGCTTGCGGCGCTACGTCCTGTTCCTCGCGGCGATCGCAACCCTGTTGTCTGGCGGCGAAGCCCTCGCCCGTTCGGCGCAGTCGGCCAAGCTGGACGCCCTGTATCGCGAAATCAGCCGCGACGAGATCAAGCCGCCGGCCCGCGAGAACGACGACATTGAGCGGGTCGGCCGCCGGGCCTTGAAGCAGCACGGCGAGAAGCGCCTCTTTGGCCTGTGGTCGGTGCTCTACGCCTACAAGAGCAATCAGGTTCAGCCGCAGTTCGAAGACTGGGCCGCCCGCGTGCGCCGTGTGGCCAAGGACGAGCACGACGCCGAGCTGCTGAGCCTGGTCGACCTGCTGACCACGGCCTACCGCCACGAGTCGGGCGGGTTCCGCACGTTCAACGAGGCGGACTGGGTTCGCTATCTGGAACGGTCGGGACCCAACATCCGTAACATGGCGGCGATCGAGCGCATTCGCACCCTTGGCCGGTCGGGCCATTGGGCCGAAGCCTCGCGCCTGGCGGCTGAGGTCGTGGGCCAGTTGGAGCGCAAGGGCGGCATCGCCCGGTCGATGCTGGCCGAGGCCCACCAGGTGCACTCCTACACCCTCTCCTACATCGGCGATAAGGAAGGCGCGCTCGACCACATGAGCACCGCCGCGCGCCTGGACGAGGGCAACGCCTTCTACATGCGCAAGGTCGAACGCATCTACGACATCGCCTATACGGCCGCGGAGGTGGGCGAACTGGACGCGGCCGAGCACTTCGCCAGCGTGCATCACCACATGACCCAGGCGGCCGGTGATCCGGACCTGAAGACCTGGGATCGCTATCTCTGCGCCCGGATCGCCAACGAGCGGCGGGCGCCGACCCGAGTTCTCCAGTGCCTGGAACCCGGCGCGTTCGAGATCGATCAGCCGACCAACCGCTTGACCGGGCTCAGCCTACGGCTGCGGGCCCAGGCGCGGGCCGAACTGGGCCAGGCAGCCGCCGCCCGGAAGGACCTCGAGACCGTGCGGGCCATTCCGCTGGAGACCCTGGAGCGTGATCCGCAGGCCGAGCTGCTGATGAACGCCTACATCGCCCGCGCGGAACGTCGCGGCGAGGAGGCCTTCCGCCTGCTGGACCAGTGGCGGTGGCGGGACCACCAGAAGACCCAGGCCGCCCTGTCGCGAAATGGCGCCCAGATGGCGTCGGCCTTGGAGACCGAGCTGAAGTCCAAGCGCGACGAGAGCCGTCGCCTGACCGCCGAGGTCGAGCTGAACCGCCGCCTGGCCCACGCCTCGATCATCATCGCCATGCTGCTGGGCGTGCTGGTGCTGGGCGGCGTGGCATGGGGCTTCTATCTGCGGCGCGCGTCGCAGCGGCTGAAGGAGGCTCGCGGCCGGGCCGAGGCCGCCAACGAGGCCAAGTCCGCCTTCCTGGCGGTGATGAGTCACGAGCTGCGCACGCCGTTGAACGGAATGCTGGGATTGGCCCAGGCCCTGCGGGGCGAGGCGCTGGACGCGCGCCAGCGCGAGCAGGTCGAGCTGATGATCGACAGCGGCGACACCCTGCTGGTGCTGCTCAACGACATCCTGGACCTGTCCAAGATCGAGGCCGGCAAGCTGGAGATCGCCCCCACGGCCGGCGACCTGGTCGGGGTCTGTTCCCGTTTGGTGGGCGGCTATCAGCCGACCGCGCGCGAGAAGGGCGTCGAGCTGACCTTCGCCGTCGCGGGCGAGCCGCCGCCCATGCTGCTGTTCGACGCCGTCCGGGTGCGTCAGTGCCTGGCCAACCTGCTGTCCAACGCCCTGAAATTCACGGTGGTGGGCCGGGTCGAGGTGACCCTGGCCTGGGCGACCGACCCGGCGACCGGACGCATCGAGGTGACCCTGACGGTCGCGGACAGCGGGATCGGCATGAGCGCGGCCACCCTGTCCAAGCTGTTCGGCGCCTTCACCCAGGCCGACGCCTCGACCACTCGTACCTTCGGCGGCACGGGCCTGGGTCTGAACATCACCCGGCGCCTGGCGGAACTGATGGACGGCGAGATTCTGGTCGAGAGCCGCGAGGGCCTGGGCTCGACCTTCACCCTGGGCTTCCAGGTGGACGCCTCGACGGCCGGTGCGATGGAGGCGGGCGTGGCGGCTTTCACCATGCTCGACGAGGACAAGACGCTGTCGCCGCTGCACGGCCGCCGGGTGCTGGTGGTCGACGACCATCCGGTTAACCGGCGGGTCATCAAGCTGTTCCTTGCGCCGTTCGACTGCGACCTGGTCGAGGTCGAGAACGGCCGAGAGGCCCTGGGCGCGCTGGAAGCCGAGGCCTTCGACCTGGTGCTGATGGACGTCAACATGCCGGTGATGGACGGACTGGAGGCCACGCGCCGCCTGCGCCGCGATCCGCGCTGGGCCGCCCTGCCGGTCATCGCCCTTACGGCGGACGTCATGCGCACCCAGATCGACACCTGCCTGGAAGCGGGCATGGACGCCCATGTCGCCAAGCCGATCGATCTTCGCGATCTGCTGTCGGTGCTGGTCCAGGTGCTGGATAAGCGCGGCGTGGCGCCGGCCGCGAAGGTGGCGAACGCCTCCGCCTAGGGCGCGGCGGCCGCGAGCTCCGCCGGATCGGTGATCCCGAACAGCGTCCGCATCTGATGGCGCTTATCCAGCAGGTCTTCCAGTGTGTACTTGTCGAGCACGGCGATGAACGCCGCCGTGGCTTCGTTCAGCGCACGGGGCAGGGTGCAGGCCGGGGCGATCCGGCAATTGGTGCAGTCGACCAGCTGAAAGCCTTCCTCGGTCTGGCGCACCACGTGGCCGACCACGATCTGGTCGGCGGGACGGGCCAGGGCGATGCCGCCGCCGCGACCCCGTACGGTGCGCACGAAGCCGGCCCTGCCCAGGTCCTGCACCACCTTCATCAGGTGGTTCTGGGAGATGTCGTAGAGAGCGGCGATCTCGCCGATCGAGGCCAGGCCGTCATCGTCATCGCGCGCCGCGAGGTGCAGCAGCACCCGCATGGCGTAATCGGTGTAGCGCGTCAGACGCATCGAAACCCCAAACGCACCCCTAAGGGTGACTACGTAAAACCGGCATTTTCATTGCATGTTTCGCGTCCGCCTAATAGATGTATTTTCGACGCATCAATTAGGCCATCCGTCATGGATACGAACCAAGCCGCCGAGATCGAAGCCGCCCTGCCGGCCCTGCTGGACCGCTTCTACGGCCGTGTCCGTCAGGATCCCGAGCTGGGGCCGGTGTTCAACGACGCGATTGGCGACTGGGATCATCATCTGGGAACCCTGGCCGACTTCTGGTCGTCGGTGATGCTGACCACCGGCCGCTACAAGGGCAATCCGATGGCCGTGCACATGCGGCACGCCGCCCGCATCCCGTCGGAGATGTTCGACCGCTGGCTGGCGCTCTGGACCCAAACCACCGACGAGATGATGTCGCCGGCGGTGGCCAAGGCCATGCAAGCCAAGGCCGCGCGGATCGCCCAGAGCCTGGACGCTGCGCTCCACTTCCGCTTGGCCAAGGCGGAAACGGCCAAGGCCGAGGCCGTCAAGTTCGAAGCGCCGCACGCCCGGGCGCCGGCGTCCAAGCCCTATCGCTCGACCCCGGTGTTCGACGAGCAGACCTTGCCGCAGGCCCTGCGCCAAGCGCACACCACCAAGGAAGGCGTCTGGGGCGTGATCCGCGTGCTGGAGGGCTGCGTCCGCTATCGGATCGAGGCCCACGACCACGACGTGATCCTGTCGCCGGGCACGCCTGGCCTGGTCTGGCCCCAGGAACCTCATCACGTCGAGCCCGTCGGGCCGATGCGGATGCAGGTCGAATTCTACGACCACCTTCCGGCGCTGTAGCCGGACACGAACCCACCACAGCAAGACGGAGAGAGACAATGGCGGCTGCGCTCAGCGCGGAGACGATCACGCGCGTCAAGGCCACGGTTCCGGCCCTGGCCGAACACGGCGAGGCGATCACCCTGGCGATGTACGCCCGGCTGTTCCAGGACGCCCACATCGAGGCGCTGTTCAACCACGCCAACCAGAGCACCGGCGCCCAGCCCAAGGCCCTGGCCGGGGCGATCCTGGCCTACGCCCAGAACATCGACAACCTGGGCGCCGTCCTGCCGGTGGTCGAGCGCATCGCCCACAAGCATGTCGGCTATCACATCCTGCCCGAGCACTATCCGTTCGTGGCCACGGCCCTTCTGGGCGCGATCAAGGACGTGCTGGGCGACGCCGCGACCGACGAGATCCTGGGCGCCTGGGGCGAGGCCTACTGGTTCCTGGCCGACATCCTGATCGGCCGCGAGGCGGACATCCGCGCCGAGATCGAGGCCTTCGAAGGCGGCTGGACCGGCTGGCGCGACTTCGTGGTCGCCGAGAAGATCCGCGAGAGCGCGGTGATCACCTCGTTCGTCCTCCGGCCCGCCGACGGCGGCAAGGTGATCCCGCACAAGCCAGGCCAGTACCTGACCTTCCGTTTCGACCTGCCCGACGCGCCCGGCGAGAAGCGCAACTACTCGATCTCGGCCGGGCCGAACGGCGAGAGCTACCGCATCTCGGTCAAGCGCGAGGACCTGGGCGCGGCCTCGCGGTTCCTGCACGATCAGACCCGCATCGGCGACATCCTGCAGGCCACCCCGCCCGCCGGCGACTTCTTCCTGGCCGACCAGCCGGCCCGTCCGGTGGTGCTGCTCAGCGGCGGCGTGGGCCTGACGCCGATGGTCAGCATGGTCGAGCACATCGCCAAGGCCCATCCCGAGCTGGAAGCCCACTTCGTGCACGGCGCGCTGAACAGCCGCGTCCACGCCCTGGACGGTCATGTCCGCGCCCTGGCCAAGGGCCACGGCGGCGTCTCGGTGACCACCTTCTACAGCGCGCCGCTGGCCGCTGATCGGGCCGGGGAAAGCCATGACGTCGACGGCTTCATCACCATCGACTGGCTGAAGGCGAACACGCCGTTCGACCAGGCCGACTTCTACCTGTGCGGCCCGACCCCGTTCCTGAAGGTCTTCGTCCAGGGCCTGGCGGCGGCGGGCGTACCGGCTGACCGGGTGCACTACGAGGTGTTCGGCCCGACGGCGGAAGCGATCGCGGCTTAGGGGGAAGGGACGCCCCCTCCGTCACGATGCTTCGCATCGCGCCACCTCCCCGCTTCGCGAGTGAGGAGGATGCCGCGCTGACCTTTTCCTCCCACGTCGAATGGGGGAGGTGGCGGGCGAAGCAGGACGGAGGGGGCGTCCAGCCTCAGCCCCGCGCCTTGGCCAATCTCTCCACCGCCTCGTCCAGCGTCTCGTCCGCCTTGGCGAAGCACAGGCGCAGGATGTGGCGCACCGGATTCTCGGCATAGAAGGCAGAGACCGGGATGCTCGCCACACCATGATCACGGATGGTCCGCAGGGCGAAGGTCCGGTCGTCCTCGTCGATTCCCGAGGCCTTCAGGTCGACATTGAGGAAATAGGTTCCGCCGCTCTCAAGCACCACGAAGCCGGCCTCGCGCAGCCCCGCCGCCAGTCGGTCGCGCGAGCGCTGCAGGCCGGCGGGCATGGCCTCGAACCAGTCGCCGGGGTTCTCCAGTCCGAAGGCCACGGCCTCCTGCAGGTTGGGCGGGGTGGTGAAGGTCAGGAACTGGTGGGCGCCGGCCAAGGCCTTGGTCAAGGGAGGGGCGGCGCACAGGAAGCCGACCTTCCAGCCGGTCATGCCGAACATCTTCCCCGCCGAGCCGATCTTCACGGTGCGCTCGCGCATGCCCGGATAGCCGATCAGCGGCCGATGCTTGCGGCCGTCGAAGACCACGGCCTCCCAGACCTCGTCGCAGACGGCGATCGCATCGTGCTTCACGCAGAACTCGGCCAGCAGGGCCAGGTCCTCGTCGGGGGTGACCACGCCGGCTGGATTGAGCGGGGTGTTCAGCACCACCATCCGCGTCCTGTCGCTGAAGGCGGCCTCCAGCATGGCCCGGTCGAACCGCCAGTGCGGCGGCGTCAGGCGCACCAGTTTCGGCACGCCGCCCGCGCGCTTCACCATCGGCAGGTAGGCGTCGTACAGCGGCTGGAACAGCACCACCTCGTCGCCGGGCGAGATCAGGCTGAGGAACGCCGCCGCCAGGGCCTCGGTCGCGCCGGAGGTGACGACGATCTCGCTCTCCCAGTCCAGGTCCAGGCCTTGGGTGCGGCCGTAGTGCGTCGCCACGGCTTGGCGCAGGGCGGGCAGGCCGCGCATCGGCGGATACTGGTTCGTGCCGGTGATTAGCGCCTCGCCGGCTTTTTGGCGCAGGGCCATCGGCCCGGCGTCGTCCGGAAAGCCCTGGCCCAGGTTGATCGCCCCCGTCTGGCGCGCCAGGCCGCTCATCTCCTCGAAGATGGTGGTGGGCAGGTCGGCATAGACGGGGTGGACCATGGCGGGCGTCTCCTCGGACGGCTTGCCTAGCACAGGTTTCCGAGCTTGCCGCGCCCCGCGTCCGCCGCAACCAAACCGCCCGCTCGGGCATTCTGATCGCAACCTTGGCTGCCAGGATCAAATGACATGAACGGTGTGGGCTTCATCGGCGCGATCATCATCGGCATCTTCGCCGGCTGGATCGCCGAGCAGATCATGGGGCGCAATCACGGGCTGATCATGAACCTGATCGTCGGCTTGGTGGGCGCGCTGATCGGCGCCTTCCTGGCCAGCGCTCTGGGCATCAGCTTCGGCGGCTGGATCGGCAGCCTGGTCATCTCAACGATCGGTGCGGTGCTGCTGCTGTGGATCGTAGGAATGTTCCGAGGGCGGCGGGTTTAAAGCCCTTCTAATTTCAAAGGCTGTCATCCCGGAAGCGCGTAGCGCTGTCCGGGACCCAGGTGAACCGCAAAGCCTTCGCCCAGTCCCCTGGGTCCCGGACAGCCTCTGCGAGGCTTCCGGGATGACAAACGCTTGTGCGTTGGAGGGTTAGCCGACCGCTTGCGCAGCGTCGCCTGCCTCGCCCGGACCGCGCCGCAGGCGCTGCGCGGTGTTTTCGAGCAGGAAGGCGGGGATGTCGTCGATCGGCATGGGGCGCCCGAACAGGTAGCCCTGGAAGTGGTCGCAGCGCATGTCCTCCAGGATCCGCGCCTGGTCAGCGGTCTCCACGCCCTCGGCGGTGACTTCCAGGTTCAGGGTGCGGCCCAGCAGCGTGATGGTGCGCAGGATGTCGGCGATGGCCGGATTGCCCGCCATCTCGGCGACGAAGGTGCGGTCGATCTTGATCTTGTCGAACGGGAACCGCCACAGATAAGCCAGGCTGGAATAGCCCGTGCCGAAATCGTCCATGGCGATGCGCACGCCCAGGTCCTTCAGGGCCTGCAGCTGCTCCAGGGTGCCGGCGGTGTCGCGGAGCAGCAAACCCTCGGTGATCTCCAGCTCCAGGCGCGAGGGCTCCAGGCCCGAGGCCTCCAGGGCGCGGCGCACCTGGTCCACGAGATCGCCGGCGGCGAACTGGTTGGGCGACAGGTTGACCGCCACCTTCAGCGGCGCGGGCCACTGGGCGGCCTGGCGGCAGGCCTCGTTCAGCACCCACTCGCCGATCTTGCAGATCAGGCCCCACTGCTCGGCGCATTCGATGAAGTCGTTTGGACCGACCAGGCCCCGGCGCGGATGCTCCCAGCGCAGCAGGGCCTCGAAGCCGATGGTCTCATGCGCCTTTGCGCCGATCAGCGGCTGGAAGAACAGCTTCAACTCGTCGTTCTTGAGGGCCGAGCGCAGGTCGATCTCCAGGGCGCGGCGCTCCTGGGCCCAGAGGTCCATGGTCGCCTCGAAGAACCGATAGGCGCCACGTCCATCGCCCTTGGCGCGATAGAGGGCCAGGTCCGCGTTCTTGAGCAGGGTGTCGGCGTCGTCGGCGTCGGTCGGGGCGATCGCGACGCCCACGCTGGCGCCGATGGCCACGTGATGGTCGTTCAACTCATAGGGCTGGGACAGTACGTCGACGATGGTCTGGGCCAGGGCGCCCAGCTCGGCCGGCGCCCGGCGGTCGCGGACCACGACGGCGAACTCGTCGCCGCCCAGGCGGGTGACGACACCGGCCTCGCCGACGCAGGCGCGCAGGCGCTGGGCGGCCTCCACCAGCAGGGCGTCGCCGATCGGATGGCCCAGGCTGTCGTTGACGCCCTTGAAGTGGTCCAGGTCCAGGCACAGGACCGCGCAGCCATCGGTGCGCCCGTCGGCGTTCCATGCCGCGCCCAGGGCTTGCAGGAACGACAGGCGGTTGGGCAGGCCGGTCAGGACATCGTAGTGGGCCAGGCGTCGGATGCGCTCCTGGTCCTTGCGGGTCTGGGTGACATCGGCGCCCACGCCCCTGAAGCCGGCGAAGTTTCCGTTCAGGTCATGGATCGGCTTGCCCGTCAGGGCCCACCAATGCAGCTCGTCGCCCACCAGCACCGAGACGACCACGTCGCGGAACGCCTTCTGGTCGACCAGCAGGCTGGTCAGGTTCGACAGCCCCTCGGCGGCCTCGGCCAGTTCGGCGCCCAGGTCGCCGACCCGCAGGCCCATCAGCTCCTCGCGCGCGCGGCCGGCGGCCTCGGCCATGCGCTCGGAGACGTACGTCAGGGCGCCGGTGGCGTCGACTTCCCACAGCCAGTCACTGGAGCCTTCCTCGAAATCGCTGAGCAGCAGGCTGACGACCTGCTTTTGCCGCTCCAGTTCGTCGTCGGCGACCATGCGGTCGACGAACACCTTGGCGTGCGACAGGCATGACAGGCCCACGACCAGGTAGCAGAAGATCAGAAGCCCGGCCAAGGCCAGCAGGATGGGCTGGTGACTGGTCAGCAGCACGAAAAGCGAGCCGACGACCAGCGGGGTCGTATAGGCCAGGGCCGCCATGGGCAGAGTGAGCAGGGCGAAGCTGCCGGCGCCGATCATCCCCGCCGTCAGCGACACGATGAGCATGCTCATCTGGGTGTTGGCGTCGCGCAGGGCCAGCATCGGCAGTACGCCCCACAGGGCGCCGAGCAATCCCGCCTGCAAGGCGACGCGCCGAGCGCCGCGCGCCGAGACGGTGTTCTTGCCGCTCTTGCGGCGGCGGGCCGAGGCCCAGCCGTGCAGACCCAGCAGGGCGTAGCAGGTGACCGCGGCGGCCCAGGCCAGGAGGGTGACGCGATGGGCGCCGCCGAGACCCGCCAGGCAGACCAACTGGGCGTTGATGATGTTGGCGCCCATCATGACGGGCGTCAGGCGTTGAATGCTGACAAGTTGCTCGAACCGCACGCGGCCGGCCATGGCCTCGGGCACGGCGGGCAGCTGGCGCGACATCAGCGCGGCCACACGCGTGGCGAAAGACGAAATGACGGATGCCTGACGCACGATGCGTTCCTGTACTCCCCCAGGACGCTCTGCATCCCCCGGGGCGCAACGTACCGACGGTTTCTGAAACGCGAGTTAACCGTAAGCTGAGCAAAAGCCTATGAAAAAGCCCGCCATCCCAAGAGATGGCGGGCTTCTTGATCATCCGTCCCGGAAACCCGGGAAGTGACTACTCTTCCTTGACGCGACGCTTGCGGAACGACGGGTTCAGGACCTGCTTGCGCAGGCGGATGTTCTTCGGCGTCACTTCCACCAGCTCGTCCTCCTCGATGTAGGCGATGGCCTGTTCGAGGGTCATGCGGCGCGGCGGGGTCAGGCGGATGGATTCGTCCTTGCCCGAGGCGCGGACGTTGGTCAGCTGCTTGGCCTTCATCGGGTTGACGTCGAGGTCGTCCTGGCGGGCGTTCTCGCCGATGATCATGCCCTGGTAGGTCTTCTCGCCGGCGCCGACGAACATCACGCCGCGCTCTTCCAGGTTCCACAGCGCGTAGGCCGCCGTTTCACCGTCCGAGTTGGAGATCAGCACGCCCTTGCGCTGTTGGTCGATGGGGCCCTTGTAGGGCTCGTAGTGGCTGAACACGCGGTTCAGCACGCCCGAGCCGCGGGTGTCGGTCAGGAACTCGCCCTGATAGCCGATCAGCGAGCGCGACGGGGCGGTCAGCTGAATGCGGGTCTTGCCCGCGCCCGACGGACCCATGTCGCGCAGTTCGGCCTTACGCAGCGACAGCTTCTCGATGACGATGCCCGAGAACTCGTCGTCGACGTCGATCATGACGTCTTCCATCGGCTCCAGGCGCTTACCGGTCTCCGGGTCGGTCTGGTAGACGACGCGCGGGCGGCTGATCGACACCTCGAAGCCTTCGCGGCGCATGTTCTCGATCAGCACGCCCAGCTGCAGTTCGCCGCGGCCGGCGACTTCGTAGGCGTCGCCCTCGGTCGACTCGGTCACCTTGATGGCGACGTTGGACTCGGCTTCCTTCAGCAGGCGGTCGCGGATGACGCGCGACTGGACCTTGTCGCCTTCGCGGCCGGCCAGCGGGCTGTCGTTGACCGAGACGGTCATCGAGATGGTCGGCGGATCGATCGGCTGGGCGGGCAGGGCGTCGTTGACGTCCAGGGCGCACAGGGTGTCGGCCACGGTAGCCTTGGACATGCCGGCGATGGCGACGATGTCGCCCGCCTCGGCGCCTTCATCCACGGGCTGGCGCTTCAGGCCGCGGAAGGCCAGCACCTTGGTGATGCGGCCGCGCTCGATTTCCTTGCCGTTGCGGTCCAGGGCCTTGATGGCCATGCCGGGAACGGCCTTGCCGCTCTCGATGCGGCCGGTCAGCAGGCGGCCCAGGAACGGGTCCGACTCGATCAGCACGTTGAGGATCTGGAAGGGCTCTTCCTTCTTCTCGATCTGCTTGGGCTCCGGCACGTGGCGGACGATCAGGTCGAACAGCGGGGCCAGGTTGTCGTTGGGGACGTTCAGGTCCAGCGTCGCCCAGCCGGCGCGGCCCGAGGCGTAGATGTGCGGGAAGTCCAGCTGCTCGTCCGTGGCGCCGATGGCGGCGAACAGGTCGAAGGCGGCGTTGTGCACGCGGTCCGGGTCGGCGTGGGCGCGGTCGACCTTGTTGATGCAGAGGATCGGGCGCAGGCCCATCTTCAGCGCCTTGGTCAGAACGAACTTGGTCTGCGGCATGACGCCTTCCTCGGCGTCGACCAGCAGGACGCAGCCGTCCACCATGCCCAGGATCCGCTCCACCTCGCCGCCGAAGTCGGCGTGGCCGGGGGTGTCGATGATGTTGATGCGGGTCTCGCCCGCCTCACCGTTCCACAGGACACTGGTGCACTTGGCCAGGATGGTGATGCCGCGCTCGCGCTCCTGGTCGTTGGAGTCCATGGCGCGCTCGGTCGTCGCCTCGTTGGCGCGGAACACGCCCGACTG
>Ga0102591_1001825_pt1 | contig 26401 bp, 15 predicted proteins | sample AraplaCol_mCL_r2_2_FD_76860 | JGI IMG/M metagenome (GOLD analysis project Ga0102591, IMG submission 76860) | Arabidopsis root microbial communities from North Carolina, USA - plate scrape MF_Col_mCL_r2 (SPADES assembly) (version 2) | ecosystem: Host-associated > Plants > Roots > Endosphere... | reverse complement strand
GTCGGCTATGATCCCGGCCGCGCCTGGCCGACCGTGCTGAACCTGCATGGCGCCAATCCCGCCTCGCCGCCTTATATCCGCTACTGGAGCGTCGACGCCCGCCATGGGGGCGTCCCCGAGCGCTGGCCCGTGATCTGGATCGAGCCGCATGGGCGCGGCACCAACGGCTATCTCGGGCCCGGCGAGCAGGACGTGACGAACTGCCTGGAGGCGGCGCGCGCCCGGCTGAATATCGATAACGCCCGCACCTATCTCACCGGCGGCTCGATGGGCGGCAAGGGAACCTGGCAGCTCGGAACCCACCATGCCGGCCAGTTCGCGGCCTTGGCCCCTGTGTTCGGCGGCGCCGATCTCCGCATTGACCCCAAGGGGGGCCGCGACGATCCCGCCGCCGACCGGCCGATGGAACGCTGGCTGCGCGAGGCCGACAGCGATTTCGTCGGACTGGAGGCGCTGAACAACACGCCCGTCTTTATCCATCAGGGCGATGAGGACGTGGCCATCGACGCGCGCTATGCCCGTCACGTCACCGCCCTGCTGCAGCGCTGGGGTTACGACGTCCGCTATCGAGAATATCCCGGACGAGGTCACGAGTCGCTTGGCGAGGTCGACGACATCGTCGGCTGGTTCCTGCGGCAACGCCGGATCGAGGCGCCGACCAAGGTCCGCCTGCGCGCCGCCGATTTGCGCGCCGCCCAGGCCCACTGGGTAATCGTCGATCGCGCGCTGGCGCCGCTGTCGATCATTCAGGTCGACGCCGAGATGACAGAGCCGAGCGTGCTGCGGCTCGACACCCGCAATGTGGCCCGCCTGACCCTGGCGCCGCCGCCGTCTCTGCTGAAGCCGAACGGATCTCTGAAGGTCTTGTGGAACAGCCACCCGCTTGAGATCTCGCCCGGTCCGGACGGCCGCGTCGTCCTGACCGCGCCCGACGCGCCCAAGGGCGCCAGCTTCAAGACCCCCGCCCTGCCCGGCGGCGCCTTCGACATCCTGTCGACGCCCTTCGTCATCGTCGTCGGCACGACGGCGCGCGACCCCGACATGCGCGCCGAAATTCGCCGCAAGGCCGAGACCTTGGCCGGCGTGTGGCGCTCGGTCTATGGCGACGACCCACGTGTCGTCGATGACAAGGCGCTGACGGCCGAGCAGGAGAAGGGCCTCTCGTTGATCCTGCTCGGTGGACCCGACGCCAATGCGGTCGCCGCCCGACTACGTCGCGACCTGCCGCTGACCGTGACCTCGGACGCGATCACGGTCGATGGCCGACGGTTCGCGGCCAAGGACGCCTACGCCGTCGCGCTTCATCCTAATCCACACACGGCGGACCGCTACGTGCTCTCGGTGACCGCCACCTCGGCCGCCGGCCTGTTCGCGTGGGAGCCGCTCTCGCTGGTCACCATCACGGGCGACTCCATCGGCAATTCATACGACTGGTGGATCGGCGATGGGCGGCGACCCGTTCAGGCCAAAGGTCGGGCGCCGGACCGCGGCTGGATCGCTTCCGGTGTCTTTGACCAGACGTGGCGACGCGACGATCGCTGGACCTTCCTGGGCGATCCCGCGCTACGCGCCGCCGCGCCGCTGCTGGTGCGTCCAAAGGCGACGACCACGCTGCCATCGGCCGTCCTGGACCGCTATGTCGGCCCCTACGCTCTGGTCGGCCGTCCCGAGGTGACGCTCGCGCTGCGACGCGACGGCGAGGTCCTGGTGGTCGATCCGCCGGCGCGCCTGCCGAGCGACAAGCTGCTGGCCGAGAGCTCAACAAAGTTCCGCCTGGCCTCGGATGGCTCGCTCGCGGAAGTCGTGCTCGACCCGACCGGAAAGGTCGTCGAGATCCGTTTCGGCGAAGGCGCTGGCGCCTCTGTTTGGCGGCCTTCGCCGCAGTGATCCGTCTTGCAAGGCGGGCGAGTGGTCCAAATCAAGCGCTGACTCAAGCGGCTGAGCTGAACCACCCCGTTCAGCCCTCGGCGGCGCTCTCGAAAACAAAATCCGCGTAACCACCTTCCGCGGCCATCCGACAGGCCTCGCCATAGCGCTGGAAGCCGCCGGTATACATGCTCAGCCCGCGCGGTTTTCCGCGGATGTTGCCGCCGACGTACCAAGTGTTGGCCTTGGACACGAGGGTCAGCTCCGCCAGTCCATAGACCGTGTCCATCCACGCCTGCTCGGCGCGGTCGGTCGGCTCCATGGTCGACAGGCCTTCCTGGCGCATGTGGGCGATCGCGTCGGCGGCCCAATCGACGTTCTGCTGGTCCAGCGTGATGATGTTGGCCAGAGCCGCCGGGCCGTTGGGGCCACAGACGAGGAAGAGGTTCGGGAAGGACGACATCATGAGGCCGAGGTGCGACCTGGCGCCGTCATGCCATTTGTCACGCAACTGGACCCCATCGCGCCCGCTGACATCGAAGTTCAACAGGGCGCCGGTGAGGCCGTCATAGCCGGTGGCGAAGATCAGCATGTCCAGCGCCACCTCGCCGGCGGTGGTCAGCAGGCCCGTCTCCGTGATCTTGACGATTGGGCTCTCGAGACAATCGTGCAGCGCCACGTGCGGCAGGTTGAAGGCCTCGTAGTACTCGGTGTCGAGGCAGGGCCGGCGCGCGAAGATCGGGTAGCCACGCGGCTTCAGCTTTTCGGCGGTAATGGGATCGGCGACCACCTCGCTGATCTTGTCGCGGACGAATTCGGCCACCTGTTCATTGGCCTCCGCGTTGATCAGCAGGTCCGAGAAGGTGCCCAGAAACGACAGGCCGCCGCGCGCCCAGGCGTCTTCCATCAGCGCCCGGCGCTGCTCGGGCGTGACGCTGAAGAACGGCCGCGTCGATTGCGGCCGCACGCCGCCCAGTTGGCTGTTTCGCGCGGCCTGGCGGATGCCGGCGTAGTTGCGCTTGATCTCGGCAACGTAACTGGGCTCCAGCGTGACGTTGCGCATCGGCAGGGTGAAGCTCGGGGTGCGTTGGAACACCGTCAAGGCCCCGGCGGTCTTGGCGACCTCCGGGACGATCTGAACGCCCGTCGAGCCGGTGCCGACCAGACCGATCCGCTTGCCTTCGAAGCTGACCGGCTCGTGCGGCCACTTGGCCGCCAGCAGGATCTCGCCCTTGAAATCTTCGGCGCCGTCGAACGGAACACCCTTGGGGATCGACAGCGGCCCCGACGCCATAACGCAGTAGGTGGCTTCGAAAACGCGCCCGTCATCGGTGGTGACCCGCCAGACGCGGGTCGCATCCTGATAGGCCGCCCCCGTGACGCGGGTCTCGAAGAGGAAACGCCGGCGCAGATCCAGGCGATCAGCCGCGAAGTTGGCGTAGGCCAGGATTTCCGGCTGGGCGGCGAACTGCTCGGTCCACGTCCATTCCTGCTCGAGCTCCGGCGAGAACGCGTAGCAATAGTCGAGGCTCATCAGGTCGCAGCGCGCGCCCGGATAGCGGTTCCAGTACCAGACACCGCCGACGTCGCCGCCGGCCTCGATCCCCTGGACGGTCAGGCCCATCCCGCTGAGCTTGTGCACGGCGTACATCCCGCCAAAGCCGGCGCCGATGACGAGCGCGTCGATGCGGGTAGGCTGTTGGCCAGCGGACGGCTGGTTCGACGCGGTCATGGCGATCTCCCTGAGGAACAATTGCCTGTGTCGTCGCCCCCGCCCCCGCTCGGCCAGCCGGAGCGCCGATGGAGCGCGAACATCACGGATGTGTCTGTTGACCGGACTAAGAGGCCTCGGCAGCGATCGCGGTGGCGGCGCGATAGTCGGCCTTCCCGCTCTCGTGCCGCGGTACGGTGTCCACCAGAATGAAACGCTTGGGATGCTTGTAGCTGGAGAGAGTGTGGGCCAGGCCCGCCCTTACGCGGGCCTCGTCGAACGCGCCGTCCGGCTTGAGGATCGCCACGACGATCTTGCCCCATGTCTCATCCGGTTGCCCCACGACCAGCACGTCGCCCACGCCCGGTTGCAGCTTCAGGGCTTCCTCGACCTCTTCCGGGAAAACCTTCTCGCCGCCGGTGTTGATCGACAAGTTGCCGCGACCGATCAAGGTGAACTGGTTGGGCGGCATCCAGCGGGCGAAATCCCCCGGCGTGGCGTAGCGGACGCCGTCGATCATCCGGTAGGTGTCAGCGGTCTTTTCCGGGTCGCCGAAATAGCCCCGCGCCATGGGCCCGCTCCGAGCAATAAAGCCTTCCGACGGCCGATCCTTGGGCATCACGGCGCCGCTGTCCGGATCGATCAGGACCGTCAGCGCGGCCGCGTCGAACACCCCCGTCTCCGGGACATGGCCCGCCTTGGCGATCGAATAGCCGAGCCCGGACGCCTCGGAGGCCCCGAGGATATCGACGAGCGTGATGTGGGGCAGCTGGCGCAGCAGGCCGTCCTTGACCTCCTTGGACCAGGTCAGGCCCGCCGAGCTCATGACCTTCAGGCTGGAGAGGTCGTAGGCGCCGGGCGCGGCCTCCAGGGCCTTCAGCATCGGCTTGGCGAAGACGTCTCCGACAATGGCGATGCGGGTCGCCCGATGCTTGTCGACCGCGCGCCAGAGGTCGTGGGCGTCGAACTTGTCGTTGGACAGGATGATCGCCGTGCCGCCATTGAGCAGATCTCCCATCGCCGCGTTGCTGCCCGAGCCGTGCATCAGCGGACAGGCCGGAACGATGCGGCTGGGCGCGGCCGTGGCGCGCACGATCTCGGTGTGCTCCGCCATGGAAAGGGGGACGCGCGCGATCAGCGGTGATTCAAGCTGAACGCGGCGCGCCTGGCCGGTCGGCCAGTGGACGCCCTTGGGCTTGCCCGTGGTGCCGCCGGTGTAGAGCAGATAGCCATCATCGGGCGAACGCGTGATGGCCAGGGGCTCGCCGTCGCCGGTTCGCGCCAGGGTCTCATAGGAGAGGACGCCGGCGGGCGCGGCCTGTGGCGATCGCTCGCCTTCGATCCGCACCCAGGCGCGGACGCAGGGCAGCCGGACCTGCAGCGGCTCGAGCAGATCGTCAAAGTCCGACTGATAGAAGAGCGCCGCCGCGCCGCAGTCGTTGAGGACATAGGCGATCTCGTCGGCCGTGTAGCGGTAGTTGAGATTGACCGTCAGCAGGCGCGCTTTCACGCCGGCGACGAGGAATTCCATGTAGGCGGGGTGGTTGCGGCACAGGATTCCCACCCGCGCATCCGGTTCCAGGCCAAGATCGACCAGCGCCTTGGCCAGGTTGTTGGTGCGACGGTCGAATTCGTCCCAGGTCACCACCGTGTCGCGCCAGATCAGGGCGGGGCGTTCCGGCGGCACGACGCGCGCGACCGCGTCGAGGATGTCTCCATAGTTCCAGTTCACGGCGGCCTCCCGGATCTCTTTCCCGAAAGCTATGGGCGAGCGGGGACCGACCAGCCTTGGCTCGCTAGTTGCGCCGACAAATCACGTGGGTGATGAGCGTGGTCTCGATGGAACCCTGTCACGTCCTTGCGGCGGCCGAAGCCTCGCCGGAATCTTATCACCCATGTGATTAGCGCCGCCGCCGCCGCACGCGTGAACGGCCAAGCCACGGCATGGGGTTTGGTGGCCCTTCAGGAGGAACCGCCACGTGCCGCAGCTGGTCATGATCACAAACGCCGCCCAAGCCATGGCGCGCACGGATCGGGTCGATGCCCCGGCCGCCGATCCAAGCAAAGAAAGCCTGTCATGACCTTCACCGTGGAGATCGTCGGCGAAGAGCGCTGTCGATTGGGCGAGTCGCCGGTTTGGGACGGCGAGGCGCGCCTGCTCTACTGGGTCGATAGCGTCGCCCCGTCGATCTGGCGATACGATCCGGCCACTGGTGAGCAATCGCAGATCCCCGCGCCCCAGACCATCGGGAGTATCGCCCTGGGCCGGCCCGGCGAGCTGATCGCGGGCCTGACCGATGGCGTCTATCGCGTCCAACTCGACACGGGGGCGTTCGCCCCGATCGCCCTGCCGAAGACCCTCGCCCCCAACGAGCGCTTCAACGACGGCAAGGCCGATCGTCAAGGCCGATTCGTGACCGGAACGATGGTCACGCATGTCGAAGCGGGTCGCATCGGCAAGCTCTATCGTTTCTCGACCGGGGGCGCCTGGGAGATCCTACCCACTGTTCCGATCGAAATCGCCAACAGCACCTGTTTCAGTCCGGACGGCGCGACGCTCTATTTCGCCGATAGCCTGCGGCACATGCTGTGGGCCTTCAGCTACAACCCGAAGACCGGCGCCTTGGGCGACAAGCGCGACTTCTTCGAGACCAGTGGCTTTGGCAGCGCGCCCGACGGCGCCACCGTCGACGCCGAGGGCTTCATCTGGCTCGCGCTCGTCCAGGCCCAGAAGCTGGTCCGCATCTCGCCGCAAGGCCGACTGGATCGCGTCGTCGAGAGCCCTGCCCCGCTGTCCTCGTGCCCGGCGTTTGGCGGTGAGGATCTCGACATCCTCTACGTCACCTCGATCTCCGACAGCGGTGGCCGCCTCAAGAGCGACGTCGATGCTTCCGGCCGCCTCCTGGCCTTTCACGGTCTTGGCGTGCGCGGCATCGCCGAGGCGCGCTGCTTCCTCTGACTCGCGGTGAACCATGAACCTTGACCTGACCCCGGAGCAGCTCGCCTTCCGCGAGGAGGTGCGCGCCTTCTTCGCCGAGAACACCCCCGAGTCCTTCAAGCCCCGCGTCCGCGCCGGCATGCGGCTCGAGCCAGAGGAGTTCACCCGGTGGCAGCGCCTGCTGCACGCCCGCGGATGGGGCGCGCCGTCGTGGCCGAAGGCGTATGGCGGCGCCGGCTGGGACCCGACCCAGCTCTATATCTTCGAGACGGAAGCCTCTCGCGCCGACGCACCCGTCCAATTCCACCAGGGCCTCGAGCTGATCGGCCCGATCATCTTCACGTTCGGCAGCGAGGCGCAGAAGGCCAAATACCTGCCGGCGATCGTCTCGGGCGACGACTGGTGGTGTCAGGGCTATTCCGAGCCGAACGCGGGCTCGGACCTGGCCTCGCTATCGACCCGGGCGGTTCGCGACGGCGACGACTACGTGATCTCCGGCCAGAAAGCCTGGACGAGCTACGCCCATGTGGCCAACCGGATGTTCCTGCTGGCGCGCACGGATCCGGACGCGCGCAAGCAGGCCGGCATCTCGCTGTTCCTCATCGACCTCGACACGCCGGGGATCACCATCCGCCCGGTCATCACCATGGACGAGATCCACCACACCAACGAGGTGTTCCTCGACGACGTGCGCGTACCAGCCTCCGCCCTGCTTGGCGAGGAAGGCAGGGGCTGGAGCTATGGCAAGGTCCTGCTCGACCGCGAGCGCGGCGTCACCGCCGCCACCACCACCCGCCTGGCCCAGCAGTTGCGCGGAGCCCGCCAGGCCGCGGCCGAGACCATCATCGGCGGCGCGCGCCTGGCCGACGACCCACGCGTCGCCGATCGCCTGGCTCAGTTCGAGCTGGAAGTCATGGCCCTGGAGGCCATGGTCATGCGCACCATGGCCGAGGCGACGTCGGGCCAGGACTCCGGTCCCCGGGCCTCGATGATCAAGATCCGCTGGTCCGAACTCCTGCAGCAGATCACCGAGTATTGGGTCGAGCTGCAAGGATACGGCGCCATGGCGTTCGCGGCGCTGGATCCGGATGAGACGCCCGAAGCCTGGCCGGCCAAGGGGATGGTCTATTCCCGCGTCACCAGCATCTACGGCGGGTCCAACGAAATCCAACGCAACATCATCGCCCGCCGGGCGCTAGGCCTCTGAGGTCCTTATGAATTTCGACCTTTCCGAAGAGCAGCGACTCCTGAAGGACAGCGCGTGGCGCTACGGCGCCGACCACGGGGACTTGACCGCCTGGCGCGCGCGCGTCGAGCGCGGCGAGGGTTATGACGCGGCGAGCTGGCGGCGCATGGCCGATCTCGGCTGGCTGGCGCTGACCGTGCCGGAGGACGACGGCGGCCTCGGCGCCGGCCCCTTCGAGACCATGGTCGTGGCCGAGGCGTTCGGCCGTTACCTGATGCTCGAGCCCTTTGTATCCGCCTGCGTGATCGCGCCGGTGCTGCTGAGTGCGGCGACGGACGAGGTGCGTGCGCGCCTCCTGTCCGGCCTCGTCGAAGGCGGGGTCGTGGTCAGCCTCGCCGACGCCGAACCCACGAGCCGGTTTGAGCTCAACCGGATCACCACGCGCGCGGAGGTCGTCGATGGCGGCTATCGTCTCTCCGGCGAAAAGAGCCATGCGCTGGACGGCGGCGTGGCCGACTGGTTCATCGTTCCGGCGCGAACCGCCGGCGCGGACGACGACGAGGCCGGCGTCAGCCTGTTCCTAGCGCCGGCCAAGACCGAGGGCCTGACGGTCGTGCGCAGCCGCGCGATGGACAACCGCCATAACGCCAGTCTCAAGCTCGACGGCGTGGTCGTTCCGGCCGAGAACCTGATCGGGGGTCTGGGTGAAGGCTTCGGCCTGCTCCGCAAGGCCGTGGACCATGGCCTCGTCGCGCGCCTGGCCGAAGCGGTCGGCGCGATGGACGCGGTCCATGAAATGACTCTGGAATACCTGAAGACCCGCAAGCAGTTTGGCCAGACCTTGGGGTCGTTCCAAGCCCTTCAACACCGCGCCGTCGACATGGCGATCGCCTGCGAGGAAGCCCGGTCGATGATGTATCTGGCGACGATCGCCCTGTCGGACGACGCCGCCGGACGCAGGAAGGTGATCTCAGCGGCCAAGGCTCGGATCGGCCAGACCAGTCTCTATGTCGGCCGCCAGGCCGTGCAGCTTCACGGCGGGGTCGGCTTTACCGAGGAACTGGCCGTCGCCCACTACCTCAAACGCCTGATCATGATCGACATGGCGTTTGGCAATGCGGACCATCACCGCGCCGCGCTGGTGGAATGCCTCAAGCCCGGTGCGGTCGCGGCTTAGCCGCTAGGATAAGGCGGTCGCCAGACCGCCATCCACCGTGAGAACCTGGCCGGTGACGAAGTCGCTATCTTCGCAAGCTAGGTAGCGCACCGCCTTGGCTATGTCGTCGGTCGAGCCCAGCCGCCCCAACGGCGTCTGGTCGATGCGCTTGGCGATGCGGTCCTCGGAGACCACGCGGCGCACGCCCTCGGTATCGACCGTCGAGGGCGCCACCGCGTTGACGCGGATATTCACCGCCCCCAGCTCAGCCGCCGCCGCCCGGGTGAGGCCCGTGACTCCCGCCTTGACGCCGCAATAGGCGATGCCGTTCGGCATGCCGAGAAAGGCGCTGACAGACGCAATGTTGACGATCGATCCGCCGCCCGACGCGGCCATCAGCGGCGCGGCCGCCTGCATGCCCCAGATCACGCCGGAGAAGCCCACGCCGACCATGCGGTCCAGGCTTTCCGGGCGAATGTCGGCGAGCGGCTCATAGACGTTCCACATCGCGTTGTTCACCAGGACGTCGAAGCGGCCGAACTGGTCGTTGATCGAACCCAGGGTCGCGATCACGGCGTCCCGGTCGGAGACATCGCAGCCTAGGCCCAATGCCTGGCCGCCAGCGGCGACGATTTCATCGGCCGCGGCCTGGGCCCAGTGCGCCTTCAGGTCCAACAGGGCCACGACCGCGCCTTCGGCCGCCAGCAGGGCCGCGGTCGCCCGACCCAGGCCTCGCGAAGCGCCCGTCACCACGGCGACCCGTCCTTCTAGTCGACCACCCATCGTCCCCTCCTCTGTCTTCAAAGCTTGTCTAGCCTCGGCGCCCCGGTCCCGCCCCGCTCCAGACGAGACGGGACGGCAACATCACCGATGTGATGGCCACGAAAAAAGACGGCGGCCTTTCGACCGCCGCCAGGCGCGAGGACCGGTTCCTCGAAGGATCAGAAGGTCTTCTGGACAGAAACGCCGATGATGCGCGGCTCGGTGAAGACCGCGTTGGCCACCTGGGCCAGCGCCTCGTCGACCAGGAACACGTCGTTGATCGCGCGCTTGTTGAAGACGTTCTTGACGTACGCTTCAAACTCCAGGCCGCGCTCGTCATTGACGATGCGGAGCGAGAGATTGGCGTTGTCCCAGCCCTTGATCTGGTCGATCGCCGAGTTAAAGACGCGGGCCTGGGACTTGCCTTGGCGGTAGTAGTCGCCGCGCACCGTCCCCTCCCAGCCATCCAGCACGTCGAACGAATACTGGGCGCCGACGGAAGCGGTCCAATGCGGCGAGCCGGGCAGTTGGTTGCCCTTCAGCTTGGCCGCCACGCCATCGGACGGCGTCACGCCGAAGGAGGTGGCGAAGGTTCCCGAGCAGACGCCCAGCAAGGCGGCGGGATTGCCCGAGACGCCGGCGACAGTCGGGGCGCCGAGCGATTGCTGGATGACCGCCAGCAAATTGGCCAAGGCCGCTGTCGGCGCCACGCAGCCCGCCGCGCCCGAGGTCTTGACGAGGGTCAGGCTCGGATCGTGGTTGGTGCGGTTCATCGGGTCGATGGACTCGCCGTTCTTGATCTTGGTGTCGAGCAGGCCCAGCGTACCGTTCATGCGGAAGCGCTTGACGGGCTCCCAGACGGCTTCCAGTTCGGCGCCCTTGATCTCGGCGTCGATGTTCTCGGTGGTCGAGATCCGATTGACGAACTTCGAGATCTGGTAGCCTTTGTAATCATAGAAGAAGGCCGCCCCGTTCAGGATCAGAGCACCGCCCAGCAGCGTGTTCTTGGTCCCCAGTTCGAAGGCGTTGACGTATTCGGGGTCGTAGAAGGGCCGCGCCGTCGTCACCTGGCCGATGTTGTTCGGACCGCCGCCCTTATAGCCGCGCGAATAGAAGCCATAGATCAGGGTATCGTCCGTGAAGCCCAGGGTCGGCTTCCAGTCGAAGCCGGCGCGGCCGGTGAACTTCTTGAACTCGGCAACCAGGTGGGGCGGGTTCCCGGGGACTAGGCCGCTGCCCGGCGCCAGCAGTTTGACCGGGTAGTTGTCGAGCGTCTTCTTGTCGTCGGTGTAGCGCAGCCCGACGGTGAACTTCAGATCCGGCGTGGCCTGATAGTAGAGCTCCCCGAACACCGCGTTGGAATCCAGGTGGTAGGGCTGGAAGCTCTGGTAGTTGCCATGGCCCTCGCCGCTCGGGACCCGGTTGGGATCGATGTAGACGCACGTCCCCCGGGGGGCGCAGGGCGCGCCGCCATTGGCCGCCAGCGCGCCATAGGTGAAGGCGTTGGACATGATGTAGAACGACTGAACCACGTCATAGCGCAGGGCCAGGGCCCCGAGGCTGAAGTTCAGCGGCCCGCCGAAGCTCGATTGCAGGCGAAGCTCCTGGCTCCATTGACGCGACGGCGTCGTGATGCGGTCGAAGACCGTCACGCGGTTGGACGAGCCCACCTGAGGATCGTTGACGACGCCCCCCGGCGCCAGCGCGGTGCTGTTGAACGGCGTCGAGGCCTGGAAGCGATTCATCTCCTCACGCGCGTCCAGGTCGCCATCGTAGTACGAGGTCAGCGAATTCAACTGCAGGGAATCGTTGATGTCCCAGGCGATGTTCAGCGTGAAGACGTCTTCCTTGGCCCGGTAGTACGGGTTCATGCTCGAGTCGATCACGTCCAGCCCCTTGGGCTGGGATCCGCCATAGAGATCGCCGCTGGCCAGGCCGCGGCTGAAGGCAACGATGCCGTAGAGCGTCGCCAGGGAGTTGGGCGTACCGTAGGCGGCGTCGCTATAGACCGAGGCGTCGGCGCAGCCGCTGCTCAGGAAACCGCGAGCCACGGCGCTGGTGACGGCCGTGCCGCCCACCGAGCCCGGGCCGGGGTCGCGGGTGCAGAGGCCCTTGCCGGTGCGAAGACGGGTGTCTTCCTCCTCGAACCGCTGCCAGACTAGGTTGGCGTCGAGGTTCGAGGTCGGCCGCCAACGCAGGCTGGCCCGGAAAGAATAGAGGTCGCGATTGTCGACCTTGTCCCCCGTGCCCAGGTTGTCGACGAAGCCGCCGCGGTTGAGGGTGGCGCCCGCCAGGCGCAGGTCGAGCTTGTCGCCGACCAGCGGGATGTTGATCATGCCGCGCAGCTTGCGGCCGTCATAGTTGCTGACCTCGGCCCGCAGCACACCCTCGAAGGCGCCGGTGGGTTTGGCGCTGATGACGTTGACCGCGCCGCCTGTGGCGCTGCGGCCATAGAGCGTGCCCTGCGGACCGCGCAGCACCTCGACGCGTTCGACATCGAAGAACTCGGCTTCGAACAGGCGGTTGGACGTCAACGGCGCGCCGTTGAAGTGCACGCCCGTGGACGTGTCTCCCGTGACCGCCGTCTGCTTGGTGCCGATACCGCGGATCTGAAAATTGTAGCCGCTGTAGAAGCTCTTGGCGAAAGTGACGTTCGGAATCGCCAGCTGCAGGTTCGGGCCGCCGTCGATCTTCTGGCGCCTGAGCATATCGCCGGAGAAGGCCGACACGGCGATCGGCACTTCCTGCAGTTTTTCTTCGCGCCGCTGGGCCGTGACGACCAGCTCGTCAAGCGTCGCGGCCTCCTGCGCTGGAGCCGGGGCGGTGACCTGCGCCGCCGCCGGCGAAGCCAGGAACAAAGAGAGCGTCGAAGCGCCGGCGAGCAAGGTCGCACGGCGCAAGGTTTGCGCGATCACCATTCGTTTCCCCCAATGAGCTTCCGCTCGCGCGGGCTCATCCGTGATTGTTGCGACGCGCTAGCGGCGTCTCGCCTAGGGAGCAGCGACGAGCGCGATCTCGCCAGTGAAGGAAGAATAGGCCTCTGAATATCGCAAACGAGATATTTGAATGCTGACTGGGAGCGATGAACTGTCGCACCACGGCCTTGTTCGCGCCCTCGAGACGCAATGCAGTGTTGAGTCAAACCTCGCCACCGCGCTGAAACAACCTCCGGAAATATCACATATGTACAGGATGACTGGACGGGCCCTGAACGCAGCGCTCTAAACAGGACTGCTGTCAGGGTTGGTCCGTCACGCCTGGAACCTTTTCGATGCGCCGAGACCCGATTAAATCCGCCGCCCGCACGCTCGAGATTCTCGAGCTCTTCCAGGAACAGCGCACGCCCCTGCGCTTGACCTACATTTTCGAGAAACTAGGCTATCCGCAGTCGAGCACGACAACGCTCCTGAAGAGCATGGTCGTTCTGGGCTACCTGAACTATGACCGCGCCTCGCGCACCTATTTTCCAACGCCTCGGGTGGCGGCGCTGGGCGATTGGGTCAATCACCACCTCTTCGGGTCTGGCGACATCGATCGTCTGGTCACCAGCATCTTCGAGCAGACCAACGAGACGGTGGTGATCTCGTCACAGAACGACATCTTCATCCAGCACCTGCGGATCATCCAGCCCACCCACCCGTACAAGGTGGCGCTGACCGAAGGCAGCATGCGCGTCCTGCCCCACTCGGCCGCGGGCCTGGTCCTGATGAGCCATATGCAGGTCAAGGCGGTCAACAAGCTTTGCCGGCACATCAACGCCTATCTGGGCGGGACCGGTGACCGGATCGACATCGCTCAGCTGCAGGAGCAGTTGGCGTGGGTGCGCCGGGAAGGCTACGGCCTGTTGGCCGCCTTCCCCTTCCCCAACGCCGCGGCGATCGCCATGCCGTTGCCGGCCACCCCGCACGGCGTCCAGCTGACCCTGGGCGTCGGCGGCCTCAACAGCCGCATCGCCCGGCACAAGAGCGAGATCGTGGCGATCATGAACGCGGGCGTGGCCGAATACGGCGAAAGCCTCAAGCGCTATGCCGCGCCCGAGGCTTGAGGCGCTCGCCTAGGCCAGCTCGGCGGGTTCGTCGAGATGATGGCGATAGGTCTCGCGCAGCTTCGATTTCAACAGCTTGCCGGTCGCCGTGTGCGGCAAGGTCTCGACGATCACCACGTCGTCAGGGACCTGCCAGCGAGCCACGCGCGAGGCTAGGAACTGTAGAATTTCGATCTTGTCGGGCGTGCTCTCGGGCGTTGGCACGATGATCAGCAACGGCCGTTCCTGCCACTTGGGATGGGGCACGCCGATCACGGCCGCCTCCCGCACGTCGGGATGAGCGATGACGGCGTTTTCCAAATCGACTGAGGAGATCCACTCGCCGCCAGACTTGATGATGTCCTTGGACCGGTCGGTGAGCTGCAGATAGCCGTTGGGATGGATCTTGGCGACGTCGCCCGTGGGGAACCAACCGTCTTCGGTCGTGGCCAGTTCGTCACCCCTGAAGTAGCTCCGCACCACCCAGGGGCCGCGAACCTGGAGATCGCCAACGGCCACGCCGTCATGAGGTGCGATCGCGCCCTCGACGTCGACGATCCTGAGGTCGACGCCATAGATCGCGCGCCCCTGAAGCGCCTGTACGTCGTAGCGGGCCTGGCGGTCGAGGAAGGCGTGCTCGGGCAGCGGGGTTCCGACGGTCGCCAGCGGACTGGTCTCGGTCATGCCCCAGGCGTGGATGACGTAGACGCCCAGCATGTAGTCGAAGCGCTCGATCAGGCTGCGCGGCGCGGCCGAACCGCCGACCAGGACGCGCTCGAGGGCCAGGCCCGAGAGGTCCAGTTCCTCCCGGTGCGTGGCGACATAGTCGAGGAAGCCGAGCCAGACGGTCGGCACCCCGAGGCTGAACGTGCAGCGTTCGGCGCGCATCAGGTTGAACAGGCTTTCCCCATCGACGGCCGCGCCGGGCAGCACCAGCTTGGCGCCGCACATCGCGGCGCTGAACGGGATCCCCCAGGCGTTCACGTGGAAGAGCGGCGTCACCAGAAGGATGCTGTCGCGCCGGGAGACGGCCATGCCGTCGGCGCCCGTGGCGATGAAGGCGTGCAGGACCAGGGATCGGTGGCTGTAGAGGACCCCTTTCGGATCGCCGGTCGTACCCGATGTGTAGCAGAGGATCGCCCCGGCGTTCTCCGATACGGCGGTCCAGGGCGCGTCGCTGGCCTCGGGAGCGACAAGGTCTTCATAGCTGATGAGGTTGGGGAGACGCAGGTCGGGCATGTCCTGGGCGCTGGACAAGCAGGCATAGGTCTCGACGTTGGGCGCTTGGGCGACCAGCGGTTCGAGCAGCTTTCCGAAGACCGGATCGAAGAACACGATGCGGTTCTCGGCGTGGCGCAGGATGAAGGCGATCTGCTCGGGAAAGAGACGTGGATTGACGGTGTTCAGGATCCCGCCGGCCCCGGTGACCCCGTAATAGAGTTCCAGGTGCCGGGTGGTGTTCAAGGCCAGGCTGGCGACGCGATCGCCCTCGTTGAGGCCGAGGCGCCGAAGCGTGGCGGCCAGCTTGCGCGCGCCCGCCGCTACCTTCGCGTAGGTGCTGCGGGTCACGCCGCCGGGGTCGCTGGAGACGATCTCGACTTCGCCATGGAACCGGGCTGCGTGATCAAGCAGCGAGGATAGCGTCAGCGGCGTATCCTGCATCAGGCCGAGCATGGCTTTTCCTATTGTCCGGTTGGCTCTGGCCCGGACCATAGGAGCGGATCGCCCGCTACAGCCGAGCCGGCCAGGTCCGGAGAAGTCTTTTCACATACGCGATACTGGGAAGCCGCGACCGCCAAGCGCTTTCAGCGGTTCAAGTGGCGTGCTGTTGTGGGCGCATGACGTGTGCTTCGGCGCCCGTCGAACCGGCGAGAACCGCTTGAAGCGGACGGCGATACGCAACCGGTCGGAGGAAACATGGGACTGAGAACGCCCCGCCGGTCGACGCTCGGCGCCTTGATTGGCCAATCAGATCAACTCGCGCCGACGCCCCTGCGTCAGGTCGCGCATCTCAAACTCGACTGCCCACCGCCCTGCAGCTGGGATGCGGCGCACGCCCGAGGCTTCATCGAGAAGATCGCCGCGTTCGGCGAGGATCCCGATGTCTACGCGATCGTTCTGCACGGCCGACGTCTGTTCAGCGATGTGCTCGCCGCCAAAACCGCGCCCGACGATGCGCGTTCGGGGGTCTATGCGGCGGTCGCCGGCTCGGCCAAGCCGGTCATCGCCGCCCTCTCAGGCCCCGTCACGGGCTCGGGCTTGGAGCTGGCCCTGGCCTGCGCGGCACGCGTGGCCTCGCCTAACGCCACCTTCTCGAACCTGGCCCGCAGCGAGGGCCATCTGCCCGGGGCCGAGACCCTGATCCGCCTGGCGCGGCTGGTCGAGGTCGAGCGCGCGGCCGATCTCGGTGTCTTCAACGCGGTTTGGGACAGCAAGGCCGCCGTCGAATACGGCCTCGTCGATTTGGTCGCCGCCCGAGACCTCATCCACGTCGCCGGGAAGCTGGCTTCCAGCCTCAATGGCGGGCGAAAACTCCCCCTCGGCGCCGAGCCGGAAGTCGTCGCCGCCAAGATCTATGGTCTGCGCGCCAAGGTCCGCCGCGAAGCGCCGCATCAGGCCGCGCCGATGACGCTGCTGCGGGCGCTGGAGTTCGCCGCGCAGACGCCGGCAAAGCGCGCCCGCGTCGAGATCGACCGGCTGGACGAGGCCTTCGCCGCCTCGCCCGAAGCCCAGGCCCTGACCTATGCCGAGCGCGGCCAGGCGACGCTGTCACGCGCCGCCCTCCCCGCCGATCTGGCCCACGAACTGGCATGGCCTCTGCTGCGCGAAGCCATCCACCTGCTGGACGAAGGCGCCACGCCCGGTCAGATCGACCGCGAGCTTCAGAGGTTCGGCTTTCTCCAGGGCCCGTTCACGCGCTCGGATCGTCACGGCATGGAGTCGGTGTTCCGCCGCCAGGCCAGCCTGGCCACTGGCGAAGACTGGGTCACCTATTCGCCGACCCTGGACCTCATGGCCGACGAGGGCCGCACTGGCGGCCCCGACGCGCCGGGCTGGTATCGCCACGGCAGCGATGGCCGCTACACCTTCGAGCCGGAGGTCGATCGGCTTCTCCAGGCGTCGGCCACCTTCCAGCGCTGCGCCCGCGCCCCGATCGACGACGAGGTCATCGTCGAGCGCTGCCTGACGGCCGCGATCAATGGCACGGCCCATGCCCTCGAAGCGCGCCCTGACCTATCGCCCAGCCTGGTCGATGCGGTCTGGACGGCGCGGCTAGGATTTCCGAAGTGGCGGGGTGGGCCGCTCTACATGGCCCGGACGCACGCCTGTGACCCGCTCGGGCGCCTGGAACGCTGGGCTCGTGTGCGCAACACCGCTGGCGTGGCCGCGCCGCTCCTTCGCCGGATCGTCGCCAACCCTTGAGCCCCCTTCGTCGCGTCCGGCAAAGCCAGGCGCGACGGCCTCACGCTACTTGCCCTGAAACACCGGCGCGCGCTTTTCGATGAACGCCTTGACCGCTTCCTTGGCGTCGTCGCTCTTCGACAGCTTCAGGGTGTTGCCCTGTTCGTAGCGATAGCCGTCGCGCAGGCTCAGATTGTCGATGACGTTGAGGCTGTCCTTGGCCGCGGCGACGGCGAGCGGGCTCTTGCTGGCGATTTCCTTGGCGATCGTCCGCGCGTAGTCCAGATATTCCTCGTGCGGCAAGGCCGCCTCGATGAGGCCGCGTCGATAAAGCTCCTCGGCGGGCACGCGCCAACCAGTCAATACCATGCGCCGGGCCAGCGAATGGGGGATGAAGCGCAGGGCGTGCTTGGCGCCGCCGGCCAGGCCGACGTCGATTTCGGGAAGACCGAACACGGCGCGCTCGGAGGCCACGATGATGTCGCAGCTGGCGACGATGCCCAGGCCCGCGCCAAGCGCCGCGCCATTGACGGCGACGACGATGGGCTTGCTGCATTCGACCATCGACCAGCTCATCTCGCGCGCCATGCGCTGACGCGCATAGGCCGTGCCGGCCGGCGCGTCGGGACCGGGGCGGTTCTTCAGGTCGGCGCCGGCGCAGAAGGTCTTGCCCTCGGCGGTCAGGAGCACCGCGCGCACGTCGCCGCTTTCGTTGAACGCGTCGAAGGTGGAGGTCAGCTCCAGCATCATCTCGACGCTGGCGGAATTCACTGGCGGGTTGATCAGCGTCACCGTCGCCACGAAGTCTTCGACCTCAATCTTCAAGCACGACATCATTTTCTCCTAACCCGTCGCCGGTCGCGGGCCGTTTCGCCGAGATTGGTAGCCGCTCGCGGCCGGCCGTCGTCATTACGCCGGTCGGAACGGCCCACATCACATAGGGGATATTGAGCGGGGCGGATTATGGCGACGGACCCCATCCCCAACCGCTGCTAGGCTTCTAGTGCGCCGCGCCGGCGCCAGCATCGAGCCGAGTACAGCATGCTCTCCAAGGCAACGCCGCGTGTGGTTCTGGTGACGGGCGGAGCCGACGGGATTGGCTGGGCGGCCGCGCAACGCTTCGCGCGCGCGGGTGACCGGGTGCTGATCGCCGACCGCAATATCGAGCGCGCCATCGAGCGGGCCGCGAGCCTGGGCGCGAACCATGTCGCCATCGCCATGGACGTTTCGTCCGAAGCCCAGGTTCGCGAGGGATTTGACCGCGTGCGGCGCGAGTTCGGCCGCCTCGACGTCTTGGTCAACAACGCCGGCGTGACCGATCCGCAACCGATCGCCACCCTTGACCAGACGGCCGACGAGATCCGCCGGCTTCAGTCGATCAACGTGACGGGCGCCTTCCTCGCCGCGCGCGAAGCCGGGCGCATCATGACCGCCCAGGGGCGCGGCGCGATCGTCAACCTCGCCTCCGGGGCGGGGCTGGTGGCGCTGGCCAAGCGCACCAGCTACAGCGCCAGCAAGGCGGCGGTGATCTCTCTGACCCGAACCCTGGCCTGCGAATGGGCGACGCGGGGCGTCCGCGTCAATGCCGTGCTGCCCGGCTACACGCGCACCCAGATGGTGCAGGACCAACTCGATCGAGGCCTGCTGGCCCCGTCGGCGGTGCTAGCCCGGATCCCGGCGGGCCGGATGGGCGAACCCGAGGAGATGGCCGAGGGCATCTTCTTCCTGGCCAGCGACGAGGCCAGCTACATCGTCGGCGCGACCCTGGTCATCGACGGCGGCTACACGGTCTATGGCGGCGCTGGTCCCGCCTCGTCCGCCCCTGCGCCGACAGTCGAACCTCGATCGCCCCGCATCGTCGCGGTCACCGGCGGAGTCAGCGGAATCGGCCGCTGCGTCGTCGACCTCTTCAGGGCCGCCGGCGACCGGCTGCTGGTTATCGACCGCGACGCGGACGGCGCCCAGGCGCTCGCCGCGGAAATCGGCGAGGATCATCTGGTCGTCCAGGCCGACGTCACCGATGCCGCCGCGATCGATATCGCCTTCGCCCAAGCCAAGACGCGTTGGGGCCGCCTGGACGTGCTGATCAACAACGCCGGGGCCGCCGACGTCTCCAAGTCGACCCTGGACCAGACCGCCGAGGACTTCACCGGCGTCTACGATCTCAACTTCAGCGGCCCGCTGGGCGCCGCCAAGGCCGCGGCGCGCGCGATGAGCGACGGCGGTGTGATCATCAATCTCGGCTCGATCGCGGGCCTGGCCGCGCTCCCCCGTCGCAACGCCTACTGCGCCGCCAAGGCCGCCGTGACGATGATGACCAGGAGCCTGGCCTGTGAATGGGCCTCGGCCGGCATCCGCGTGAACACTGTCGCCCCCGGCTATATCGACACCCCGGCCGTCCTGGCGCTGACATCGACCGGGCGGGCCCGGCTCGACAAGATCGGCCGGCGCACGCCGATCGGCCGGCTCGGCGCCCCGGTCGAGGTCGCCCGGGTCATCGCCTTTCTGGCCTCGCCGGCCGCCAGCTATATCACCGGCGCGACCCTTAGCGTCGACGGCGGCTGGATGGCGTTCGGCGACGCCGGCGACGCCTCCGACACCCATTGACCCAGATCCCGTGAGCAAGGCCCAAGCCATGTCAGATCAACCGAACCTGCAGGAACTGTGGGATCGCGAACAGATCCGCGAATGTCTCTACCGCTATTGCCGCGGTATCGACCGCATGGACGAGGCCGCGTTGCGGTCGGTGGCTTGGCCGGAGGGCCGCGATCAGCATGGGCCCTTCGAGGGCACGGCGGCGGCGTTCGTCGACTGGGCGATGAAGGCATTGCCGCACATCGAACGCAGCGTCCATCACGTGCACAACGTCATGATCAAGTTCCAGAACCCGTCGACCGCGGCGGTCGAGTCCTCGTTCACCGCCCTGCACCGGCAGCCCGACGACGATGGAGCCCTCGTCGTCCTGCACATGTGCGGACGGTATCTCGACAAGTTCGAAAAGCGCGATGGCGACTGGCGCATCGCTGACCGCCAGGTGATCTTCGACTGGATCGAAAAAAGCCCGCCCACGCCCGGCGTTCATCCCGAGCGGTTTGGCGGCCGTACGCCCGTCGGCGGCCGCTTCCCGGAGGATCCGCTGTACACGTTCCTGCACCGCGCCCGTTAGCGCGGCGCGGGCGCGGCGCCCCTGTCGTCAGGTCGTGCTCTGGCGCGCGGTGAAGCTGCAGCCTTCGTACCCGGCCGCCGCTACGCCGGCGCAGATCTCGGCATAGCGGTTAAGGCCCGCGGCGAAGACAGGGAACCCGCGCGGCTTACCAGCAATATTGGCCCCCGTGTACCAGGTGTCGGCCTTCACATAGAGCGTGCGTTCGGCGATCTCGCCCACCGTCTGGCTCCAGTGCGCCACGGCCTCGGGCGTGGCCTCGATCGTCGCCAGGTCCTGGCGGCGCATGTGCAGGATGCAGTCCGCCACCCAGTCGACGTTCATCTCGTCCAGGCGGATGTAGTTGGCCAGGATCGAGGGACCGTTGGGCCCGCCGATGATGAACAGGTTGGGGAAGCCGTGCATCAGCAGGGCCAGATACGACCTTGGCCCATCGCGCCACGCGTCGCTGAGCTTGACGCCGTCGCGGCCGGTGATGTCGATGGCCAGCATCGGACCGGTGAGCGCGTCAAAGCCGGTGGCCATGATGATGACGTCGAGATCGATCTGGCGCTTGGTCGTCCTCAGGCCGGCCTCGGTGATGGCGGTGATCGGCTCCTCGAAGCAATCGACGAGCGAGACGTGCGGCTTGTTGAAGGTCTCGTAGTAGTCGGTGTCCAGACACGGTCGGCGCGCGAAGATCGGATAGCCGCGCGGCTTGAGCCTCTCGGCTGTGGCGGGGTCGTCGACGACCTCGTCGATCTTACCGCGCACGAAGTCGGCGACCACCTCGTTGGCGGCGGCGTTGGTCAGCAAGTCCGAGAACAGGCCCAGAAAGTACAGCGCCCCCTTGTCCCAGGCGTCCTCCATCAGCGCGTTGCGCTCCTCGACGCTGACGCTGAACAATGGCCGGGTTGAGAGCGGCCGGACGCCCCCGGTGAAGGTGTTGCGCGCCACCGCCCGCAGGCCCGGCATGTTGGCCTTCAGTTGGGCGGCGAAGTCGTCGGAGATGGCCCGGTTGCGCATAGGTAGGGTGAAGCTGGGCGTGCGCTGGAACACCGACAGCGACCGACAGGTCTCAGCGATCACCGGTACGATCTGGATACCCGAGGAGCCTGTGCCGACCACGCCCACCCGCTTGCCGCGCAAGTCGACCTCGTGGTGGGGCCACTTGCCTGAGCGATAGAGCTCGCCCTTGAAGCTTTCCGCCCCCGGGATGTCGATGGGCTTGGGCAGCGACAGCGGCCCAGTGGCCATGATCAGATGGCCAGCTTCGAACCGTTCGCCCAGCTCCGTCGTCAGCGTCCAGACCTGGCGCGCTTCGTCGAAAGCGATGGCCTGGGCTCGGCTGTCGAAGCGGTACGCCGCCCGCAAGTCGAGGCGATCGGCGACGAAGTTGGCGTAGGCCAAGATCTCCGAACCGGCCGCGAAGGTCTCGCTCCAGGTCCATTCCTGCTCGATGGCCTCGGAGAAGGCATAGCTGTAGTCGATGCTGGTGACGTCGCACCGTGCGCCGGGATAGCGGTTCCAATACCAGGTGCCGCCGACGTCTCCGCCCGCTTCCAGGCCAAGAACCGAAAGGCCCTCGCGGCGCAAGCGATGGACGGCGTACATGCCGCCAAACCCCGCCCCGACGACGATGGCGTCGGTGCGTTGGGGCGTCGAGGCTTCACGCGCGGCGGCGGTCGTCGATGTCATGCACGGAAGCCTCACCAAGGATGAGGTCACTGACTGGACGCGGCGCCTCTCTTTCAAGGTCACCGCCGCCCCGCGCTCGGAAGATCACATAGGCGATATTAGGCCGTCACCCTCGTCGGGAGGCTCAAGATCGGGGCTGCTCCAACGTTCTCGCCGACGAAGCCGCCCCATCTATGGGCGACGAACGGAAGGGTGGAATCGGTGGTTCCCGACGTTCGCAGTGTTGTACCGGGGTGGCGCGCCCTGTTGGATGCGCCCGAGAACTATTCGTATGAAATCGTACGCGAACGCACGCCCAGGCGCGGTAAGGGCAAGAAGCGACCAAGCAAAGCCGATCTTGGCCGCCTTCCCGGCCGACCCCTGGGACCGGCCTGGCCGAGGCTTGGTTCAGCAACCATCGTGCGCGGCGGTGACGGCATTGTCCTTCACGACCATGGTGCGGCGATAGCAGCCGAGTTCGCTGTCCTTGAACCGAAAGCGCTGAACCGACGCCCCCGAAGCGTTCTGGAAGCGCCGGGCCGTGCGGTTGAACTGGCCGCGAGCCGTAGGTGTGACGCGATTGCTCAGCGAGCGGAACCGAACACGGCCGTCCGAAGAGACCTCGCGCTCGGTCCGGGCCAAGGTCAGGTCGACATCCGCCGTCTGGTCGGTTCCCTCGGGCGTGGCCGTTTCCCGGGTGACGATGTTCAGCGGATAGCTGGCTGTCTCTCGGCGCTTCACGGTCCCGGACGCGTCGGCGCGCCGGGTGAGGATTCGCATACGCGTCGACTGCCGCACGCGCCCGACCTGGACCTTGTCGTTGGAGACATAGTCCTGACGGTTGGAAAACGACATGGCGTAGCGCACCGTCGTGACCACTTCGCCGTGGGAGGTCTCGAGAACGCCCGTCACCTCCCCGCCCTGCGCGCGGCGCGTAACGATCCGGCCATTCAGGCCTTGCTCGCCCGTCCGGACCCGGCGCGCGTCCGTCGTCTCCCGCGTCGCCGTCAGGGTATTGCGCAGCAGGCGTCCAGAGATCGAGGCCGCGCCCTCGTCCCGCCAGGCTAGCAAGGTGGCGGTGACCAGATAGTAGTTGCGCACGCCGGGAACGGCGACCTCGATGCGGTGCGGCCGCCCATCGTTCACGAGCCCGGCGAACGGCGTCAGGTCGATCCTTGAGGGCGTGAAGTTCAAGGTCTCTGGAGCGGGAATGGGAAACCACAGGTACGGGTTGATCCCACCGGTGAAGATCCAGGGGAACAGGGCGGCCAAGCCGGCGCGCTGGCCGTCGATGAAGACCTCGACCTGCCGGAATGCCCCGCCCCCGCAGCGACCTTCCTTTTCGGATGCCAGGGCGTCGGGAACACAGTCGTACCAGAACTCGTCGTCGGCCTGGCCTTGCGCGAGAACGTCGAGGGCCAGGCGCTCGACGTTGGCCGGCAGCACCACTGACCGAGCGAGACGATCCTGGTCCTTGGACAGTTTGGCCAGCCCGTCGGAGATCGGCTGCACGATCTGCGGCGCGGTCGGAGCCGGCGCCCCGGCGGAGGCTGGATAGAACAGCAGGCGCGCGCTCGCCGTCAGGCGTCCGGTGTAGGTCTCGTTGACGATATTGGCGATCAGCACCTCGCCGGCGCCCGGACGCGTCAACAAGGCGGCGTAATCGGTAACGTCGCGCTCCACATGCCACACCGGCGCGATCGCCCGGCGCGGCTCCATCGTGGTGCCGTAGTAGAGGTTCACGCCGCCCAGGTGGATGATGGCGGTGCGGTCGAACTGCCGGCCGGCGGTGACGTCGAAATCGGCCTCCAGCACGACCTTGGCCCAGGGACCGGGACAGGCCGCGGGCGGCATATAGGAGAAGGCGACCGGCTCGACGCCCTCGAACTGCCGCGGCGCGAACAGCGGCGCGACGCAAGGCCGGCCCGGCGGGCGCGCAACGCGCGGCTCGACCTCGGCGACGGTGTTGACGCCCGGCGTCGGAAGCGGGGGCCTGACGACGCCGGCGGGGACTGGGCCTTGCGCCCGAGCGGCGGCCATAGGCGCGACGAAGCCGAGCGCGATGGCGAGGATGGAAAACACGGATCGATGACGCTTCAAGGCGAGCACTCAAAAAGGGGGGCTAGAAGTCCAGGCTGAAGGCGAGCTGCAGGTTGCGCCCCAGCGGATCGTAGGTCCCGGTGTAGGTGTTGGGGTTGTTGGTCGTGCCGTCCACGAAGGTCGACGGGACGACCGGGGGCGTGAGGTCGAACAGATTGTTGGCCACCAGGTGGACCGTCAGGCCGGGGCGCAGCCGCAGCGAAGCCGCAAGATCGAAATAGTCATAGGCCTCGATCCGGCTGAACGGTCGGTAGGCGTAGAGCGCCGCGCCATCGCTGACCGCCGGATCTGCGCTGTTGGCCGCCAGTCGCGTCGGGCCGATATGGCGCCAGGCCAGGGACACCACCGCCTCGCGCCAGGGCGGACGCCAGGTCACGGCGAGGTTGTGACGCCATAGTGGCTGAGGCGCATAGCAATGGGGAGGGCCGAAATAGCCGGCGCAGTTGCGCAGCGCATCGTCCGGTGCGTTCTTGCCCCCCGTCTTGATCAGCCGCACGCCCGTCAGGCTCAGGTCGAGCCGCCCCAGATCGCCCAGCGGGACGTCGTAGCCGGCCTGGACGTCCACCCCTTCATTGACCAGCAGCGAGGTGTTTTGGGCGCCGGTGGCGATGTAGCCGCCCGTGGCCTGATCCCCGAACAGGGCGCCGGTGCCGACGGCGCGATGCACGAAACGGCAGTAGTAGTCCGCGCCCTTGCCCAGGCAGTTCTGCAGAACGCTGTCGGCCAGGATCGGCCCGATATAACCCTTCACCACGATGCGATAGTAGTCAGCCGAGAGGCTCAGCCCTGCCAAGACGCGCGGGGTGTAGACCAGGCCGATCGTCCGGGTCCTGGCGTTCTCGGGGCGAAGGCCGACGTTCCCGTTGCCGCCGTAGGTCTGGCACAGATGATCCGGACAGTCCGGAATTCGCCCGTACTGCGCGGCGGTCACGCCCGTGCGCCGGCAGGCCTCGAGCGGCGCGGCTGGCGAGGAGCCCGCGCAGGGATCCGACAGGCTGACCACGCCGTAGGTCGAGCCGGTATAGAGTTCGGAGATGTTGGGCGCGCGCGCGGCCCGGTTGAAGCTGGCCCGCGCCAACCAATCCCGCGTCGGCTGGTACTGCAGTTCGTACTTCCAGGTCGGCAGCAGGCCGTCGCCGGTGTTGTACTTCGAATAGCGGACGCCGGCGGTGACCTCCAGGCGCTCGATCCCGGGCCGCCCCTCGGTGATCGGCGCCTGCAGCTCGCCATAGGCCTCGTAGGCCGATTGCCGTCCCCGCAGCGGTGGGCTGAGCCGCTCGAACGCCAGCGCCTCGGCGTCGATCTTCTGCTTGAGGGAGTCGGCCCGATATTCGGCGCCGAACGCCACGGCCAGGCCGCGAGCGCTCCAGGGGCTTTTCGCGCCGTAGCTCGTCAGATCCCCCGACAGGTTGGCGATCAGATCGGTCTGACCGTAGTGGTTGGCCCAGACGTAATCGCGATAGGCGTAGGCGAAAAAGCGCGGATCCAGGGCGTTCGGCCGGAAGATGTTGGCCGGGACACAGGCAAGGTCCGTTCCGGCGAGCCTGGCGACGCAGGTCGGAACGCCGCCGACCAGCACGACGTCCAGAGCGTTGGCGAGCCGGCCTGGGTCGATCTCGTTGCTGTCGGACAGCGAACTGAACACCGTCGAGCGGACCGCGCTCAAGTCATAACGCCAATGCTCCAGCGCCGTCCCACGCACCCCCACGCTGATCCGGTAGTCCTGATTGATCGCCTCGGCGCGCAGCGGTCGGTCGCCGAGACCGCTCATGATGGCCGTGTACTGGGTCGAGACCCGTTGATCGGTTCCGGCCGCCGCGCCGCAGAGCAGCGCCCCCTGGCTGGCCGACAGGAATGGGTTGCGGCAGCTGATCTGGAACCCGCCCGCGGGGACGTCGGCTGTGTTGATGTAGGGATAAAACTGGCTGTAGGTCGCATCCTTCATGGTGAGCAGGCTGGCGTGCAGTTCCGCCGTTTCAGTGACCTTGAAATTGACGACCACCCCGGCCGATCGTCGCTCATCCGACCGCATGAAGTTGAAGGTCTCGCGCGTGTTGGCGGCATAAGGAGCGCCATCCTCGCCAGGCGCGAAGACGCCATCGGCGACCGCGTAGAAGACTCGCCCGGCCGAAGGGCCGGTGATCGGCTGGAATCGGCCGTAGTGGGTGTAGAGCGTGCTGACCGCACAGGATGGCGCGCCCGCGCCGTCGGTCGCGACGATCCGGCAGGCGGAGAAGTCCCGATCCTTCCACCGCACGGGGTCCTGACCGCGATAGGCGACGAACGCGAGGATGTCGCCGCGTCCGTCAGCAAAGCGCGTTCCGGCAGCGACGGTCAGGTCCTTGCGCACGCCGTCGGTCACGCGCCGCGGCGGGCTCTTCACGCTGGGAAAGCCGGCGGTCACGCTTCGCATGGCGGCGTCGTCGTTGGTGTGCTG
>Ga0102591_1001823_pt1 | contig 26452 bp, 23 predicted proteins | sample AraplaCol_mCL_r2_2_FD_76860 | JGI IMG/M metagenome (GOLD analysis project Ga0102591, IMG submission 76860) | Arabidopsis root microbial communities from North Carolina, USA - plate scrape MF_Col_mCL_r2 (SPADES assembly) (version 2) | ecosystem: Host-associated > Plants > Roots > Endosphere... | reverse complement strand
CGAGCATTATCCCAGGGGCGCCCGTAGCACGATCTGGCCGCTTGAGCTCGTCCCAGGAGAGAGCGACGCCTTTTCGCTGGAGGCATAGTCTCCAGCGTGGTCGGAAGGCCCTGCTCATCGCTTTCCACTGCAGGCCGTTTTTGCCACCGCGCATCGGCTTGGTTGGCCCCTAGTGGTTCGAGCCCTGCAAAGCCCTTCCGAAAAAATAAAAAAATCTTCACAAACGCTCTTGCGGTTTCCCCGCGATCCGCATAAATCACGGCCACCGACGCGGCGGACCACATGGGACCGATTTCGCGAGGGCGATTAGCTCAGTTGGTAGAGCGCCTCGTTTACACCGAGGATGTCGGGAGTTCGAGTCTCTCATCGCCCACCATTCCTTCTCCTTGAAATGGTTGAACTATCTGATCTTGCTGCCCTTTGCGCCATCCCTCTTGGTACACAAAGGTGGTGCACATGGGTCTTGCGATGCCGTGAACGTCGAGTTCCCATCCATCCCGAGTTACTGAAAGAGGGGCTGATAAAGTTCGTTCTCGGGCTACCCGGACCGGACAACGCCCGCATTTTTCCTCCCCGCTCACAGCACAACATCTCTGAGTGCCTGGCGATGAGGTCCAGATCAAGCGGCCCGAGTTGGCCCCCCCCAATCACGGCTTGCGTCATCTATTCGCGGACCTCTGTCTGGTGGGGGGGCCTCGATGCTGCCCGCAACTACATCACTGGCAGATCCACAGGGAAGTCCGATGCAGCTATGGCAAGAGCCAAGCGATGCTCCCCGGCCTTGCTGCGGAGATGCGGAAGGTTCCATGCTTTCTGTGATGAGGCACCAGGGACTGAAACCACCCCTCGGCCTCAACCCCGTGGGTGTATCCGCTCGATTCGAACTTCGCCATTAGGGCGACGGTAAGCCTCTTCGACGTTGCAGCTTGTCGCAGAATTAGACTTTGCCGATACTCTCCTCGGTTGCTGGAGGGTCGCAATGCAATACGTGATGGCTGCTGTTGTTGGCGTAGGTATCGGCTTCTTCGCCTTTTGTTTGCTTGCGCCGCTGCTCCAGAGGGTGCGCCTTGCTACGATACCATTGGATGGCCTGTCAGAGAGCGAGAGGCGTTTCAGAGCGGTCTTTGCGGTCATGGCAGAAGGGCAGCGGCAGTCGCTCCTCGACCACCACATGCAAAGGCTGGGGTGCAGTAGAGAGCAGGCGATGCGATACGCGGTTGAAGACAGAGAGCGCGATATCAATCGATGGTGAGCTCAGGCCGCGCTTACGAGCGCCTACCCGTTGCCAATTATTTTGCCTGCCTGACGCTCACGGCTGTCGCTCTCAGGCTCCTTAACCGCCCGCTTGTCATCTGCTGACTTCTCTTCAGCGTGATGCTTGCGCTCTGCCTCTTGGTCTTGGGCCTTGCGCTGATCGTGGTTGTCGGCACTCGGCAAAGCGATGTCCTCTCTGTCGCTCGCATCGGGAACGGGCGGGCCGGACACGCGCAGGTCCGAAGCCATTTACCGCGGCGAAATCAGTCAGATTCTTTCCGTGCTGCGGTGCAGCACGTATTTATCTAAAGCCCTAGGTTTGCAGGTGTTTTCCGCAGCATTTCGCACTGTTTGAACCACTATTGACACCAAGAAACGTTTCCGCTTAGTATCGTAAACGTTTACGGGATGCGTTTCGGGAGGAAAACCGGAAACGATCCACCGGAGGAAATCGTGATTTTGAATGCCGTTCTATGCGGGTGCGGAGCCATGTCCAAAGGCTGGTTGCGCGCCATCAAGGAAACCCCGGCTCTTGCAGCCGCGATCGAGGTCAAGGGCCTCGTCGATGTCAATCCGGCAGCCGCTGAAGCACTTGCCCCCGAGTTCGGTCTTGAGGGCGCTGTCATCGGCAGCGATCTTGCCGACGTCATCGCTCGAACTAAGGCCGACATCGTATTCGACGTCGTCATTCCGACAGCCCGTTTCAATGTCGTCTCGACGGCGCTGAAGGGAGGTTGCCATGTTCTCAGCGAAAAGCCGATGGCGACCTCGCTTGCAGAAGGAGCCGCGCTGATCGATCTCGCCGCCGAGACCGGCAAGATCCACGCCATCATCCAGAACCGCCGCTTCATCTCCGGTGTCCGCCGCATGCGCCGCTTCGTCGAGAGCGGGGCGATTGGTGACCTGACCGCCATCCATTGCGACTTCTTCCTCGGCCCGCATTTCGGGGGTTTTCGCGAGGAGATGGACAATGTGCTTCTGCTCGACATGGCTATCCATACCTTCGACGCAGCACGCTATGTCGCTGACAAGAAGCCGCTTGCCGTCTATTGCGTCGAACGCAATCCGACCGGATCCTGGTACAAGCACGGCGCATCCGCCAATGCCACCTTCGAATTTTCCGACGACGTCGTCTTCACCTATCGCGGCTCCTGGTGCGCTGAAGGTGAGCGCACGAGCTGGGAAAGCGAATGGCGTCTCGTCGGCTCGAAGGGCATGCTGACCTGGGATGGCGGCGATACATTCAATGCAGCTGTCGCCGGCAAGGATCCCGGCCTCCTGCACGGCTTTACGCCCGTAAACGTTCCCGAGCCCGCGCACGAAGAAGAAACGCACGGCCATGCCAGCGTCATTGCAAGCTTCGTCGAGGCGATCAAGACAGGCAAGCGGCCCGAAACCGCAAGCTCCGACAATATCAGAAGCCTCGCCATGGTCTTCGGCGCGATCGAAAGCGCCAAGACCGGCAAGCGCATCGAAATTTCAGCATAAGGAAAAGCGATTGTGAGCAACCCCGCCAAGTCCATTCGTATCGGCACCATGGTCAGCGCCTCCAAGGGCGGCGCCGACAAGCGCATCGGCCAGATTGCCGATATGGGCTTTGAAAGCTTCGAACCCTTCTTCTGGCAGACGACCAACGGCCAGGATCTGGCCGAACTCGGCAAACGCTCACGCGACGCCATCGGTGACCGTGACATCACGATCTCGACGCTCGGCATGTTCGGCAATCCGCTGGAAGCGACCGACATCGACCTGCAGACGCTGCAGGGCTGGAAGGATTGCATCGACAATGCGCATCATTTCGGCGCAACCTGCGTTGCCGGCTTTACCGGTCGAATCCGCAACAAGCCGCTGACCGACAGCCTGCCGCGCTATAAGGAAATCTGGAGCGAGCTTTCAAAGCGCGCCGCCGACAAGGGCGTCAAGATCGCGTTCGAAAACTGCGCCATGGACGGCAACTGGGCGACCGGCGACTGGAACATCGCGCACAACCCGGATGCCTGGGAACTGATCTTCAACGAAACGCCGGACGATCATATCGGTCTTGAGTGGGAGCCCTGCCATCAGATGGTCTATCTGATCGAGCCGCTGCCGCAGATCCGCAAGTGGGCCAAGAAGATCTTCCACGTGCACGGCAAGGACGCGACGATCCGCTGGGACGTCATCAAGGAGCATGGCATTTTCGGCAAGGAGAAATTCGTCTTCATGCGTACGCCAGGCTTCGGCGACAGCAACTGGACGGACATCATTTCCGAATTGCGGCTTGCCGGCTGGTCCGGTTCGATCGATATCGAAGGCTGGCACGACCCGGTTTATCGCGACGCGCTGGAAATGACCGGTCAGGTCTATGCGCTGAACCATCTCAAGCATGCCCGGGGCGCCGATTTCGTCGTCGATCCGGTTTGATGACATCGCGGCCGGCGAGGAGGAATCGCCGGCTTCCGACAGGATAACCACAAAGGAGGAGAACTATGGGTATCCGCAAGTTTGCAATGATCGGCGCCTTGGCGCTCGCAGGCGTTTCTCTCTTCGGCCTGGCCGCCAAGGCCGAAGACGTCACCTTGACCCTCTGGTCGCTGGACAAGGACATCCAGCCGGCGCCGAACCTCGTCAAGGAATTCAACGCCCAGAACAATGGCATCAAGATCGAATATCGTCTGATCCAGTTCGATGATGTCGTCACCGAGGCCATGCGCGCCTATGCCACCGGCCAGGCCCCTGACATCATCGCCGTCGACAACCCCGAGCACGCGATGTTCTCTTCGCGCGGGGCCTTCCTCGACATTACCGACATGATCAAGGGATCGTCGGTCATCAAGCCGGAAAACTACTTCCCAGGTCCGCTGAAGTCCGTCGAATGGGACGGCAAGTACTACGGCGTGCCGAAGGCGACCAACACGATCGCGCTCTACTACAACAAGGACATGTTCAAGGCGAAGGGCCTCGACCCGAACAAGCCGCCGCAGACCTGGGACGAGCTTGTCGAGGATGCGCGCAAGCTGACCGACCCCGCAAAGAACGTCTATGGTCTCGCCTTCTCGGCCAAGGCAAACGAGGAAGGCACCTTCCAGTTCCTTCCCTGGGCCCAGATGGCGGGCGGCGGTTATCAGAACATCAATGCCGAAGGCGCGGTCAAGGCGCTTGAAACCTGGAAGACGATCATGGACGAGAAGCTTGCTTCTCCGGACACCTTGACGCGCGGCCAGTGGGATTCGACCGGCACCTTCAACTCCGGCAATGCCGCGATGGCGATCTCCGGTCCTTGGGAACTCGACCGAATGACCAAGGAGGCGAAGTTCGACTGGGGCGTTGCCCTGCTTCCGGTTCCGAAGGAAGGCGCTGAGCGTTCCTCGGCAATGGGCGATTTCAACTGGGCTATTTTCTCCAGCACGAAGCATCCGGCCGAAGCCTTCAAGGCACTGGAGTTCTTTGCCTCGAAGGACGACAAGATGTTCAAGAACTACGGCCAGCTTCCGGCCCGTTCCGACATCACCATCCCGGAAACCGGCGAGAAGCTCAAGGATGAGGCGCTGAAGGTCTTCATCGAACAGCTGAAGTACGCCAAGCCTCGCGGCCCGAATCCGCAATGGCCGAAGATCTCCAAGGCGATCCAGGACGCGATCCAGGCTGCCCTGACCGGCCAGATGAGCCCGAAGGACGCGCTCGATCAGGCTGCCGACAAGATCAAGGCCGTGCTCGGTTAATCCACTCTGCATAACCGGATGGCTTTCGGGCCATCCCTACCATTTCCTCCCGGCAGGGGCTGTCTTGCAGCGCAAGCTTCAGGCAGCCCCGTTCGGAGTATTGGAGGATCGATGAAACGGATTCTTTCAAGCGTCAGAGACGGCCGCGGCTTCGACATCACCCTGGTCGCCTTTCCGCTGGCCTTCCTGTTCCTGATGGCGGGACTGCCGCTCATCTACAATGTGGTGATGAGCTTCCAGGAGGTTGACATGTTCAGCCTCGGAACCTTCTCGCGTCCCTTCGTCGGCTTCAAGAACTATACCGATCTCTTTGCCCAGCCGGAAACCTGGCCGATCCTCGGCAACACGGTGATCTTCGTCGTCGGCTCGATCGCAGGTCAGTTTCTGATCGGATTTGGCCTGGCGCTGTTCTTCTGGGTCAATTTCCCCGGCGCCTCATGGCTGCGCGGCCTGTTTCTCGTCTCCTGGGTCATGCCCGGCCTTGTCGTCGGAGCGATCTGGAACTGGATTCTCTCGGGCGATTTCGGCGTCCTCAACTTCATCCTGAAGGAGAGCGGCATCATTAGTAGCAACATCTTCTGGCGCTCCGATCCGCATTTTTCGCTCTATGCGGTCATCATCGCCAATGTCTGGCTGGGGACTGCCTTCAACATGATCCTGCTGTCGGTCGGCCTGTCCGGCATCCCCGGTGACCTCTATGAAGCCGCCGAACTCGACGGTGCCAATGCCTGGCAACGCTTCTGGACGATCACGCTGCCGATGATGCGTTCCACGATCGGCGCCATCATCGCACTTGGGCTGATCTTCACGCTGCAGCAGTTCGATCTCTTTGCCGCCATCACCTCCGGCGGGCCGAACAACTCATCCAACGTCACGCAGTACTGGGCCTGGGACCTGTCCTTCCGCCAGTATGATTTCGCCAAGGGCGCGACCATCTCCGTCATCATGATCATCTTCGTCATGTTCGCCTCGGTCGTCTATGTCCGCTCCACACGTCATGAGGTGCGCGGATGAGCGATACGACACGCAACCGCCTTATGCTCGTGATCGCCATCCTCATGGCGGCGATCTATCTGTTCCCGCTCTACTGGATGTACATCACGGCCCTCAAGGGCGGGTCCGAGATGTTCGCAACGCCCCCGAGCTTCTGGCCGGGCGACCCGCAATGGGGAACCTTCGGCTATGTCTGGGAAAGCCGCGGCATGGGCCGGTATCTCTGGAACTCGCTGGTCATCGCCGTCGGCGCCGTTACCCTGATCACCGTTCTCGGCGTCGGCTGCGCCTATGTTCTGGCGCGCTACCGCAACGTCTGGGTCGATATCGGTCTGTTCATGATCCTGATGCTGCAGGTCCTGCCGGCATCGTTGATGGTGACCCCGATCTTCGTCGGCTTCTCTCAACTGGGCATGCTCGACTATCCGCGCCTTGCCGTCATCATCGCGATCGCCGCCAAGAGCATGCCCTTCTTCGTCGTCCTGGTGCGCGCCACCTTCATGGCGGTGCCGATGGAACTCGAGGAGGCCGCGCTCGTCGATGGCAACAGCCGCGTCGGTGCCTTCTTCAGTATCGTGCTGCCGCTTGCCCGCAATGGCATCCTCGTCAGCGCCATCCTCATCTTCATGCAGGCCTTCGGTGAGTTCGTCTACTCGAAGTCGATGATCCAGGCTGCCGAGCTTCAGCCGGCGAGTGTCGGTCTCAACTCCTTCATGGGGCCGAACACCAACGAGTGGAACAACATCATGGCCTACGCCACGATGTATGTGACGCCGATCCTCGCCATCTTCGTTCTCTTGCAGCGCCGCATCGTATCCGGCCTCACCTCTGGAGCCCTCAAATGACCAATCAGATCGAGCTCAGCGGCGTCAACAAGCACTACGGCGCGTTCCATGCCCTGAAGAACATCAACCTGTCGATCGCAAAGGGCACCTTTGTTGCACTCGTCGGTCCGTCCGGCTGTGGCAAGTCCACACTGCTTCGTTCGCTCGCAGGCCTTGAGAGTATCTCTGAGGGTGAGTTGAAGATCGCCGGCGAGTTGATGAACAACGTGCCGCCGCGCAAGCGCGATGTCGCCATGGTCTTCCAGTCCTACGCGCTCTATCCGCACATGACCGTGGAGGAGAACCTGACCTACAGCCTGCGCATTCGCGGCGTCGCCAAGGCGCAAGCCAAAAAGGCGGCGGAGGAGGTCGCTGCTACAACTGGCTTGTCGCATCTGTTGAAGCGTTACCCGCGCGAGCTTTCCGGCGGCCAGCGCCAGCGCGTTGCAATGAGCCGCGCCATCATCCGCCATCCGAAAGCATTCCTGTTCGATGAGCCCCTCTCCAACCTCGATGCCGCACTGCGTGTTCACATGCGCAAGGAAATCCGGGCGCTGCACGACCGTCTGCATGCCACCTCGGTCTATGTCACCCACGACCAAATCGAGGCCATGACAATGGCCGACCATGTGGTCGTCATGCGCGAGGGCGTGATCGAGCAGCAAGGCAAGCCTCTCGATCTCTACGACAAGCCCGCCAACAAGTTCGTTGCAGGTTTCATCGGTTCACCGGCCATGAACTTCATCCCGGCGGTAGCAGGCGAAGACGGCAGGAGCCTGACCATCGATCTCGGCAGCGTGAAGCACAAGATCGCGATCGACCATCAGATCCAGCCAGGCCGCAAGGTGACTGCCGGCATTCGTCCCGAGCATATCGGCGTAACGGCACCGGGGCAGGGCACCTTCGATGTGCCTGTCGCGGTGGTGGAATCCACCGGCTCATCCACCTTCGTCACGGCGGCGACAACGCCTGAGCTGACGATCGTCGAGACGGGCCGGGGAACAGCACGCGCAGGCGAAACGGTCGGCGTGACCGTCGATCCATCGCAACTGCACCTCTTCGACGACGCGAGCGGCGTGCGCCTTTGAAGAATAAGGCGGCCGGAAAATTCCGGCCGCACACCAATCCTACCGCCCGCCTTCGATCTTGCGATGGCGCTGGTTTGTGCCGCCAGCCCCATAGGGATAGTCGGCCACATGCGGCTGGCTGACATCGCTAAGCTTCGTCATTTCCTCTTCGGAAAGCAGAAGCTTTGCAGCAGCGAGATTGTCTGCGAGCTGCTCGCTCGTACGCGCTCCGAGAATGACGGATGTTACCGCTGGTCGCGCTGCCGTCCAGGCAAGGGCGACCTGTGCCATGCTGACACCACGGGCCTTGGCGATCGCCTCTACCGTCTCGATGATCGCCCATGTCCTCTCCTGCGCATTCCGCTGGGCGTAGGATTCCATGCCGCGGCTCGGGTTCTCCCCCAGGCGGGTAGCGCCCGTCGGCGTCTGGTCGCGCCGGTATTTGCCCGTCAGCCAGCCGCCGCCGAGCGGCGACCAAGGCAGTAACCCCATGCCGGCATCCTGGCATGCCGCGACGATTTCCAGCTCGATGTCGCGCACCAGCAGATTATATTGCGGTTGCAGCGTTACCGGACGAGTGTAGCCGCGTGCCTTGGCGATTTCGGCTGCCTTGGCGATCTGCCATCCGACATAGTTGGAGAAGCCGTAATAGCCGATCTTTCCGGCAGAGACGGCGTCGTCGAGGAAACGCAACGTCTCCTCGATCGGGGTCAGTGCGTCCCATGCATGCATCTGATAGAGATCGATATGCTCGACGCCGAGCCGCGCAAGCGAGGCGTCGAGCGCCTGGTTCAGATGGCGGCGCGAAAGGCCGATGTCGTTCGGACCTGACCCCATCGGGAACCGTCCCTTGGTCGCGATCACGGCTTGCTTTGCCTCGCTCGGGCGCGCCTTCAGCCATCGCCCGATGATCTCTTCCGACTTGCCGGCACTGTAGACGTCGGCTGTGTCGATGAAGTTTCCGCCCCAGGCGAAGTAATCGTCGAGCAGTTTGTGCGAGGAAGCTTCGTCGGCCTCCGCACCGAACGTCATGGTGCCGAGGCAGTAGGCGGTTACAATTGCTCCACTATGGCCAAGCTTGCGATAATCCATGGAAGGTCCTTCTCTTCGAATAGTGACGTTGCTTGCTTTTAAGTCGCTGAACCGTTCGCCGTCGTCTCTTCAAGCACTGCAGGGGAGCACAGAAAGGGGCCCATTTAAACCAGGTATTGGTATCAACGCTCATCTCGAGCTGCCCCGAGAACAAACTGGAATTGCCCCAAACAATTAAGTGACTGAATACAAATATAGATTTCTGCGTCGAAAACACAAGAAAAGCTGCAGTCCGCAAACTCCCCGGATCTTTATCAGGACTCACTACAGGGACGCAGCCGCTGACATGGGCATCTGGCCGATAGCTCGAGCCAGATATCGTCGTAAGCCGCCGTTTCGAGCGTCAGCGACGAGTGCCTGATTCGTGACGGGCAAATAGATGAACTGGTTGCCGCTCTACCCGCTTGTCCCGTCGTGCTAGATGATTGTCGGCCTACTCCCACAGAATTGCCGCCCTAGTTAGCGAGTCTCACCTGTTCTGAGCATCTTCATAAAGTTTGTTACACCGACAATCGTGGGGACCATTTGTTTCGAACTTTTCAAACGCGGCTTCGCGGGACCGAGGCCCAGATTGAAACCTTGAATGCATACGCCACCCTCATTGGAACTGCAGAGCGCGGCCTCTACGCTCGACTCCGAGCCGGTCGCCAATGGAAGGGGGACCTTTCGCGAGCCTATCATCGCGACGTCGGTCTGGGATCGGCCCTGACCACCATGGTGTACCGGCAACTGCGCGCGAGACTTACATCAGCGCGATCTATCGCAAAACGGCAGCGGAGTAACCTCAAGCGACGACTCTGGCGTGAGTGCCTTAGGCTTCAAGGCAAAAGGGACCGCCTTGCCAAAATCCGATCGGCAGTAACATCGTCCTTTCGGAAGCTGGAGGTTGCGGGCCAAAAATTGCAGCAGCAGCGTCAGCGGCTCGCCGCTGTCGCAAGCCCGAGCATCACTTCTCTACAGCGTCTGAAGCGTGATATTGAGACGGTGTATCATCTCAGACAGCGACTTAGGACAGACTTGCGGCGAAGGCAGGCGCTCACCCGATCTATCCACGACCTCAAGCGCTCGATCCAGAAGATCGCGGCTCGTCTAAAGGACGCTGAGAAGGAGCACCAAGATCCTACGGCAATTTTCGGCCCCCGTAAGCTTTTCCGGTCACAGTACAGTTTACGGCGACCATTCGTAACTCACGGAGACTGGCTGAAGGCATGGCGAGATCGGAGGGACAAGAGCCTATTTTTGGAAGGAGATGCCAGGGCCCCCTCGGGCAACAGATATGTTCGCCTCTCGTCTGGTCCGCGCGGCCAGTTCGATCTCGAACTCCGTCTTCCAAAAGCGCTGGCATCTCGCGCCGATGAACATTTCGTTTCAAAGGGACGAGACATTTTCGTGTCGAGGTTCCAAGGCCTTCATTTTCATCATGGACACCACCTCGTTCAGCAGGCTTTGTCCAGCGGCGCACCGATGACTTTTCGGTTTCAGCGCGATCAAACGTCCTGGGTGCTCTCAGTTACAGTGAGCCAGGATGTGTCGATTGATGCGCCGGACTGGACACGCGGCGCATTGGGTGTTGACTGGAATACCGACAAGATTGTCGCTGCTTACGTCGACTCAGCAGGTAATCTTGTTAGAGCTTTTTCGTTTCCGTGCCCCACCAAAGGGAAAACTGCCACCCAGAGTCGCGACATTGTTCGAAAGGTCAGTGCACGTGTAGCGCTTCTTGCGCGAACCCTTGGCGTTTCAGTCGTAAAGGAAGAGCTTGATTTCGCATCCATCAAGGCCTCGCCGCGCGCGATGGCAGACTCCCGTTACAGCAACATGCTGACGGGATTCGCCTACGCATCCTTCGACCGAGCGGTGACGTCAGCGTGCCACCGTTTAGGAATTGCTCTTATACCAGTCGATCCGTTTGGGACGACAACGACTGGACGTTTAAAATTTTCCCGCCGCTATGGCCTGTCCGCAGACCAAGCGGCGGCGCTCGTCATTGCCCGACGAGGCATGCAGTTCTCCGAAAGACTGATAAGGAAGGCTCCTAAGCAGAGAGCGCTTCCCGCTGATCCATGGCACCCGACCGTCACCCGTGAGGAAAGGAAGGCATGTGTGGCCAGTGCGCATCAGTCGATGGGAGATAATAGGGGCGCGATACGCGCAGGGGTCGTCTTCGCCGTTGAGGCGACGACTGTCTACCTCGATGAACGGGGTAGATGGCGGGGTGATGTGCATCCCATGACCTCCCGGGAAACTTCGGGATGTTCCCGAGGCGACCGCCTTAGTCGCACGAGCAAGGGCTGGCGCGTGTGCCGAAGAGAATAGTCTTCGAAGCAAGCCGAATTACGAGGTCTACATCCGAGACGCGCAACTATGTTCAGCGGGTGATGGAAAATTATGAAGTATACAAGGTACGGTTGGGTCAGCCGAGCGACATCGTTCGTGACCTGACCTACGGCCGCTCCTCCTGATCGCCATTTGCGTCTATTGCCGGTCTCGCTAATCTGTTCTTTTGCAACGGAGGACGACCAAGCGTGGATGAGGCAAGAGACGACGGTTTCCAAGCGACAACCTACCAGAGCGATGACGGGCTCAGGCTCCATGCGCGAGACTACGGTGGCCCTGACATCACCGATCGGCTGCCGATCGTCTGTCTGCCGGGATTAACGCGGAACTCGCGGGACTTTCATCAGCTGGCGCTGCTCTTGTCGACCGATCGAGCGACGCCGCGACGCGTTATCACGCTCGACTATCGCGGGCGAGGCCTGTCCGATTGGGATGCCAACAAGGCGAACTACAATCCCGGCGTCGAGACGCGGGATGTCATTTCGGCCTGCCGGCATTTCGCCATTGAACACGCCATCTTCATCGGCACCTCGCGGGGCGGGCTGATTCTTCATCTGCTGGCTGAGATAAGGCCGGATCTGATCGCCGCCGTCATTCTCAACGACATCGGACCGAAGATCGAAGCCGGCGGCCTCAAGCGTATCCGCGACTATCTCAATTCTGCCGCGCCGCCGCGCAACTGGCCGGAAGCAGTCGCATTTCTCAAGGCCTGCCATGGCCCCTGCTTCACCGCCCTTGACGAGCGCGACTGGCAGGAGATGGCAGCGGCCATCTATCGGGATATCGACGGGAACCCGATCGCGGACTTCGATCCCGCCATTGCCGCTCAATTACAGATGATCGACTTCGATCAGCCGCTGCCTGATCTCTGGCACTATTACGACGGGCTCGCGACGATGCCTCTCATGGTCGTCAAGGGCGAGAACTCCGATCTCATCGCTGACAGGACGCTTGCGAAGATGCGCGCGCGGTGCCCAGCCATCACAGTTCTGGAGGCACCTGGCCAGGGACACGCACCGCTGCTGCATGTGCAGCCAGTGATCCCGGGTATCAGACGGTTCGTTGCGGAGGCGTGAGCGCTCTCCAAGCCACTCGCCCTTGCTGCGTCGCCCAACACAACAAAAAAGCCCGGCTCGAAAGCCGGGCTCTCCTGATTGACCGAAGTCAAATCAGATTAGAATGCACGCTGCAGGCGGAAGTAGCCCTGCGTCTGGTCGTCGATGTCGTCGCCATCGAGGTACTGGACCGAAGCCTTGGCGTAGAAGTTGTCGGTGATCTGGTAATCAACCGTCAGACCAACCTTCCAGGCGTCGTCGCTGGAGAAGTCGGTGGTGCTGCCATCTTCAAAGCCGTAGTTGAAGAAGTACTGAGCACCGGGGGTGATCTTCAGCTTGTCGGTAGCCTGGATGGCGTACTCAGCTGCGATCGTCCACTCGGAAGCGTCGTAGTAGGAGTTGCCGCCAGATGCCCAGACAGCTGCGAGGCCGAGCGTGCCCGGACCAACGGCAACCGTACCCATCGCACGGATCGCACCTTCTTCGTTGTCGGTGTCATAGCCACCGATAACCTGGTAGGTAAATGCACCGGCCTTGCCGCCGAGGCCGAGAGCAACGCCAACGTTGTTCGGGTTCTCGTCGTCGTTGAAGTGACCGTCTTCCAGCTCGTCAACCGAGATACCGGCGTAGAAATCGCCAGACTCATACTGATAACGGATGGAGTTGTGCAGCGTTTCGTGGCTTGCGAGAACGTCCGTTTCGCCCGAGAGGCCGTCATCCCACCAGCTGTAGAACAGACCAGCGCGGAAGCCAGCGATGTCGATGTAAGCCGAGTCGAGGATCGAGTTCTGGTAAGCAGAGTTGGCAGCATCAGCGTTGTGCTGCAGGACGATCACGCCGGTGAGCGGGCCGTATTCGGTGTCGCTCTTGGCCGTGAACTGAACCTGACCACGGGTGAACGCATCCCAGTCGGACGTGCCTTCGTGACCATTGATTACGCCGTGGTCAGACTGATCTTTGCCAACATCAACCTGGAAGCGGATGTAACCTTCGATCTTCAGGCAGGTTTCCGTGCCCGGGATGTAGAAGTAGCCGGTGCCGTAAGCGTCGCAGACGCGGACGTATTCAACCGGTTCCGGCTCAGCAGCAACGATAGCGTCAGCAGCCTGAGCACCGGAAACTACTGCGAGAGCAGCAGCGGAGCCGAGAAGAAGGCTCTTGATGTTCATATTGACCTCCAATTCAAAGTTTCGATCGGGTCTGGGTTTTTCGCCGTTAGAGCAGCGTTCCCTGCCCCATCCCCATGTTTCAAGAAGTCGGATCCGCGTGAAGGAGGTCCCCAGCGTGTTTTGTCCAGCGCGAGCCAATGAGGGGCGGGAAAGCGCTTGAAGCCAATGGTTTAATTCCTGACCATGGGCGACCTTCGGCCACAGAAGCCCGTGTCGCGCTGTCACGGCGCTTAATGCAATAGCCCCTCGTCGTAGGGGCCGAACGTGCTCTTTGGGGAACGGCGTGGGGACGTGGGCCGAATGCAGGCCTGCAGTCGCCAAAGACATGCGCAAATTGGTTTTCTGCGCATTTTCTTCTGTCGATTTCTTTTTTGTATGTACAATAATCTTGCCTTGCGGGATCAATTATCGTACATACATATTGTTGGAAGCCGGACTGGTCGATGCGTTTCGAATGGGATGAAAGCAAGCGGGTAGCTAACCTGCATAAGCACGGCCTGGATTTTGCCGATGTCATTTTCTTCGACTGGGAAAGCGCGCTTGTCACGCCAACCCACAGCAATAGGTTCAAAGCAATCGGCTATTTCGAGGATGGCACCGCCGTCATCATCTATGGGCTACTTGGATCGGAGGCAGTTTCGATCATCAGCTTTCGTCCGGCCAGTGCGCGAGAAAGGGAGGCGTTCCAATGAAATATCCGGTGAAGAAGGAATTTCAGCCCGGCAACGGCTATACCAAGCAAGACTGGGATGCCGTCGATAGCCCCGAGTTGACGAATGAGGAAATTGCCACGTTGCGCCCGGCCCGGCAGGTGTTGCCGTCGTCGTTTTTCGAGGAGGTTGACAAGGCCCGGAAAGCGAGAGGCAGGCCGCCGGTGGCGCGGACCAAGAAATCCGTTACTATTCGGCTGGATGCAGACCTCGTCGAGCATTACAAGGCGAGGGGTGACCGCTGGCAAACGCAGATCAATAGCGACCTACGCAAGCTGTCGGGGTTGAAGTAGGCGACGCTGTCTGAGCTTATTTGCCAGCGCCCCCCACCGCACGCGGTATTCTCCTCGCGATGAAGGCCTTAAAGCGCTGCTACCGTTCCCGGCCAGCGATCCTGAGGAGGCTCGGCAATGCGACTTGTCCAGACGAATGTCACCCGCAGGATTCGGATCCCAGCCCCGATGAGAGCTCGACCATCGATGCCGCATTGTCTCTAGGAGTTTACGTCGCGTTGGGGCCTTCTAGCTGGCTCCCAACAAGCACGGCATCCGGAATATCGTCAAACGACGCATAGTTCAGGTTATAGAGCCGCGAATAGAGCTTGCGGTTTTTCATCAGCTGTTGGTGGTTACCGCTTTCGATCAGCTCGCCATTCTGCAGGACGATGATGCGGTCCGCCTCTCTGATCGTGGCGAGGCGGTGTGCGATGACCAGCCCTGTTCGGTTTTCGAGCAGCTTGACGAGCGCCTTCTGGATCAGCATCTCGGTATAGCTGTCGATATTGGCAGTTGCCTCGTCCAGTACCAGGATCTTGGCATCGGCGACCAGCGCACGGGCAAAGCTCAAAAGCTGGCGCTGGCCGAGCGAGAGATTGCCGCCGCGCTCGCCGAGCATGCTGTCATAGCCCTGCGGCAGGCGCATGATGAAGTCATGAGCTCCGACCGCTTTGGCCGCCTCGATGACCTGTTGGCGTGTCGCTTCCACCTTGTGATAACGAATGTTCTCGAACACCGTGCCCGTAAACAGGAACGGCTCCTGGAGAACCATGGCGATCTGGTTGCCGAGCGAATCCTGTGTCAGGTCGCGCACATCATGCCCACCGACCAGGACTTGTCCCTGCTGAACATCGTAGAAGCGATGGATGAGCGACATGCAGCTCGACTTGCCGGAGCCGGTTGGCCCGACAAGCGCAACGGTTTCGCCTGGGTTCACCTTGAAGCTTACATGCTTCAGGACCGGGTGCTTGGGATGATAGCCGAAAACCACATCGCGAAACTCGACAGAGCCATCCATATCGGCGGAAAGCTCCTTTGCGTCAGGCGCGTCCCTGATTTCGACGGGAACATCAAGAACCTCGGTCAGTCGTTGTCCGGAGGCCATGGCGCGCTGCATCACCGAATATTGCAGCGTCAGCGAGCGAATCGGATCGAAAAAGCGCTGGATGTAAAACAGGAAAGCGACGAGCACGCCGACATCGAGCGCCTGATTGAGAACGCGTGCACCGCCAACGACAATGACAAGCGCCATGGCAACGCCGGTCAGGGAATCTACGATCGGCACCATCACCTGGGCATAGCGCGCTGCCGTCAGGTGCGCCTTCAGGTTTGCCCTGGCCTTGTCGTCATAGAGCGTGAAATTGACCCCCTGGCGATCCATGCTCTGGACGGCGCGCACGCCGTGGATGGCCTCGGCCAGCGCCCCTGCGGCAACGGAATTGGTCTCATGTGCTGCCATGAAGGACTTGCGCGCCAGCGGCAGCCAGAAGAGGCGAACGACAAACAGGATCGGCAGGACCGAGAGCGTCAGAAGACCGAGCTTGAAGTCGAGATAGAGCATGACGAAGACGATGCCGAACAGAAGCGTGATATCGCCGACAGACAGGACCGACGTTTCCAGGAACTCCTGCATCGAATTGACGTCGCCCTGCAGGCGCGACATGAGACGGCCGACCTCGGTCTTGTCCATGAAGGAGAGCGAAACCCGCTGGAGATGCGAAAACATCGCCTTGCGGATGTCGAAGAGCACCTCTTCCGCGACGTTGCCCACCAGCGTCTCTTGCCAGTAACTGGCGCAGTAGTTGATGAGGATCGCGGCGAGAAAGGCGATCATCGCAAAGGTCAGCGCCTGATGACTTCCACCCGGCTGCATGCCGTGATCGATGGCGTAGCGGATGATCAGCGGGATCAGCAGCTGCATGGCCGTGAACGTCAGGACGGCAGCGACCGATAGCAGAACCTGCCTGCGGTATGGGTGCACGAACGCCCAGATGCGCTTGATGATGTTGCCATCGAAGGCCTTGCCGAACATCTCCTCTTCAATGCGATGCGAGCCAACGACGGCGCGCGGCGGTCGGCGCCCATCCTCGCGAACGTCGGAGCGTTCGGTTTCCAGTTCCTCGGCCATTTCATTCCTCCCTAGGCGCTAAGCGCCTCATCGCCCGGCCGTACCTGCAGATCGTAGAGCGCCTTGTAGCGCCCGCCCGCGGCCAGCAACTCCTCGTGCGTGCCGCGTTCGACGATTTGCCCGTTCTCGACGAACAGGATCTGGTCGGCATGCATCAGCGAGCTCAGGCGATGCGCAACAATGATGGTCACGCGATCAGCCGCGTACTTGCGCATCGCGGAGCGAATGCGCTGTTCGGTGGCCGCATCGATGGCCGCCGTTGAATCATCGAAGACCATGACGGCGGGTTTCAACATCAGGGCACGGGCGATCGACAGGCGCTGGCGCTGTCCTCCCGAGAGCGACACACCGCGTTCTCCAACGACCGTGCCGTAGCCGGTCGGCAGGCCGAGCACGTAGTTGTGCAGTTGGGCACTTTCACTCGCGCGCTCGATTCGGCTTTCCTTTGCCCAGGGGTCGCCATAGGCGATGTTGTTTTCAATCGAGGTTGTGAACAGGAAGGAGTCCTGCTGGACAACGGCGACCGCACGACGAAGCGACTGCAGCGTCGCCTTGCGGATATCCTGTCCATCAATGGTGATCTTGCCCCTGGTGACGTCGTAGAAGCGCGGGATCAGATGGGCAAGCGTCGATTTCCCGCTGCCGGGTGGCCCGACGATGCCGATCGTCTCGCCACGCTTTGCCTCGAAGGAGACCTTGCTCAGGACCTCGTGCATCGGTGAGCTCGGATAGGCGAAGCTTACATTCTCGAAGCGAAGCGTCCCGTCGCTGAGCACCAGATCCCTGGCGTCAGGGGCATCCCGCACGGCAATTTCCAGGTCGAGCAAATTGAACAGCCGGGTGCCGCAGGTGGAGGCGCGGGCGAAAGCATTGACCATCAGGCCGAGCTGGCGGACAGGCATCTGCAGGATCGTCATGAAGGTCAGGAACGACGTAAGCGTACCGACCGTCATCTCGCCAGCCATCACCTTGCCACCGCCAACCCAGAGGACGAGGCCCATGGCTGCGAAGAAGGAGAAGGTCATGGCGCTGGTATTGATGACACGGATGCCGACGCGTTGGTGGGCGAGCGCCAAGGCGTTCTTGGAAGCGCCCTCGAACTTCATCATCTCGTGCGCCTGCGCGGCAAAGGCCCTGACCACGCGGATGCCACCGAGATTTTCCTCCATGATCCGGGTCAGCACCGACAGCCGCTCCTGCAGGTCGAGCCAGGTCGCGCGCAACCGCAACTGTGTGACCGAGGAACGCCAGGCAACGAAGGGCACGAAGCTCAAGGCAAGCAAGCCGAGGACGACATCGGTGGAAAGCAGCATGTAGGCGCCGATACCGATCAGCATGGTCAAAAGCACCATGCGTACCAGCGCCGTCGAGAAATACATGCGCACGCCTTCAAGGTCGAGCAGCCCGACGGTGATCAGATCGCCAGAGTGGACGCTGTCATGAAAACTGAAGGAAAGGCGCTGGATTTTCTCGTAGCAGGCAAGACGCAGCTCGTAGCCCATGTGGTGGCCGACGCTCTCGCTGTAGTAATTCTGGATCATCGTGAAGATGCCACGCAGAACGCTGGCGCCGAGCAGCATCAGCGCCGTGGTCAGCAGCGCATCCTGTGCGATCTGTCCCGCCTGGCCGCCTTCCATCGCGACCTGCGTGTGGTCGACCGCCCGACCGAGCAGACGCGGGATCATCAGCTGGAAGGTCGAGGCGACAAGGGTTGCGCCGATGGCGAAACCGGATTGCCAGGGATGGCGGAACGCCATGACGGTGATGCGGACGAGCGTAAAGAGGCCCTTGCCCCAGCCTGCCGCGGTCGCCTTCGCCATCGAAGCGGATGGCTTCGTCGCGCGTGTTAAAGCATTGCTGCTCACGGTCATATTCCAAAACAGAGGTGTGGTCGGACGTTGGTCCGGAAAGACGTCGAATCCATGAAGGGATTGATTAGCGCCCTTACTTTTGCCGATTCCTTTCGGCCCTTCAAGTCAAGAATTCACCAACTGGTTATTTTATCGTGAGTGCAACAAAGACTGGGAAGCACCATTTTGACCGCCCATGGCGTCTCGAAATGTCAAAACGGTTTCAGACACTTATCCGCTCCAGACGCTGGCACTCGGAACAAAGGCTTGCCTAAATCATCTTTTGGCGCTTTGATACACGACCAGTTTGATAGACTATAGGGCGGTTCAAAACCGCGTGAACCAGCGCAACGCGCGAGCGTTTTTTCCCGCGTTGAAACCAATCGAGACACGATGCGCAGACGGTCGCAAGGGAGTTGAGATGACGGTTCAAGGCCTGTTTTCTTCGAAGTCAGCGGCGGCAGCAAAGATCTCCGCCATGCCGCGTTTTGCCATTGTCGGCCGCGGCTTTTCCGGAATGATGATGGCGATCGCGCTGATGAAGACAGTGCGCCTGCCTTTTCATCTGCAACTCTTCGACCCCAACTCTTCGGTGAGCGGAGGGCAGGCACTCTCGTCGGCGCGGACCTCGACGATCCTGAATACGCGTGTTCGCGATCTTTCCGTCTCGGTGGGCGATACCGATGATTTCAACGACTGGCTTTGTAGCAACGCGGAATTCCGCGCCGCCGTGCCTGCGGCGATCCCGGGATTTCGCCAGATCTTCGTGCCGAAAGACATTTTCAGCGACTACGTCTACCAGCGCTTCTCGGAAGCCTTGTCCGCCCGCAAGGACATTACGGTTCAGGTGTGCCATGAACCGGTTGTGGCGATCCGCAAGAGCCACGGCAACCGTTTCCTTCTCGAAAGCGCCAATCCAGCCAATCCCCTGTTCGACACCGTCATACTGGCCACTGGCTATGGTCTGCCGGAAACCGAGGAGGCTCAACAGGAGCCGTCGCAGGTGAGAGCCCAGCGCCTGGTTGCGCGCCCACACACGGTCCTTCTCGGCAGCGGCATCAGGGTTGTCGATCAACTCCTGCAATTGCGCGACGCCGGCTACGCGGGGCAGGTTACCATCCTTTCCCGACATGGCTTCCTGCCGCAGAGCCATACGCCGAACTCCGCCGACCCGGTTTTTCCGGCCGACGCGCTGCCAACAAACCTCCCTGACATCCTGCGCTTCATCCGCACGGCCTGCCGCGAGGCAGAGGAAGAGGGGAGAAGCTGGCAATCCGTCATGAACGGGTTGCGCAAACACGCTCGCTCTCTGTGGCGCGCACTGCCAGCCCATCAGAAGCATCAGTTCAACAGGCACTTGCGGGCGATCTATGACAGCCACCGCAACCGATTGCCGGAGGCCATCTACGCCCGTCTCCAAAGCGAGCTCGCCAGTGGCAACACCGTCCTGCGCCGTGGCGTCGTGGGTCGGCAGGGCCTGAGTGGTCTCTTCTTCCGGCCCGCCGGCTCGCACGCCGACGAGATCATTCATGCCGAGCGTATCCTGGATTGTCGCTGCCGCGCGCCACAACTGACCTCGCCATTGCTGGCAAGCCTTGTGAGCGGAGGTTTGGCCGTGGCAGACGAATTATCGCTCGGACTTGCCGTCAATCAGCGGGGACAGCCCTGTCTCGAGGATGGATCAACGGTCGATGGACTGTTTGCCGTCGGGCCCCTCGGCCTTGGCAGTCTGCCTGACATCGACCTCGTACCCGAGATCGTCAGCCAGGCCTATGCGGTCGGTGAACACATGGCTGAGCGCTTCTATCCCCGGAGCAAGGCCGTCTGATCAGGACCGACGCGCGCGCAACTCGCCGCGGACGACGAAAGCGAGCAGTCCAGCGGCCATGAGCGCAAGCGCAAACCAGGTGATCGCGTAAACCAGATGGTTATTGGGGAAGGCGATCTGCGTCAGCCCACCGACCGGCAGGCCGCCTGGGTTTGGCGTTGCATCAGCATCGATAAAGTAGGGGGCGGGATCTGCCACGCCGCGACGATCGGCGATCGCGGCGACATCGCGTGAATACCAGCGATCATTGGCCGGATCATTGGACTTGACCAGCGTGCCTCCAGGCTCGGTAATCCGCAGCAGTCCGGTGATTTTTACCGGGGTTGCAATCTGCCCCTCGCTGCGTGTTGCCGGATCGCGCTTTTCCGTCGGGACGAAACCGCGGTTGATCAGGATCGAGGTGCTGTCGGCCAGCATGAGGGGAGTGATCACCCAATAGCCGGGCCCGAGCGTCGTCGACGCGTAGATCAGCGTTTCCCTGTCGTTTTGCAGGGTCCCTTCGGCAGTCACATGGCGATATTCGTCATTGGCGCGACTGACCTGTCCCCACTGCGCGCGCACTGGCGCGGGAACCGGCTCCGCATGGACGCGCTGATCGACGCGGGCAATCAGATCCTCTTTCCAGGAAAGCCGCTCGACCTGCCAGACACCAAGCGCAAGCAGTGCTGCAATCAGCACCAGCATGAGACCGCAGAATATCGCAAGCCCGGCGGCAGTATGCTGTCTTTGTGCTTTCTCGGAGGGGATGTCGGCCATTGCCAGAAAACCTTGGCGGGCGGCGTCACCACCGCCCGCTCCTGCCTTTAGGGCATATTCTTCATCATTTCCGGGCTCATCGGCATCATGTTCGTATTCAGATGATGCATGACCCAGAGCGAGCCGGCGAGCGCGATGGCGACGAGCAGAAGCGTGAAGATCAACGCCATCATTGTCCAGCCGCCTTCCGAGCGCGGGTTCATATGAAGGAAGAAAATCATGTGAACGACGATCTGGACAGCGGCAAGCCCCATGACCCATGCAGCCGTTACCGATGGATTTTCGAAGACGCCGGCCATGACGAGCCAGAACGGGATCGCTGTCAGGATAACCGACAGCACGAAGCCGATCATATAGCTCTTGAAGGTTCCGTGGGCCGCCACGTGTCCATGGCTGTGACCATGATGGGCTTCGTGAGCGTCCTCGGTTACTGGTGCGTTAGAGGTCATCCGAGGACTCCCATAAGGTAGACGAAGGAGAAGACGCCGATCCAGACGACGTCAAGAAAGTGCCAGAACATCGACAGGCACATCAGGCGGCGGCGGTTTTCCGGGATCAAGCCACGGATCGACACCTGCACCATCAGGGTGATCAGCCAGACGATACCAAAGGTGACGTGCAGACCATGCGTGCCGACCAGCGTGAAGAAGCCGGACAGGAAGGCACTGCGGGTTGGACCTGCGCCCTCGTGGATCAGGTGCGAGAACTCGTAGAGTTCAATCCCAAGGAAGGCCAGGCCGAAGAGGCCGGTAATGGCCAGCCAGAAGAGTGTGGCGCCCTTCTCCTGCCGCTCCATCTGCAGCATCGCAAAACCGTAGGTGATGGAGGACAGGAGCAGCATCGAGGTGTTGATCGCCACCAGCGGCAGATCAAAGAGATCGGCCGGCGAGGGCCCCGCGGCAAAGTTGCGGCCGAGGACGGCGAAGGTTGCAAACAGCACCGCGAAGATGAGGCAGTCGCTCATCAGGTAGAGCCAGAAGCCCAGCATTGTGCTGCCTTCCGGATGGTGCTCCTCGGTGAGGTAGAATTCAGGCTTGTCTGCCTTGTCGATCACAGCATCGCTCATGGTCTTACACCTGCTCGGCAAGCAGCGCGGTACGCTTGCGTTCCGTTTCCGTGACTTCTTCGGCGGGGATATAGAAGTCGCGATTGTAGTTGAAGGTATGGCCGATCGCGACGGCGATCATGGCGACGAACGAAAGCACGACCAGCCACCACATGTACCAGATGAGGGCAAATGCCAGCACGACGCTGATCGCGCCGAGGATGACACCGGTTCCGGTGTTCTTCGGCATGTGGATCGGCTTGAAGCCTTCCAGCGGACGGGCATAACCGCGCGCCTTCATGTCGTACCAGGAATCATGGTCATGGACGACGGGGGTGAAGGCGAAGTTGTAGTCCGGCGGCGGCGACGAGGTCGACCATTCCAGTGTGCGGCCATCCCAGGGATCGCCCGTCGTGTCGCGCAGCTCTTCGCGCTTGAAGAAGCTGACGACGAGCTGGATGATGAAGCTGGCGATGCCGATCGCGATCAGGACGGCGCCGAAGGCGGCAAGGATGAACCAGATCTGCAGCGACGGATCTTCGAACTGCGACACGCGGCGCGTGACGCCCATCAGGCCGAGCACGTAGAGCGGCATGAAGGCGAAGTAGAAGCCGATCAGCCAGAACCAGAAGGACATCTTGCCCCAGAACGGATCGAGCTTGTAGCCGAACGCCTTCGGGAACCAGTAGGTGACGCCAGCCATCAGGCCGAACACCACGCCGCCGATGATGACGTTGTGGAAGTGGGCGATCAGGAAGAGCGAGTTGTGCAGCACGAAGTCGGCGGGCGGAACGGCGAGCAGAACGCCGGTCATGCCGCCGATGACGAAGGTCACCATGAAGCCGAGCGTCCACAGCATCGGCACTTCGTAGCGAATGCGTCCCCTGTACATCGTGAACAGCCAGTTGAACATCTTCGCCCCTGTGGGGATCGAGATGATCATCGTGGTGATGCCGAAGAAGGAGTTGACGCTGGCACCCGAACCCATCGTGAAGAAGTGGTGCAGCCACACGAGGTAGGACAGGATCATGATCACGCAGGTGGCGTAGACCATCGAGGCATAACCGAAGAGACGCTTGCCGCAGAAGGTGGCAACGACTTCCGAGAAGATACCGAATGCCGGCAGCACGAGGATGTAGACCTCCGGGTGGCCCCAGATCCAGATGAGGTTGACATACATCATCGGATTGCCGCCGAGGTCATTCGTGAAGAAGTTCGTGCCGGCGTAACGGTCGAGCGACAGCAGCGCCAGCGTCGCCGTCAGGATCGGGAAGGTCGCGACGATCAGGATGTTGGTGCAGAGCGCGGTCCAGGTGAAGACCGGCATCTTCATGAAGCTCATGCCGGGTGCGCGCATCTTCACGATCGTCGCGATCAGGTTGATGCCCGATAGCGTCGTGCCGACGCCGGCCACCTGCAGACCCCAGATGTAATAGTCGACACCGACGCCCGGGCTATAGGCGGCTCCCGACAGCGGCGGATAGGCAAGCCAGCCGGTCTGGGCGAATTCGCCGACGAAAAGCGAGATCATGATGATGATCGCACCGGCGGTCGTCATCCAGAACGAGAAATTGTTCAGGAACGGGAAGGAAACGTCGCGGGCGCCGATCTGCAGCGGCACGACGAGGTTCATCAGGCCCGTGACGAACGGCATGGCCATGAAGAAGATCATGATGACGCCATGGGCCGTGAAGACCTGGTCGTAGTGATGCGGCGGCAGGTAGCCGGCGGATCCGTTGAAGGCTATTGCCTGTTGCAGACGCATCATGATCGCGTCGGAAAAGCCGCGCAGCAGCATGATGAGCGCCAGGATGACGTACATGATGCCGATCTTCTTGTGATCGACGCTCGTCAGCCAGTCGCGCCAGAGATAACCCCAAAGCTTGAAATAGGTAACAACACCCAGAAGCGCGATGCCGCCAAGTGCGACTGCCGCAAAGGTCACGACCAGGATCGGCTCGTGATAGGGGATCGATTCTAGGGTCAACCGACCGAAGATGAACTTCAGGAGGTCAGGATTGGAAAACATGGATGAACCCGTTCATTGATGTCGTATCGACGCAAAGCGCCAGGTCTAATTGCTGTTTGATTGCGCAGGCGCCGGGTCGCTGCCGATGCCGTGGTCCATGCCAGGCATTGTGTGCCCGTCATGCTGCATTCCTGGCATCGTCTGCGTGTCGCCAGGCTGGCCGGCGCCGTTTTGAGCGTCTGCCGGCTTGGTTTCGCTTGCATCGCGGCTTTCGCCCGCAGGCGTTTCGTGACCGCCACCGGCCTGATCGGAGTGGCGGTTGTCGTAGAGCAGCTTCTCGCGATTTTCGGCGCTTTCCTTGCCGCCGCCACCCATACGGTCGATGTGCATCATTTCGTTCATGCACATCTGACCGGGGGCCGCGCACATGTTGAGGATCGCGTTGAAGAGATCCTTGTCGACGGTCGAGAAGTAACGCACCGGCTCCCTCTCACTCGGCCGCTCGAGCTTGAGATAGGTATCCCTGTTGAGGGCAGTTCCCTTTTCCCTCACCTGCGCAACCCACTGGTCGAAGCCCTGCTGGTTTACGCCATGGAACTTGAAGCGCATGTGGGAAAAACCCGCGCCGCTATAGTTGGCCGAAAAGCCGTCGAAGATGCCTTCCTGGTTGATGACGGCATGAAGCCTGGTCTCCATGCCGGGCATTGCATAGATCTGGCCCGCAAGCGCAGGCACGTAGAAGGAATTCATAACCGACGAGGAGGTGATCCTGAAGCTGATCGGAACATCGACTGGCGCTGCCATTTCATTGACGGTCGCAATCCCGAGTTCGGGATAGAAGAACAGCCATTTCCAGTCGAGTGCGACGACTTCGACGGTCAGCGGCTTGGTATTGGCCGGGATGGCGCGCTCGGCGTCAATCCGATCGAGCGGACGAAATGGGTCGAGCTTGTGCGTGCTGATCCAGGTGATGGCCCCGAGCGCGATGATGATGGCCAGCGGCGCTGACCAGATGACCACTTCGAGACGGGTGGAATGGTGCCATTCCGGATCATAGGTGGCAGCCGTATTGGAACGGCGATAGCGCCAGGCAAACAGCAGCGTCAGGAAGATCACCGGAACGATGATCAGCAGCATCAAAACCGTCGACACGATAATCAGGTCGCGTTGCTGCATGGCGATATCGCCCGAAGGCGACATGACCACCAAATTGCATCCCGCCAGCGTCAGAAGCAGGGGCAGAATGAGGAGATGGCGGGAAAACTTTGGCAGTTTTTGCACGTCTCTATGCTCTTGTTGTTTCGTCCAGACCGCGACTAAAGCACCGTACCTGATAGCAACATGAGGTGTTTGGTCGCAGTGCAGCAGAAATGCCGCACTGCGGGATAAGGCACGTGGCGCAGGATGTCAAAATCCTGATGAAATTCGAAGGATTCTCGCGCACAATCCATTTTGAAGGGCTAATATATCCGCGCACGCCGATCATGCCAGTCTTTTGCGGAGCGATTTCGCGGCATGACCGTGATTTTTCATCCACATCTGATTTTCGGGCCGGATGATGAACTATTTGCGTCGATCGGACTTGATAAGCGCAGTGGTTTGATCAAGATCGCTAGTGAGGCGCTTTGCCACAGGGTGCCTCAACGAGGGAGGCATTTAATGGCAGGTACAACACACTACGGACCATCGTCCACATCGATGGAGCAGGATGCGCGGCGAATTCATGCCGACAAGCCGATATCGGCCGGCAGTATCGCGATCGGCGTCGTCATCGGGCGCGCGTCCGAATTCTTCGATTTCTTCGTCTATGGCCTCGCATCCGTGCTGGTCTTCCCTCAGCTTGTCTTTCCTTTCGCGCCCGATCGACTGACGGCAACGCTTTATTCCTTTGCGATCTTTTCGCTCGCATTTCTGGCGCGCCCGGTGGGATCGCTCGTGTTCATGACCATCGACCGTTTCTATGGCCGCGGCGCCAAGCTGACGATCGCATTGTTCCTGCTTGGGGGCTCGACGGCTTCGATCGCTTTCCTGCCGGGCTACAGCGAGATTGGTGCCTGGTCGATTGCATTGCTCGCCCTGTTCCGGCTCGGCCAGGGCTTTGCGCTCGGCGGCGCATGGGACGGCCTGGCGTCGCTGCTTGCACTCAACGCGCCGCCAAACCACCGCGGCTGGTATGCGATGATCCCGCAGCTCGGCGCCCCGATCGGCTTTGCGCTGGCAAGCGCGCTTTTCGGCTATTTCATCGCCAATCTGTCCAGTGAGGACTTCCTGAGCTGGGGCTGGCGCTATCCGTTCTTTGTCGCCTTTGCGATCAACGTGGTTGCGCTGTTTGCGCGTTTGCGTCTGGTCATGACGCCCGAATTCGGCTCCGCACTGGAACAGCACGAGCTCGAAGCGGC
>Ga0102591_1001822_pt1 | contig 26452 bp, 24 predicted proteins | sample AraplaCol_mCL_r2_2_FD_76860 | JGI IMG/M metagenome (GOLD analysis project Ga0102591, IMG submission 76860) | Arabidopsis root microbial communities from North Carolina, USA - plate scrape MF_Col_mCL_r2 (SPADES assembly) (version 2) | ecosystem: Host-associated > Plants > Roots > Endosphere... | reverse complement strand
AACGGTGCGGCGGAGCGGTCTGACGAAGCCGAAACGCTAAAACACATCACGGTCTCCGGGCTCCGCCCGGCCGCTCCGCGCCTCCCCGACCTAACGCGCCTCCGCGCGGGAGATCGCCAACCCGTGTCCCTCTCCCCTTGCGGGAGAGGGTGGCCTGCGAAGCAGGTCGGGTGAGGGGTCTCTCAGAACTAAAAGCCGCGTGCGGCGGTCAGGCCGGGCGCGATGTCGGATGTCTGAGAGACCCCTCATCCGACGCCTATCGGCGCCACCTTCTCCCGCAAGGGGAGAAGGGAACTACGTCCGCTTCCGCCGCACCGGCGTGCAATGGATCGAATCCCCCAAACCGGCTAGGCTCGTCCCATGCCCCAACACGCTGATTTCAGGCTGGTTTAGCCCATGGCCGACGGTCACGCCGTTCCCGTCGCCGCCGACGCCGACACCGCCTTCCTGGGCGTGACGCGCTCGCTGTCCGGCCGCGCCTGGCGCGAGCGCGCCGCCGATCCCGCGATCGTCCGCGACCTTTCCCGCCTGCACGGCCTGTCCGAGCCCCTGGCCCGGGCCCTGGTCGCGCGGGGGATCGACCAGGCCAGCGCCCGCGACTACCTGCAGCCGACCCTGAAGTCGCTGTTCCCCGACCCGTCCAGCTTCACCGACATGGACCGGGCCGCCGAGATCCTGATCGACGCCCTGGTCCAGGGCCGGCCGACCATGGTCTTCGCCGACTACGACGTCGACGGCGCCACCAGCGCCGCCCAATTGGTGCGCTGGTTCCGGCACATGGGCGTCGAGCTGCCGATCTACATCCCCGACCGCCTGAAGGAGGGTTACGGCCCCAGTCCGGCCGCCTTCAAGACCATCCGCGAGTCGGGCGCCGAGCTGGTCGTCACCCTCGACTGCGGCGCGGCCGCCTATGACGCCATCGCCAGCGCCGCCACGATCGGCCTCGAGGTCGTGGTCATCGACCACCACCTGATGCGCGAGGATCCGCCGGCCGCCGCCGCCGTGGTCAATCCCAACCGGCCCGGCTGCCAGAGCGGGCAGGGCGTGCTGGCCGCCGCCGGGGTCACCTTCATCCTGCTGGTCGCCCTCAACCGCGAGGCCCGCAAGCGCGGCCTGTTCGGCGAGGACCGGCCCGAGCCCGACCTGCGCCAATGGCTCGACCTGACCGCCCTGGGCGAGGTCTGCGACGTCACCCAGCTGGTCGGCTTCAACCGCTCGCTGACGGCCACCGGCCTGCGGGTGATGTCCAACTGGGCCAATCCAGGCCTCAAGGCCCTGCTGGAGGTGGCCAAGGGGCAGGGGGCGGCCAGCGTCTTCCACGCCGGCTTCATCCTGGGGCCGCGGATCAACGCCGGCGGCCGCATCGGCCGCTCCGACCTCGGCGCGCGCCTGCTGTCGACCGACGATCCGCTGGAGGCCCAGGCCCTGGCCGAAGAGCTCGACGCGCTCAACACCGAGCGCAAGGCCGTCGAGGCGGCCGTGGTCGAGGAGGCCGCGGCGATTCTCGAGCGCGGCAGCAACTTCAATCCCGACGCCCCGGTCATCGTCGTGGCCGGCGAGGACTGGCACCCCGGCGTGGTCGGCATCGTCGCCAGCCGCCTGCGCGAGCGCTACCGCAAGCCGACCATCGTCATCGGCATCGACCGGGCGGCGGGGGTAGCCAAGGGCTCGGGCCGCTCGCAGCCGGGGGTGAACCTCGGCCGGGCCGTGCAGGCCGCCTTCGAGGCCGGAATCCTGATGGCCGGGGGCGGGCACGCCATGGCGGCGGGCCTGACCGTGCGTCCCGATTCGATTCCCGAGCTGCGCGCCTTCCTGGAGGAGGCCCTGGCCGGCGAAATGGCCGAAGTCGGCCCCGAGGCGGTCGAGATCGACGCCCTGGTGCAGCCGCGCGCCGCCAATCGCGCTCTCTGGACCGAGTTCCAGCAGATGGCGCCGTTCGGTCCCGGCAATGTCGAGCCGCTGTTCGCCCTCACCGGCGTGCGGCCCGAGCGGGTCATGGCTTTGCGCGGCGGCCACGTGCGAGTCGACCTCGTCGGGCCCTCCGGCGACCGCATCAAGGCCGTCTCCTGGCGCTCGGCCGAGACCGATCTTGGCCGTCGGCTGCTGGCCGGGGGCGGGGCGCTGCACGTCGTGGGCCGCCTCAAACCCGACGATTACATGGGCCGGGAAGGGGTCCAGCTGGAGATCGAGGACGCCGCCGATCCCCGGATGTGGACGGAATAAAAAAAACGCATCTGACCGCTTGCGCTCTCCGGGGAGCCTTTGTATATCCCCGGCTCCTCGCGGCGAGATGGTCCCTTCGTCTATCGGTTAGGACGCCAGATTTTCATTCTGGAGAGAGGGGTTCGACTCCCCTAGGGACTACCAGCCGCGAGGGCTGTACTTTTGAACTGCTGCGGATTACCTGCTTCTTCGAAGCATAGTGGTCCCTTCGTCTATCGGTTAGGACGCCAGATTTTCATTCTGGAGAGAGGGGTTCGACTCCCCTAGGGACTACCAACCGCAGCGTTCAAAATTTCTGACAGCATACAAAAGGCGCGACTAAACGTCGCGCCTTTCGCATTGCGCGCTCTCTGCATCATTTGGCCATTGACGGCTCTCCCTCCGCGAGAACAGTGTTATTCTTGTGGCGCTCGCTCCTTTGGGCTGTTTGGGCGAGCCAGAGGGGCGGAATGTCTGGTTACGACTTGGATGCATCGGCGGCGCACGAGGATCTCGTACGCATCAGCGGCCGCGTGAAATGGTTCGACGTCGGAAAGGGCTACGGCTTCATCGTTCCTGACGATCCGGGCCAGACGGGCCTGAAGGACGTCCTGCTTCACGTCACTTCGCTGCGCAACTGCGGCCGCGAGTCGGCGCTGGAAGGCGCCGTGATCGTCTGCGACGTGGTCAAGCGTCCCAAGGGCTGGCAGGTTAGCGAGGTCGTCGATCTCGACGAGACCTCGGCCCCGCCGCCGCTGGAGCGCCCCCGGCGCACCTTCGACGAGGCCGCGCCCCGTCGCGACGGCCTGCGTAGCGGCTTCGGCGGCGGCGCGTCGCGTCAGTCCCTCGAAGCCGTCGGTCCGCCCGAGCGGGCCAAGGTCAAATGGTTCAACCGCACCAAGGGCTACGGCTTCGTGGTCCGCGACGAAGCGCCGGGCGACATCTTCGTGCACATCGAGACCCTGCGCCGCGGCGGCCTCGAAGACCTCCAGCCGGGCGACGACGTCATGGTCCGCTTCGCCCAGGGCCCCAAGGGCCTGGTCGTCGCCGAGATCACGGCGGCCTGAGGCGGCGGGTTTTCCGGCGGGCGAGGGGGCCTCTAGGCTCGTCGCCCGTTCACGGCCCCAGCGAGGCGCTTCTGGCCCTTCACGACGATCTGCGGCGTCGCATCTTGCCGAAAGGCCGGGGACTTGGCCCGGGGCGGGGGAGGCCCCACATCAGCCTGCCCACAAAGTTGGTGCTGCTGCTCTTTTGTCCTGTTGCGTAGAATCGGAAATCGCTTACAAGGCAACCCCTTGCTGGTGTCCGGAGCGTAGCGCAGCCTGGTAGCGCATCTGTTTTGGGAGCAGAGGGTCGCAGGTTCGAATCCTGCCGCTCCGACCACCAGCTGGAGCCGTTTGGAGAGGTCCATGCTCGCCCGCATCTATCGTCCCGCCAAGAACGCCATGCAGTCGGGCAGAGCCAAGACCAAGGACTGGGTGCTCGAGTTCGAACCGACCTCGGCCCGCAAGTCCGATCCGCTGATGGGCTGGACCCAGTCGAGCGACATGAACGGCCAGGTCCGCCTGACCTTCGAGACCCGCGACGAGGCCATCGCCTACGCCCAGCGCCACGAGATCTCGTTCCAGCTTTTCGAACCCAAGGTTCCCAAGCGGATCATCAAGGCCTACGCCGACAACTTCGCGACCAACCGCAAGCAGCCCTGGACCCACTGAGGGCCTCCCGGGCTAAGCTGGCCAGCGCGCGCCCTTAGCTCAGTTGGATAGAGCATTCGCCTTCTAAGCGAACGGTCGCAGGTTCGAATCCTGCAGGGCGCGCCATTCCCGGACAAAACCCGGCACGACAAGAGCCGCCGATTCTACGCCGTTGTTGACGGCGAGCGTCCGCAGCAGCTCCACCTTCGATCCGCAGATCCGGGCTTCGTGCGGCGACACCATTTCCACCTTCTGCGCGACCGCGCGAATCAAGTCCCTGCGATAGGCGCCGTTGTCGGCTCTGAACAGCTCGCGGGTCGCTTGCGAGAACCTGTTCAAAAGCTCCGGGGTCAGCGCCGGCATGATGTTCTCGATCGCCTTGGCGGCCCGGTCGGCGTCGCCGGCGGCCTTGTCGCGCAACGCCCGTAGCTGGGCGATGCGCGGCTTTAGCGAGGGATCTGTGGCGTCGAGTATGCCTTCCTCGATGGACGCATAGAGCCGTTGCAGGCGTTGCTCGACTTCGGTGGCGCGCTTGCGCAGGTCCGCGACATGGCGGTGGCGCTTCTCGATCCATTCCGAGCGCCGGTCGATGATGTTGTCCATCATCGTGGCCAGACGCTCCGGATTGAGCAGGCGGTTTTCCAGGTGATCGATGACCGCGGCGTCCAGTAGGTCCATCCGCACGCTCATGCCCTTGCACCCGGTTGAACCCTGCCGGGCCTTGGTGCAGCAGGTGTAGTATCGGTAGGCGCTGCTCTTGCCGGTGCGCAGGGTCATGGCGTTTCCGCACAGGCCGCAAAAGCAGATGCCGCCCAGAAGGATTGGGCTGTTGACGAAGCGCGGGGCCATGGCGAGCGGATTGCGCTGGGACATCGCCCGCTGGACGGCGTCGAAGGTGTCCCGATCGACCAACGGCGGGACCGCCATAATCACGCGCTCGGACTCGTCCTTGAACTCCTGGGTGGCGTAGTGGCGGCTATTGAAGACATGCTCGCCGATATAGGTCGTGCGGGTCAGAGTGTAGTGCACCGTGCCGTTGCTCCAGCGCCCGCCGCCGCGCGTGGTGAGATGCTGGTCGTTGAGGTAGGTCGCGATCGACTTGACGCCCATCGGGCCGCTGCCGTCGATGCCGTGCAGGGCCAAGCGGTAGATCAGCCGCACCGTCTCGGCCCCGATCGGGTCGATCTCCAGCTTCTTCTTGATCCGCTCGCCGCGCTGCTCGGCCGCGACCACCCGATAGCCTAGCGGGGGCAAGGAGCCATTCCAGAAACCTTGCCGAGCGTTTTCCTTCATGGCCCGCAGCGTGTGCTTGGCGTTCTCCCGCGACTGGTATTCGTCGAAGAGGTTCATCATCTGCCGGACCATTACGCCCATAGGGTCGTCGCCGACCTCCTGGGTGATCGAGACGATGCGCACGCCGTTCTTCGCCAGCTTCCGGGCGTAGAATTCGAACTGGAACTGGTCGCGGAAGAAGCGCGAGAAGGAGTGCACGAGGATGACGTGGAAGGGCGGGGGCTTGGCCATCGCCGCGTCGATCATCTGCTGGAAGGCCGGGCGGCGATCATCGGTGGCGGTGTTGCCCGGCTCGACGAATTCCTCGGCCACGGGCCAGGCCTTGGCTTGGCAATAGGCCCGCAGTTGCCGGCCCTGGTCAGGGATCGAAAGGTCGCTGTCGGCCTGTCGGCCGGTGGAGACGCGAAGATAGAGCGCCGCGCTGGGCGCGGTCGGTGGGGGAGGGGTTCGACGCTTGGCCATCTCTGTCTTTCCGGCGGATCAGGGCAGAGGACCGAGCAAATCGGCCAGGACCTTCTCCAGATAGGCCTCGGTGACCTGCAGCTCGCGGATCCCGATGGGGATCTGCGCCGGCATGTCGTCCGTGACAGAGAGGGAGACAGGCGAGACCGGCCTCCTTGGTAGTCGCGGCGGCAAAATATTTAGGTAGTCGAGGAAGTCGGGCGGTTCGGCCTCGGGGAGCGGCTTTCTGGGCATAGGCCGAGGGTCACTCTCACCTCGATGGGGTGCAAAGCCGATCTCAGGTTGGGCGTGCTGTGGCGCAGAGAAACAGGTGTTCGGCGATGTCGGCCGTCTATGAGCCAGCCGGCTTTTGATCGGGTGCACTAGCGGGCGGGCTTGGCCCACACCCCACGACGGGCCGTCTTGGCCTCGGCTTCGGCCTTGGCATAGAAGCCCTTGCTGTAGCGGCGGTACTCGGTGGCGTAGCCCGAACGGATCAGGGCTGCATTGATGTCGGGGCTGGCGCTCGACCAGCACTTGGCCACCGTGCGGCCGTAACGGTCTCGATCGACCGGTCGGCAGCCGACCCGGCCGCGGGTCAGGCCGATCAGCTCGTCGCGGGCTTCATAGGCGAAGGGTTCGGCCGGCGTGCTCCCGCGTCGCACCTCTGGGGCGTCGACGCCGAAGAGGCGGATGCGCTCGGCCCCGCAGCGCAGGGTGTCGCCGTCGTGAACGGACGGTGCGGTGCAGGCGATGATGGCGGCGGCGAGGGGAGCGAGGGACATGGGCGAGCCTTAGCCTGCTTCGTGGTGGAGCCCTAAGGGGCGGGCGGCGGCCGGCGACCGAACCTGACGCAAGGTCATGGTTCTTTGCCATCAGGCGGCGACTCGGGATGAGAAGGACGTCGTGCTGCGCGAGAACTGCTCATGACCCCAGAGGCCTTTTCGCCCCTGGCCGGCCGGCTCGGCGCCGCCGTACAGGTCCGCCATGTGCTCGACACGACCCAGTTTCGAGTCGGCGGACGCGCCTTCGCCACGCTTAACTGGCCCGAGGCCGGGTGGACGGTGATCAAGCTGACCCTCAGGGATCAGGCCGCCGCCATGGCGCTCAGCGACGCGGTGTCAATCGAGCCGCGGCGGCCGCGCAACTCCGGCGTGACCCTGATCTGGCTCAAGGGGATCGACGAAGACGCCATGGCCTACATCCTGGCGGCCGCCTTCCGCGAGGCCTACGCCAAGGCTTCGCGCGCTCGTCCGGGCAGGGGGCGCGGCGTCCTGCTCGCCGTGGCCAAGGACGCGGGGTGATCCGATGAGCGCCAGGGTCAAGATCGTCGCGGTGCTGGCCGGCAAGGAAGGTATGGGGCAGGCGTTGGAGGCGCTGCTCTTGGGTATGGCGAGCGCGAGCCGGGCCGAGCCGGGCAACCTTCGCTGGGACGTCTGGCGCGATCAGGCCGATCCGACCCGCTTCGTGCTCGACGAGCTCTATGTCGATGACGCGGCGGTGACGGCCCATCGCGCCAGCGCCCATTTCGCCGTCTATCTGGCGAGGATCGGGGACTTGGCCGAGCGCACGGCCCTCGTGCTGGAACCGGCCGACCTCGGCTGAGCGCCGAGCCGCGATGCGAAGACCGCTGCGAGGTCCCGCCGACAAGGCGCGTTGACCGGGCTGGTTCGGCTCCTAAACTGCCGCGTCCGGCCCACGAACGCCGTGACCAAGCCCAGACAAAAAGGGGGGAGGCATATGGCCAAGGAACAGGCGCTGCAGACGCTCCAGGCCTGGCATGACCTGTTGGAAAAGCGCGAGTTCGACCGCCTGCGGCCCTTGGCGGCCGAAACCGTGGTGTTTCGCTCGCCAGCCTTCTTCACGCCCTATCCTGGCGTCGAGGCGCTGGTGCACATCATCGCCACGGTCAACACGATCTTCCAAGAGTTCGTCTACCATCGGGAGTTCTGGACCGAAGGCTATGACGCCGTCGTGCTCGAGTTCAGCGCCCGGATCGGCGACAAGACATTGAAGGGGATCGACATCATCTCCTTCGACGACGCCGGCCAGATCCGAGAGTTCGAGGTGATGATCCGGCCGGCCAATGCCGCGGTCGCCTTGGGCGAGGCGATGGCCGCAAAGGCCGGCCCGGGCCTGAAGGCCCTCTTGGGCAAGCCGGCCTAGCCGGCCAGCCGCACGAGCAGTTCGTTCATCCCGTCGCTGAGGGCGCCGCTCCAGGCCGGGTGCCCTGGCCCCGCCGCCTGGGAGATGTCTTTGGCCTGTTCCATGTGCAGGATGGTGCGTTCCCCGTTTGGCGCGCGACGGCTGAAGGCAAACTGGCCGCTGCCGCGCAGGAAGGCGCCGTCGCGATGGTGCAGGCTGATGAACCGCTGGCCGTCGATGACGACGGCGTCGTCATCGGGCCCGCCGCGGCGATCGGCGGCTTGGCGCAGGGCGCCCCAGATCATCGTCATCTTCGTGGTCCTCCCGACCGGCTCCGATGGTTAACGACCATGCTGGGCAGGGCGATTCCCGCCCAGGCCCCGCCTGGCCGCGATGTGATTTTTCAGTGGATTGATCGACCCGGCCAGCGCGCCGCAGCCGTGAAACCCAAGCGAATGCAAAGGGCCGTGGCTGGTGTTGGTTTCAGGCATCGGCGGGAGGCTCCACCTGGCGCACGGCCCGCCACCAGGGCCAGCGATGCTCGCCGCCGCGCTCGACCTTCTCCATCTCGAACCAGGCTACGTCGCCCTCGAAATCGGGGACGAATTTGGGATCGACAAAGTCGGCCGGGCCCTTGAGGCCGCCGACGGTATGGAGATGGTAGTTCAGTGTGCGACGGGTTTGGGAGGCCCCGTAGCCTTCCTCGACCGCGATGCGCGTGAGGCGCGCGATTGTGCGCAGAAAGACGCGAGGCGCCCTTGGCGCGCGGGGGCGCGCGCGCGGATCGGCGCGGTTGGGCGGCATGGGAAGCTCCTGAATGTTCCTATATTGTTCTCATTTCGCGCGAGTGAGCGCAATGCGCGTTTGCGGCGAGATCGCGACTCTGCGACCTTGAGACGTTGTGCTCGGTCACCCGCGGGCTCCCGCCGGGCGCTTTCGCGCCCGGCTTCACCCGATACGGAGAGCGGCCGGCGGTCACGCTCGGTCCCGAGCCTTTCGGCTCTCCTACGGGCGCGCCGCCTGGCGGGCGACCCCTTAAGCGAAGAGTGGGGGCGCCGCCGGCCGCTCAACGCGGACGTTCCGACACGCGCTTTGCGCGGTCTCCTTGCCGGCTTCATTCGTCATGAGCGCTCGCTGACGCGCGCGCGCACGGGTTGTTCTGGCCGCTGCCGTGGCCGCTTGGCTTAGGGCTCCGCCCTCGGCGCGCTTCGGATCGGCTTCCGCCCAAAGCTTGAACCAGGTGGCGAAGGCGTACGGCGAGAACAACTCGATCGTCGACAACTGCCATATCCGCGCGACCCTCGGCGCCAACGACGAGCGGACAGCGCGCCGCATAAGCGACAGTCTCGGCACCGCCACGGAGATGCGGGCCATGAAGAACTACGCCGGTCACAGGCTCTCGCCGTGGCTCGGTCATCTGATGGTCAGCCGTCAGGAGACGGCCAGGCCGTTGATGACGCCGGGCGAAATTCTGCAGATGCCGGCGCACGAGGCCATCATCCAGATGGCGGGCCTGCCGCCGATCCGAGCGCGGAAAGTCCGCTACTACATGGATGCTCGGCTTTCGAAGCGGGTCCTGCCTCCGCCGGAGCCTGGAAGTATCGCCAGCGATGGACCCCCGCCTTGGGGCCAAGTCGTCGGCGTGTCCGCAGCCGCTGGAGAGGGGCGTCGCTCCGTTGAAGACGAAGGCGGTCATCGCATCGAACCGGAGTTCGAGGCGCCTGCCGAGCCGGTGCGAGAGGCGCCCGAGCCTGAGGCTTGGCTCGACCCTGATCCCGACGCCGACGAGTCCGCCCAGGCTGAACAGAGCCGCCGTTTCAGGCTTGCGGCTAGGCAGGCCAGTCTCGATCCCGATGATGGCATCCCGTTGTGAGGGCGCGATGAAGATCCAGACCAAGGTCTTCCTCTCCCGGGACCTCGTCCTGGCACTCGACGAAGCGTCGCGACGGATGAAGCGTTCAAAGTCGGAGATCATCCAGACAGCTGTCGCCAGCTACCTCTCGCCAGACGGCAACGAGGCGGCCGAGGCCGCGGTGGTTCGACGCCTCGATCGGATCGGCCGGGAACTGGAGCGCCAGGGGCGCGATCTGACGATCTCCAACGAGGCGATCGCTCTGTTCGTCAAAGCCTGGCTGACCGCGACGCCAAGCCTTAGCGCTGGGGATCAGAAGGCGCAGAACGCCAAAGGACAGGAGCGGTACGCGGGGTTCTTAGATGCGCTGGCGCGCCGATTGAGTTCGGGGCGGCTCCTGCGGGCTGAGGTTCTCGATGAACGAGTTGGGACTGGGGAAAGCTGACTCTTAGGCGACATTGGGAAGGTCCGCTTGCTCGAGGCCGAGACGAAGCGAGCAGCACGTCCCCAGCTGTGCGTACAACTGACTCATCTCTCACGTTGGAGCAGCCACTGCTTGGAACCAGGCATCGGCGAGAAGGCCTGCGAGACCCTTCGACGCGACAGTGGCAGCCGCGTGCGTTCGACAGCTCTTCCACGTGTGCCGAGAACGGCTTCCATAACCGTATAGCCTAAATCTGGGCTGCCCCGCCTATTCCCCGCGGTGTAACCGGAGCCACTCCGAACCATTGAGTGCGACGCGGTTGAACTTTCCGACGAGAAGAGTCGTGAAGTGTTGAGCCTCTAGTGGTCTTAGCTCCGCCACAAATTCCCAGAAAGTCCCATCGGTCGCTACGAAGCCGAGCGCATTGTCGCGTGCCTCAACTAAGACGGTTTGGCTGTCGGGATTAGCTGTAAACGACATCAATTTCAGGGCCTTCGGGCGACGATCGACTTTGAATGACTTGTTGTCCTCTCCAACGCCGGGGCTGAGAACCATGTCGAACGCATTTGCATTCTGGATCATCGGGCAGAACGGGAACGCCACCGATCCCTTCAGTCGAACCGCGTCGCAGCCAGGCTGCACGCAAAGAAGGTAAGTCTCGACGTCCGGGCCGCCATCCCCGCCAGGCTCGATCGAACGAACGATGATCCCCCCGGTGAGGATAATTTTATCACGGCCGATGCGCCGCGCAGATCCGGCTTCCCGCGTAAAGGTCGCAAGACGCGCGAAGGTGCCGAGCTCACGTTGGCCATCGGCGTCGTTCGAGAAGAATTGGAGGTCCAGCTTTTTCCGTTGGTCGGAATTGAATCCAACTATAGCAGAATCAAGACCGATTCGAACCAGGGCCTTTAGTGTGGCATCATCGGTGAGGATGTGCTTTGTCCCCCTTTCCGGTGTTTGAACAATGTCCTTGTATATTGGCTCTGCTTTGTAATCTTTGACATTGATCTTGTCGGGCTTGGGGCGCGCTTGCACTCGGAATGCGGCCGCGTCGCCGCCCAGCGACCGTAAGGGGATACCTCGATCCCCGATCGAAGCTGCGAACTCCGACACTAGCAATGCGGTCATCAACTCTTCGGCGTCGCCTGGATCGCCGATGCCTGCTCGCTGGGCGAGGAACGCTGCGTCCATCGACGGAGGGAACAGCGACAAGAGATGATGCGTGTCGTCGCGGACCGCCCCAATGCTGTTCAGCGCGAAGGCCTGCAGTAGCCCTTGCGACAAGCGAGCATACGATTTCAGCACGAACTCCGGCAGCTTGTCCCAGCTGACCGGACGCACGCCCGGACCTTCGACTTCCACGCCCCGATCGCCTGGGGCGGGTTTGTTGGCGAAGGTGATCAGCGTGTTCTGCGCAAAGAGGGCGCGATCATCGTCTTCGCGCTGAAAGTCGTTGATCCCAGCGGCCTGCAGGTGGGCCAGGAGCTTGCCGCACTCGTCGTTCAAGCCGCGCTCGCCCGTATAGACTACGATAAGGCGCAATCGCCCGCCTTCGGAGCGATCGTCTTGAATCAGCTTGGTGATCAGATCCTTGGCTGGGCCGGTGTCCGTTCCTCGAAGTTGCCAGTCGATGATCGTGGCGTCGACGTGCCGGGCTGCCGCGTGCGCGACGTCTACGAGGTCAGCATCCTCGACGGTGGGGAAGTAAAAGCCGCAAGTGATTTTTTCGGCTGAGAACGCATTGGTGACGGGGCGTACCGCCAGGTGATGGGCGCTGGAACTGGGTTTTGCGTCGGCTGCCGCAGGCTCGGCGGGCTCGGTCTTAGTCGGCTCATTGGCCGCCTCCGGTGCCTTCTCCGACACCGGCGCGGCTCCAAACTTCGGTGCCGCCGCGGAGGTCGCTTTCTTAGGCGCTTCTGGCGCGCTGGCTCGCATGTCTGTGCGCGGTTCGTTATCGATCAAGATCGCGGTGCGAACGAAGGCCTGTACGGCCGCGAGCCGAAGCTCATCGAAGTTGGCGTAGGCGGTCATTCCGAACGCGCCTCCGTAGGTCCGATCCGGAAGGTGGGGGCGTTTTGGGCACCGGGATTAAGAAGCTGAAGGTTAAGACCGATCTTGCGCAAAGCGTCGCGGGAGATCGCCAGGCCCATACCTCGTCCGCCTGGTTTGGTGCTGACGCCAAACTCGAAAATACGCTCTTCCATCCGTAGCGGCACCCCAGGTCCGGTATTGGAGAACAGCCAACCATCTTGGTCGGCGTCCAACCTTATCGCCTTATCCTCAGACAAGCTTGACCAATAAGCTGCATTGTCCACAAGATTCAACGCTGCCGCGAGCAAGGTCGGCAAAATGCCCAAAAGGCTCGTGGTGCGGAAGGCGTCGGTGACGGTCAGAGAGACGCCCATTTCTTCGAGGCGACTGCCCAAGGCCTCGTTCAAGTATTTTTCGACATAGGCGCCGGCCACCTGGGACCTCCGCCGGTATCGACGCCGGCTGAGCGGCGCGAAGAGCGCTAGGTAGCCGTCCAGCTCGGAGAAATAGGAATTGATGTCGTTATAGATTTCGCGGATTTCGGGTGTGCCGTCCGCCCAGGCCTTAAGGCGCTCCACGCTCCGCCGCACGCCCGTGGCGACGTTCTCGAACTCGTGGCCGACGATACCGACTGCGGAGCCGGCCTGGGCCATATCTGTATAGAGGTCGAGCTGGTCTTGCAGTTCGATCGTGCGACGTTCGAGCGCCGCCGTCGTTTCCTCCAGGTCATCGCCCGCGCCGATGGCGCTAGCGACGCTGAGCAACTGATCGCGCATGCCCTCCAGGAGCTCTTTCCCTTCGCGTAGGCGGCCGTCTAAGGCCCGTTCGATCGTTCGTTGTCGCTCATGGGCGTCGTTTTCCGGCATGAGGTCGAGATCCTCGCGTCCGAGGTCGGCCATCAGCTCTTCGATATATCCTTGGAAGGTGGCGACCTCATCGCGCATGGCCTCGCGCACCGCCTTGTCGACGGTGGCTACCGCCTGCTCGGCTTGGCGGCGAAGTTTGCGCACCTCGGAAAGCGATGCTTCACGTTCCTGCTCGAAGAGCAGGTACGCCCGGCGATGGCGTTCGATAGCTAGACCATGGTCCGACCTGAAGGCCTCGATCTTTTGGGCGAACTCGGCTCGGGCGGTCTCCAGGACGGTGATCTGCAGATCATTGAACACACGTTCATAGGCTTTCCACGCGTCCTCCGAAGCCTTGGGCAAGACGACGCCCCGCGGCCTGTTCAGAGTATTGGCAGCCTCGATGTTCGCGAGACCACCTAGGAAATCAGCTTCAATGCCGAGCAAGGCAGGGCCGGCGACTTCCTGATCGTTCTCGCCTAGCGCGTCGAGCTGTCCATCGGTCCGACTGATGAGTTCGTTGACGGCGCGGGCAGGGGCGCCAGCTTCGAAGCCTGCAAGGGTACGTTCAAGATCCGCGATGAGCTTCCCTTTGCGCGCACGCGTGGACGCGTCGCGGCGCTTTAGGCGTTCGGCGTCATCGACCAACCGAGAGCGTTCAGTCCGAAACTCTTCACCCAAGTCCGCCTCGGGACGGAAATAGTCAATTGCAAGCTGTCTGAAGAAATTTTCCAGTATGTCGCGAAATTGTCGATAAGCGCGGTTTTCTCGAAAACCTTCCCGGCCGGCTTTCTCAACAAGTGCCGAGTTCTCATCGTACGTAATATCGATCCAGCCAATCATTCGTCGATAAGAGAAGAACCAGTCTTTCGCTGACAAGGTTCTGCGTTGCTCAATATTGACAAAATCGTAGTCCGAGTTGCCGTAGGGTAGAACGCGTACGTTGTCTCGATAGAGATAGAGGCCGCCAAGGCGATTGAGCTTATCGTACATAGCCGAATGCTCTTCGCGGCTCAGGCGACTTTCGCTTTGGCGCCCCATCAAGTAGCCGACCTTGATGCTGAAGGGGCCGCAATCTGTGGGGCGCCCTGCAGATTGAGGCCAGCTTAGAACGTACCGCTGCGGCTCGCCGCGATAGAGCTGCAGGGTGCCGACGAATTGCCCGAATTCATCGAAGCGACCGTCGAAGTGGTGGTCGACAGACGAGAACTCCTCCGGCGTAAAAAACGACTGGGCGCCAATGAGTTCGGGAATACGGCCGTCGGGGTGGTGATCACGAAACTCGGCCGAGAAGTCGGAGTCCTCCCCGGCGAGCGTATTGCCAAAGCCGAGCAGGAGGCGCTGAAAGGGGGATGATCCCCAAGTGCCCTTGACGTCGATGTCGGAGTTGAGGATCGGGTCCACGTCAGCGACCAAGAAGTGGGTACCGTGCCCGTTCCCGGCCAAGCTTAGATCGACACGACGTTCGCGGTCGGCATTGTTGGTCAGCCAGTTAGCCAGCTCGGTCGGATTCACGTTCTCGATGGCGGCGAGAGTTCTAAGGAGCGCGGCCCTGCGGGTTTCGTCTGCGGCGGTTAGAGCGACGATGTTTTGCCGGACCTGCGCGACGAGAATGGCCACGGTCTCTCGGGTCGGCAGGTCGCCTCCGGCCATCGTCAAAACTGGGATCTCGATGGCGCCAACGTCCACATTGGGAATTTCAAATAGTCCCCAGTGAACCAGCGCCACGGTGAGTTCGTCGGTCGTCGCCGACCCAGGAGCGCGCCGGGTTTGCGCCAATACGATCGGGCCGATTGCGGCGATCGCTAGCCGGCCGATGCCCTTTTCGCCGAGTATGCGGCGAGGCTTCAGGCCTCGAGGCCCTGAGGCGGGGAGGTCGGTCTGGTTCGCGCCTACCTTGCTTTCCGTTCCAAGGGTGAGCCACTTCGTCTCGAAGTCGGCCCGGCTCATGCCGTCGCCGTCGTCGCGGAGGCTCAACAGGCGCTGAGCACGGAAGTAGTCGACTTCGACGTGCCGTGCATAGGCGTCGTGCGCGTTTTTGAAGAGCTCGTGGAGGGCCGTCGGGATGCCGGCGATCTGCTGGCGACCCAGCATGTCGACGGCCCGCGCTCTTACCGAGAATTTAGCCATGCCACGCCATCTTTCCTTGCAAGGCCTCCTACGCTGGCTTGACCTCCTGAGGAAGTCTTTCCGCGTCTTGCGCCGATACGGTTGCTCCGGAACGGCGATGTCGACGGTGTTTCCGAGGCCATCAGGCCGCTGCGGCGGAAATCGCCCGCCGCAGCGTGGGGGTCAGCGCCTCGACCAGCTTGACTGGAACGGCGTTGCCAATTTGTGTCTGGATGTCAGAGCCGTTGCCCTTGAACTTGTATCCCGGCGGGAAGGTCTGCAGCAGGGCGGCTTCCCGGGCGGTGATCGCGCGATCATCGCGTGGGTGGGCGAACCGGCCACGTGTGATGTCCGTGCAGCCGGTCGTCAGCGTCGGCGCCACGTCCTCCCACTTCATCCGACCGTAGACGTCGGAAAACTTTCCGGCGGCGACTTCGGTATGGCAGGCGAGGGCCAGTTCGGGCGGCAAAGACGATCGGCTGCCGCCGTTCTGTGGAATGGCTTTGAGACGGCGCAGGGCGATGTCCTGGTGCTTACGCGCTACATGCAGCGCGTCGTCCTTGTCGAATTCGCCAGACTGGAGGGCACGCAGGTGGCCGATCGTCTGGAAGACGTCAACACGCTTGCCCTTCGGGGTCGTCGGCTCGGGCACCTTCGGCGGCTCGGCGTTTCGCGTGGCGAACATGATGCAGCGGATGCGCCGCTGAGGCACGCCGTAGTCTGCGGCGTCGACACGCTCTGGATCGCCCAGCGTGTAAACTTCTCCCAGAGCCGTTTTGAGTTCTTCCAGCAGATCGTTCTGAGCCGCCAGGCCTGGAACGTTCTCAAAGAAGATGATCTTGGGTCGAAGCGCCTGGGCGAACCGGCCTGCCTCGAGGATCAGCGTCGAGCGCTGGTCGACGCCGCGCTTGCGATTCTGGCTGCTGAAGGGCTGGCACGGCGCGCACACGACCAGAAGGTCTACATCCTCGCCTTTCAGATATTTGCGCCGGATAGCGTCTGGATCAACGCGACGGATGTCGCCCTCGATCATCTTGATCGAGGGATGGTTGAGCCGATAGGTGGCGCAGGCGATCGGATCGTTGTCCACGGCGGCGACGACACGAAACCGGCTGCGCCGCAGGGCAGCCGTCACGGCACCCGAACCGCTAAAAAGGTCGACCACGGTCGGCCAGCGGCGGCCGCCGGGTTTCGCGCTATCTTGCGTCACAGAGATTCGCCTACCCGTACACATTTATTATGAATCACCAGAGCCGCATCGCCAAACCTTCGATGCAGGTCAAGGTTGAACTATTTTTCGTTTTCCCCAAAAATGTCGCAATTAGGCCCGCCCGACCACCGATCCCTTCGGCGCCAGGATATGCAATCTCTCTTCGCCGCTGGGCCAGAACACCATGAATGTCGCGTCCGGAAAGTCTTCGGAAGAAAAATGCAGTTCGACCGGCCGGTCGCGAATGATTGCCACGCCAGCACGATCGGCGGCCGCTCTCAGCAAAGCTTCAAGTTCGGCCGGTGCCTCCATCATCGCCATTTCCGACAGGGGCATTGCCGTGTTGGCGAACGGGTAGAGGCCATCGGGCAGGCGGTGATCCACGGCGCTCTCCAGTTCCTAGCGACAACGGCTGGCGTCTATAGGCCCTGATCCTCGCCCTGCGCAAAGACCCCGTGGAACAAGGGACCCACACTCGATGACGCCCGAACAGCGCCTGATCACGCAACGCGATCGATACGTCGCTGGGATCGCGGCCAGTTGGCGCGGCTATGAGCGGGAGCTTCTCATCTACGTGGTGCGCGCCTTGGACGTCGCGGCCTACAATCACTGCATTGCTCGAGCCGCGAGCGACCCGAACGCCGGCATTCGATTGCGAGGCGCCGCGACGGCGCTGCGCCCGTTCCTCGAAGCCGTAAGGGCTATGCCCGGTCCCATCCCTTGGGGACCGACCCTGCCGCGCCTGATCCCAGCAATCGACAACTATCTTCTCGCGTGCGGACGGTTTGCGGTCGCGATCCGTCTGGCCGCCATGGAGCGCTACCGGATGGCGACGGCCCAGTTCGTCACCGACGACAAGATCCTGATCGAAGGGCTGTCCGACGCCGAAGAGCGAGCCGAGGTCGAAGCCGGGCATGCCGTCAGCGCCCGTATCCGGGCCGGTTTGCTCGCCCAGCGGCCAGATCTCGCGCCGCGTAATCCAGAAGTCCGTCGTCGTCTGCGTCGCTACGGACGCGCCGATAGAGGATGGTTTATTGGCTACGACAACGACCAGTTCTTGGTCGACCACTATCGCGCTCACGCCCAGATTCGGGCCGCTGGCGTCATCGAGGCCGAAGCATTACCCGCCTCGGGCTTGATTGGCGGGCGCGCCTTTAGCGAATGGAGTGAAGCCTCGACCAGGTCCTTGGGGGCGGTGCTGCACCATATCGATGCCGCTGGCCTGCTTTGCGAACGCAAGCGCAAGCTGAATATGCGCGACTTGATGACGATCTACGCACGCAGGGACGACATCATCGAAGTCCTGATGGAGCGGGGCGACGACCGCGCCCGCGCCGTACAGCTAATGGCGGGACTGACACTGGACGCCGACGGCGCCGCCTACGCCGAAAGCCGGCACGAAATGCCGTTGCCCTACTACATTGACGCTGGCGAGCACTTTGTGCTGCTGCCGGTCTTCGGGGGCTTGATGAACCCGCACGCCGGCCTCCTGGAACACCTGCGGCGAACCTACCGAAAGGACTGGGATACGATCGTCGATGACCGGGAGGATGTCTTTCGCGAAGAGCTTGGACGCCTCCTGCCGGCATCCCGCTACAAGGTGATGCCGACGGGCTTGACGCTTCGTCGAAAGGACAAGTCGAAGCTGACCGACATCGACGCCATCGTGCTGGATCGGCAGGCCGGTGTTCTCGTGCTGGTGCAGCTCAAGTGGTATGACGCGCACGGCTTCAGCCTGGCCGAACGCGACAGCCGTCGAGATAACCTGCTCACCGCCGGCAACGCGTGGGTGGAGAAGGTCCATGGCTGGGTCGATGGCCGTACAGGCGCGGAGATCGCCAAGCGCTACGGCTGGGGTACGGCCGCCGAGAAGCCTCCCGAGTTGCTGATTATGGCCCGGCACGCCTCGCGATTTACCGGAGAGACGCGCTTCGACCCCAGAGCCTACTGGACGAGCTGGTACGCCTTATATGAAGCGTTTCACGACCCAGCCTGCGAGGGCTTTGTCGAGGCGATTGCTGCAAGCCGCCACCGCGAGAGCTTTGGTGCCCGGACCGGCGTGTCGTCCATTGAGATGCCGGGGATGACCGTCGAGGTTCGGACGGGGAAATAGCGAGGCCTCTCTCGGTGAGGTGCTGCCGTGCACCGTCGGGTGTTTTGCCGGTGTTCTCGAATTGGGTGCCAAACGCCTATCGGCTGCTTCAGGCCTCCACGGCACGGGCTTTATGAGGTCGAAACGGCTCGCACGGCCATGTTCATGGCGCACCATATTCTCATCAATGGGATCGAGAACTTAGATAAGTTAGTGTCGCGAGACGACTTTCTCGACGAAATCGAGCAGCTGTGAAGTCCCTCCGATCAGCGATAGGCTTTTGGGGCATCGGCGTAGTGCTTCACCACTAAACCCACAACGACGGGCCTGAATGTCGCCTCTCCGGAGATGCGCCAAGGTCCGAAACTGGCGCTCATCAGCCCGAGCATCTCCAAAGCTACCGGTCTTAACCGCGCTTTATGCCGTCTTGGCGGGCGGGGCTCGTAGGGTCCTCGACGATGTCGTCGATGGAGGTGCGGGATGCGCGAGTTCATGCCGGTGCAGGTCGTGGTCCTGGACGGGGGCGATGGAGCGACCGCCGATCTGGCGACCATTACTCTGCTGGTGCGGGAGGGGATGGACCGTCTCGAGGACGACCGTGAGGCCGCCCGGCTGTGTCTGGCGGCGGCCGAGCGTCTGCTGTGCCCGGAGACGCCGCCGCCGCCGGGAGGCCTGCTGGCCTGGCAGGTCAGACGGGTAGGGCGGTATCTTGATCGGCAGATCGAGGGGCGCATCACTCTTGGGGCGGCGGCCGGCGAGGTTCGGCTGAGCCCGGGGCATTTCTCCCGCTGCTTTCGGCGCACGTTCGGCGCCACCTTCGCCAAGTTCGTCATGCGCCGGCGCATCGAGCGGGCGCAGCGGCTGATGGTCACCAGTTCGATGAGTCTGGGTCAGATCGCCCTGGCCTGCGGCTTCGCCGACCAGGCCCACTTCACCCGCGCCTTCACTAACCTGACCGGCGGCGCGCCGGGCAAGTGGAGACGCCGGGCGGCCGATCGTGCCGATCCGCGGCCGGCGCGGAGGCGAGACCAGCCCGTCGGGGCGCGCGATGAGGCCGTCGTCGGCCCCGGCTGGGCGGATTTCGGCGGCGGTCTTGGCGAGGTGACGCGGACGGCTCGGGGCTTTGGCGCTTCAGCGGAGGATCGGGCATGAGCACGGGTCCTGGATGGACGCGCCGCCGGGCCTGGCAAGGCGGGGCGGCGTTTGGCGCGCTTGTCGCGGCAGGGGGCGCGGATGCCCGGAGCGGCTCTGGGGTAGCGGAGGCGGAGGGCTACGCGGCGGTTCCAGGCGGCAGGATCTACTGGCGACGGTTCGGGAGCGGCGATGGTGTTCCGTTGCTGGCCCTGCATGGCGGGCCTGGCGCTGCGCACAACTATCTGCTGCCGCTGCGGGCCCTGGCCGACGAGCGTCCGGTGATCCTCTACGACCAGCTCGGCTGCGGGCGCGCCGATGCGCCGGAGGACGACGGCCTCTATTCGATCCAGCGCTCGGTCGACGAGGTGGACGCCGTGCGCGAGGCCCTCGGCCTGGATCGGGTCGCGCTGCTGGGCCATTCCTGGGGCGCGCTGCTGGCCGTCGAGTATCTGTGCCAGGGGCGGGGCAGGGGCGTGGATCGCCTGATCCTCAGCGGCGCCATGGCCAGCATTCCCCAGGTGGTGGCCGGCTTCGAGCGCCTGTTCGCCACCATGCCGGAGGGGTGGGGCGAGAAGATCCATGCCCTGGAGGCGGCGGGCCAGACGGGGACGCCGGCGTACGCCGCGCTGGTCCAGGGATTCTACGACGCCTTCGTGCTGCGGACGCCGCCGAGCCCCGAGGTGCTGGCGACCCTGGAGGCCCTGGCCAGGTCGCCCGCCTATCGTGTGCTCAACGGCCCCAACGAGTTCACGATCGTCGGCAAGATCAAGGACTGGGATCGTCGCAAGGATCTCAAGGCGATCACCCAGGCTACCCTGATCACCACCGGCCAGTTCGACGAGATCACCCTCGACTGCCACGAGACCCTACGTGACGGCATTGCCGGGCCCGCGCGGCTGGCCGTGATGGCCGGATGCTCCCACCTGACGATGAACGAGCAGCCGGAGCGCTACGTGGCCCTGCTGCGCGCCTTCCTGGGCGAGGCCTGAAACCGTCGCCGGCGACTTGATGTCGCCGGCGAAAGCCATGTCTCAGAGTTCCCGGTCGGCCTCGCCCTTGGCCAGGCGATCGGCCATGCGCACGAGGTCTGGCAGCGAGTCGGCCTCCATCTTCTTCATCACCTGGCCGCGATGGAGTTTGACCGTCGCTTCGGTAATGGCCACGCGATCGGCTATCTGCTTGTTCAGCAGGCCGGCGGCCACCAGCGAGAACACCTGGCGCTCGCGTTCCGACAGGGTCTGGTAGCGGCCGCGCAGCGCCTCGTCGCCCTGGGCGTCCTCGCGGCGCTTCTGGTCGGCGCTCAGGGCCCGGTTCACCGCTTCCAGCAGATCCTGCTCGCGCACCGGCTTGGTCAGCACGTCGACGGCGCCGGCCTTCATCGCCCGCACCGCCATCTGAACGTCGACATGGCCGCTGATCAGCACCACCGACAGCGGCACGCCGCTTCTGGCCAGGGCCTCTTGGAATTCCAGGCCGCTGCGGCCGGGCAGGCGAATGTCCAGCACGATGCATCCTGCCCGCCGAAGCTGGCCGGCGTCGAGAAACGCCTGCACCGACCCATAGAGCTCGGTCACCAGTCCCACCGACTGGAAGAGCCCGCTCAGCGCCTCGCGAACGCTTTCGTCGTCGTCGATGACGGCGACGACGCGCTCGTTCTCGTCGCCCTTAGCCTTTGGGAACATCAACGCCGTATCCTTCCGCCAAGGGCAGGGTGAAACTGAACACGCTGCCGCGCGCGCCACTGTCGCCGGCCCAGATCCTGCCCCCGTGGGCTTCGATGATCGAGCGGCAGATCGACAGGCCCATGCCGATCCCTTCGGCCTTGGTGCTGAAGAAGGCCTCGAACAGGCGGTCGGGGTCTTCGGATCCCAGCCCTGGTCCGGTGTCGGCGACGCTCACCAAGGCGTCGCCGCCGAGGACTTCGGCGCTCACCGTGAGACGGCGCTGGCCCGTGGTCGAACTCGCCATCGCCTCGATCGCGTTCATGACGAGGTTGAGGACGACCTGCTGCAGCTGGGTGCCGTCGCCCCGGATGGTGATCCTGCAATCGCCCAGTTCGGCCTTGGCGACGATGTGGTGACGCCTGAGTTCGCCCTCCAGAAGTTCGAGCACCACCGGGATCACCCGGTCAAGAAGCACCCGATCCTGGCGCGGCGCGGACTTGCGGGCCAGGTTGCGCAGGCTGGTGATGATGTCGCCGGCCCGATGGCCGTCGCGCACGATGCGCTCGGCCGCCTGACGCGCCATGGCCAGATCCGGCGCTTCGCCGTTCAGCCAGCGCAGGCAGGCCCCGGCGTTGGTGACGACCGCCATCAGCGGCTGGTTGACTTCATGGGCGATCGAGACGGCCAGCTCGCCCATGGTCGTCATGCGCGTCGCATGCGCCAGTTCGTTCTGGCTTTGACGCAGGTCTTCCTCGGCGCGCTTGCGGTTTTCGATGTCGACATTGACACCGAACCACTGGGTGAGGTTGCCGTCGCCGTCGAAGAACGGGCACGCCCGGATCAGGAACCAGCGGTAGGCTCCGTCCGCACGGCGAAGGCGCAGCTCGGATTCGCCCGGTAGTCCCGAAGCGATGATCCGTCCCCACATCTCGATGATGGGGCCGCGATCGTCAGGATGGATGTAGTTGGCAAAGCCGAAGCCCAGCACGTCTTCGAGCCGGGCGCCGGCATAGTCCAGATACTGCTGGCTCCAGAACGTCGTGGCCCCGTGCGCGTCGGACGCCCAGGTCAGGCCGGGGATCGACGAGACGATCTGCTGCAACTGGCGTTCGCTGTCGCGCAGCGCCGTTTCACTGGCCTTGAACGCATCCTGCGCGTCCTTGCGGTCCTCAATGTCGATGTTGACGCCGAACCATTCCACGACCTGTCCGGCCTCGTTGTAGGAAGGGCTGGCGCGGAACAGCATCCAGCGGTAGCCGCCGTCCGCCCGCCTCAGGCGTGCTTCATGCTCGGTCGCTCGGCCTTCTGAAAGGGCCCGGGCCCACGCCGCCAGAAGCCCGTCGGCGTCTTCCGGATGGAGGGCGTCTTCCCACGCGCCGGCCAGGGCCTGTTCCGCGTCCAGTCCGATATAGTCAAGATACTGCTGGCTGAGGAACGTGACGGCGCCGTCGGTGGTCGCCGACCAGACGAGACCTGGCACGGCGTTGATGATGTGCTCCAGCCTGCGCTGGTGGCCGCGAAGCGCCGTCTCGCTGGCCTGCAAGGCCTCTTCCGCCCGCTTTCTGTCCTCGATGTCGACAACGATGCCGTACCATTTGAGAACGCTGCCATCGGTGTCGAGCAGCGGCTTCTGGCGAAATGCGAACCATCTGTATTCGCCGTCGCGGCCCCTCATGCGGCCTTCCGTCTCCTGGGGGCGCGTCGAGCCGACGACCTCGTCCCAGGTCGAGCGCATGCGCTCCAGGTCTTCGGGATGGAAAAGCCGATAGAAGCCATCACCTTCGACCTCTTCGAAGGCGACCCCCGCGAAGTCCAGGAATGTCTGGTTCCAGGAATCGAGCATGCCGTCCGGCTTTGTCGACCAGACCATCGCCGGGATGGTGCTGATCGTGAGGCTCAGCGACCGCTCGCTTTGCCGTAACGCCGCCTCGCTGGTCTTGAGGGCTTCTTCGGTCCGCTTGAGCTCCTCGATGTCGAGATCGACGCCGAACCAGCGCACCTCGCCATTGGCGTCGTGGAACTTCTGGCCCGCGAAATAGAACCAGCGATAGGACCCGTCGAACCGCCGGATCCGGGCCTGGGCGAGCGAGGTGTCCTGGTCCTGGGCCAGGCGCCAGGCTTCCAGCAGGCCGTCCACGTCGTCGGGATGGATCACGTCGGCGAAGCCGAAATCCAGGATCGCCTCAAGCGGCAGCCCCACATAGTCGAGATAGCGCTGGTTGACGAAGTCGGCGTTGCCGCCGGCCTTCGCCGACCAGATCAGCACCGGCAGGGAGTTGAGGATGAGGCTGAGATTGCGCTCGCTGGCCAGGACAGCGGCCTCGGCGCGCTTGCGGTCGTCGATGTCGAGATTGACGCCGTACCAGCGGACGATCTCGCCCGCGGCGTTTCGCAAGGGACTGCAGCGGCAGATCAGCCAGCGATACTCGCCATCGGCCCGCCGCGAGCGCCCCTCGATGTCGCCGCCGACGCCCAAGGCCATCATCGCCCGCCACTCGCCGTACATCCGCTCGACGTCGTCGGGGTGGAACTGCGCCAGGAAGCCGGTCCCGATCAGGTCCTCCAGGGAACGCCCCAGGAAGTCGAGCATGCTCTTGTTGAACTGGTCGGCGTGGCCTTCGGCGGTGGTCGACCAGGCCATGCCGGGGATGGTGTCGAGCATCAGGCTCAGCGCCCGCTCGCTTTCGCGCAGGGCTTCCTGGCTGGCGCGGCGCGCGTCCTCGGCGCGCTGCAGGTCCTCGATGTCGACATTGCATCCGAACCAGCGGACCACGCCGTTGGCGTCGGTCAGCTTGCGGCCGGCGAAATAGAACCAGCGGTACTGGCCGTCGGCCCCGCGGATGCGCCCCTTGAGCGCGGTCTGGTCGTTGTGGGCGATGTCCCGGGTCCAGATCTCCATCATCCCTGGCACGTCGTCGGGATGGTAGAGGTCGAGAAAGCCCCATTCGAGGATCTTGTCGGCCGGCTCGCCGACATAGTCGCGCCAGCTCTGGTTGATGAAGTCGGCACTGCCGTCGGGGCGGGCCGACCAGACCAGCACCGGCAGCGAGTTGATGATCAGGTTGAGGTTCTGCTCGCTGGCCAGCAGGGCCGCCTGGGCGTCTTCGAGAGCGGCTTCGGCGCGCTTGCGATCCTCGATGTCGGCCCCGGCCCCATACCACTTGATGACGTCGCCCTTGGCGTCGAACAGCGGGTTCTGCCGCAGCACGAACCAGCGGTACTCGCCATCCGCCCGGCGCATGCGGCCTTCGACGTCCCGGGGCTGCTTGGTGGCCATGATCTCCTGCCAGGCGGCCAGCAGGTGAGCGGTGTCGTCTGGGTGGAAGATCGGCCAGAAGCCCTGGCCGCTGATCTCCTCGGCGGTCCATCCGACATAGTCGACGAAGTTCTGGTTGCAGAAGTCGATCAGTCCATCCGGGGTCGTCGACCAGGCCATGGTCGGGATGGTGTTGATGGTCAGGTGCAGGCGCCATTCGCTTTCGGCCAGGGCCTGCGCAGACAGCGGCTTGTCGCGTGGATCCTCAGGCGGGCCCCGATCGCTGAGCTCGCGCATCTCGCGGCAGGCCAGGCCGGCCTGAGAGGCCGCCAGCTTGAGCTTCGAAATCTCCATGCGGTCGGGGAAGGCCGCGCGGCACGCGCCCGCCAGGATCACGCCGATGCCGGCGGCCTGGCCAAGCGGACAGCGGACCATCGACACCGCCTCGCCGCCGAGCACGACCACGTTCGGGTCCTCGTCAGTCAGGGCCAGGTCCTCGAGCGCGGCGCGGATCTCTTCGGCCGAGCAGGTCTCGCGCAATCCTTCGGCGACGCGCAGGAAAACGTGAGTGGTGTCGTTGAAGCGCAGGCCCACGAAATCCAGCGCGAGCATGTCGATCAAGGTGTCGAGCACGCTCTCGGCGATGGAGGTCGGATCAAGTCCGCGCCAGGCCTCGGGCAGCAGGCTCAGGCGCTCGATGTCGCGATGCAGCTGTTCCAGATCCTGGCCTTCGCTCGGCGATGAGATGACGGGCCGAGGCACCACAGGGATTCCTTTGTATCGTCTCACGACCCGGCCCCAACCTAGCGCGCGGGCCTCGTCGCTTCCATCTCACCAAGGTCGAGGTCGGCTCGACTTTCGGCTAGCCGCCGGGAGGCGACGATGCGGCGCGGCGGCTTGATCGCGCTGACCATGGGCTTGGCATGGAAGCGGCCCGCCCAGGCGTGGCGGGGCCTTCCGGGGCGCGCTCGCAACTAGACCAAGGTCGAGCGCGCCATGTCCTGCGTAGATCGACGCGCGACCATGGACGAATTGAAGCCCCACGACGGCTAGCGTTAGCGTCGCGGCAGTCTCAGAAGGAGGGTGGCGTGACGACGAACACACCAGGATCGCCGGCCGACCGCCCGTTGCGTATGGCCTGGCCTTGTCGGTCGAGGCCCTAGGCCCATGACCAACGCGCTTTCCTTCGCCTTTGGCGACTATCTCTTCATCCCGGGGCGGCAGCTACTGCTCAAGAGCGGCCATCCCGTTCGGATCGGCTGCCGGGCGCTGGACCTGCTCGAGGCCTTTGTTCGACACCCCGGCGCGATGCTCAGCAAGCGCCGGCTTCTGGACGAGGCCTGGCCCAGCACGACGGTGGTCGAGGGCAATCTCAAGGTTCACATCGCCGCGCTGCGACGCGCGCTCGACGACGACGCCGACGCCGCCGTCTACATCGCCACCGTGAACGGTCGCGGCTATCGGTTTATCGCGCCGGTCTTGGCGGAAAAGGCCTCCAGGGCGCTGGGGGAGGTCGACGGGGGGCGGCTGGGCGTTGGTGAGGTCGATGAGGCGCCGCCGGAGACGGGACCGCAGGGCATCGTCGCCCTGTTGGCCCAGGCCATGCGCTCGACGGTGATCGATCTGCCGCTCGATCCGGGGGACGCTCCGATGCGCCGTGTCCTGTTCATCGAGCTGACGGCGCGGGACGAGGCCTGGATCGAGGACCTGTTCGCCCAGGGAACGGGCTCCATCCGCGACGCGGCGGGCGCCGCGGATGGCCTGTCGACGACGGCGCGGCGCTAGTTCTTGACCTTGCGGTCGAGGAAGTCGCGGATCAGCGGCGCCATGACGTCTAGACGATCCTCCAGAGCGAAGTGCCCCGAGTCGAGGATGTGGATCTCGGCCTTGGGCAGGTCGCGCAGGTAGGGGTGAGCGCCGGCTTCGGGGAAGATCTTGTCGTTCTTGCCCCAGACGATCAGCGTGGGCGGCTGCCGCTCGCGGAAGAACTTTTGGAAGTCCGGGTAGAACGGCACGTTCGAACCGTAGTCGCCGAGCATGTCGAGCTGGACGTCACGGTT
>Ga0102591_1001821_pt1 | contig 26459 bp, 18 predicted proteins | sample AraplaCol_mCL_r2_2_FD_76860 | JGI IMG/M metagenome (GOLD analysis project Ga0102591, IMG submission 76860) | Arabidopsis root microbial communities from North Carolina, USA - plate scrape MF_Col_mCL_r2 (SPADES assembly) (version 2) | ecosystem: Host-associated > Plants > Roots > Endosphere... | reverse complement strand
CGCCGATCACGGCACGACGCGCGTCACACCGAAGGCCGTGGATGGAAACAGCTCGGCGAAGTACCGCGCGAACGGCGTGACCGGGTGGGTGACCTGGCAGCACGGCAACGGCATGTGGGTCGATGGCGTGATCGGTACGACGCGTTACCGCGGCGACGTCGGCACGGATCTGCGTGGCGCCGATGTGGCACGCATTCGCGCGCAGGGCTGGACGATGTCGGTGGAAGCCGGCGTCCCGCTCGCGATCGGCGGCGACTGGACGGTCGAACCGCGGTTCCAGCTGAAGCACCAGCAGCTCAGATTCCGCGACTTCACCGATGTGGACGATCTCGACGTGAGGCTGGGCACGGCGAAGCAGACGAGTGCCACGATCGGTGCGCGCGTGTCGCGTTCGGCAAACGCCCGGTTCATGCCTTACGGGGGCGTGGACCTGACGCATACGAGCAACGGCGATCCGTCCGCCCAGGTGTCGAGTGCGGCGTGGAACGTTTCCGATCGTTTCGGGTCGGGCCGCGTCGGCAACGCGTACAAGGTGTCGGCCGGTGCGGTGAGCCAGCTGACCGACCGCGTGCAGGTGTATGGCGAAGGCAACTACCAGCACTTCACCGGCAGCTACGGCATGCGCGGCTGGGCTGGCAACCTCGGGGTGCGCGTCACCTTCTGACGACGGGCGAATGACCACGGCGGCGCAGTCCATGTGCCGCCGTGGTGCCTTGCCTGGTCACCCGCGTCGACACCGTGAGCTGCGAACGGTTCGCGCATCTTGCGCGTTCCGTGTGCTGCGCATCCTTGGATCCTTCCTCGCGCGAGTCCTTGCGCTTCGATCCAGTCCTTTTGCGCGTCCTGCTCCTGGGGCCTTCCTTTGCGGGCGTCCCTTCCTGACCCGTCCGCAGCGTCCCGGTGTCGAGGGTTCAGGCTAATCAGGCGACGGCGCGACGAAAATATGCCTGTGGTTGTAGGCGTCATTGTCCGTTTCCGGACGTGCATCGCCCTGTTTTCGCGTGGAAAGTGTCCGCATGTCCGCGCGAAGCCCGTCGTATCGCGGCATGCGGTGCCGCGACGGCGAACGAGGCTGTCCGCTTCCGGACAGCGCCTTACTGGATGGCGATGATCCAGAGCGATGCGCCCTGGACGGGGGCGGCGGTCCAGTGCACGCGATAGCGTCCCGCTTCGCTTACCTGACGCCACGCGACCGCGCCCTGCACCCCGCTCTCGTCGGGTAGCTGCACGAACGCGTCGATCAGCGTGAAGCCGTCGCCCGGTGTGGCGGTCATCTGCTTCACGCCGCCGTCGCCCCACCAGAACGCGAGCAACGTGGCGGGTCCGTCGACCTCGATGGCATCGCTCGCGACGACGAGCGACGGGTCGGCATACGATTGCGCGAAAGCGGCGACGCGTCGTGCATCGCGTACCTCGACGAAGGGGAGCGACAGCTCGCCCTTCGGTTCGCCGCGCTTGACGATCGACACGGTGTGGTTCGCACCGCCTCTGCCACCGAGCGCCACCCAAGCATTGACGTTGAAGCGGTCGCCGTAGTTCGCGTAGGTCGCGGCGTGACCGAGTCGCTTCCACGTATTGCCGTAGGTGTCGCTCGGGCGCGCGTCGTTGCTCGCGTAGCCTGCGTTGAACGCGACGAAGACGCTGTCCCGTGCCTGCGTGGTCATGGCCGGCGTGGTCGCCGGACTGCTGCCGAGACCTTCGCCCTGGCCCAGGAAAACGTGCGCACCGAGCGAGGGCGCGGGGACGTTGGCGGCCGTCGCCGCGGCGATCGATGCGAACGACAGGGCGATGGCGATGAGCGGCGCGTGCGACGGCATGTCGCTTCTCCAAAAGTTGTACTTGTCACGATGAAGGACCTGCGCCACGCTTGGCGGAGCGGACCGCTGGCCGGAAGGGAGGTCGCGCGTACCGTTCCAGGGGAGTGGCGGCAGGTGGCGCACGAAACCGATTTTCTCGACCTCTACGGAAAGCTGCGGCTCGAGCCCGGCTGTTCCCTGGACGAATTCAAGCAGGCCTATCGTCGCAACGTGGCGCTCTGGCATCCGGATCGTCGCCGCGGATCGCGCGCCGACGTGCTGGCGGCGGCGCGGCTGCAACGTCTCACGGCGCAGTATGGCGCGGCGATGGACTTCTACCGGCGCCACGGGCGTCTGCCCGGCGCGCCGATTCCCGCAAGGCCCATCGTCGCGGAGGCGACGGTGGCCGACACGGTCGACATCGCGCCGCCCACGGAGGCGCGGCCCGCCGCGGCGTCCGTGCCGACGCCCGGTGGCCCGCCGCGAGGTCTGCCGCTGCGCTGGTGGTTCGCGGCGGTGCTCCTGGGCGTCGGCGCGGTGGTCTGGTGGATGTGGCCGGATGGCTATGTGGCTGATGTCGAAGACGAACCGCGCGCGCCATCCGCCGTGCATGCCGGGCAAATACCGGTGGTCACGATCGCCCTCGGCATGACGACCGACGAAGTGATCGCGATCGAGGGTGAGCCGACGCGCCGCGCCGACGATCGGTGGGAATACGGCCCGTCGTGGATCCGCTTCGAAGGGGACCAGGTCGTCGACTGGTACAGCTCGCCCCTGCGCGCGCTTCACGTCGTGTCTCCCCGACCGCGTCCGTGAGCTCATCGCGGCGCGGTCAGCGCGCGCCGCGGCCGAACAGCACCACTTCCACCGTCTCGATGAGGATGACCATGTCGAGGAACAGGTTGTGGTTCTTCACGTAGAAGAGGTCGTATTTCAGCTTCTCGGCGGCGTCCTCTTCGGAGGCGCCGTAGGGATAGCTCAGCTGGGCCCAGCCGGCGAGGCCCGGCTTGATGCTGTGGCGCAGGCTGTAGAAGCGGATCTTCGTTTCGAGGTCGGAGACGAATTGCGGACGCTCCGGGCGCGGACCGACGATGCTCATGTCGCCGCGGATCACGTTCCATAGCTGCGGCAGCTCGTCGAAACGCAGCTTGCGGCAGATGCGTCCCACGCGCGTGACGCGGTCGTCGTTGCTCGATGCCCAGCGTGCCACGCCGTCGAGTTCCGCGTCGGTGCGCATGCTGCGGAACTTGTAGAGCCAGAACGGCCGGCCCTGTTCGCCGACGCGTTCCTGGCGGTAGAGGATCGGCTGGCCACGCCCCGATTCGATCCGTATGGCCAGCGCGACGCCGAGCATGATCGGCCAGCAGAGCAGGGCGATCGTCGAGGCCGCGGCGATGTCGAAGGCCCGCTTGACGAACAGCGCGATCGGCGTCGCGTTGAATCCACCGGAAAACACCAGCCACGAGGGATCGAGCATCGTCAGCTGCACGCGGCCGGCTTCGCGCTCCACGAACGTGGTGAGGTCGGTGATCTGCACGCCGAGCTGGCGGCAGGCGAGCAGATCGTCCATGGGCAGGCTTCCCCGCCGGTCGTCGACGCCGACGACGATCTCATCGATACGTTCGCGGTGCGCGAGCGCGGCGAGGCTGCCCTCGGGCCGCAGGAGCAGCGCCTCGGGGATCGCGACCTTTTCGTTCGGTCCGCGCACGTAGCCCATGAGGCAGAAGCCACGCCGATCGGCGCGACGGCGCATGCGGTTGTGGATCTGCGCGGCGCGCTCGCCGGCGCCCAGAACGAGCACCCGGCGCTTCAGCGACTCCATCTCCACCATGCGCATGAAGAGCGCACGGAATCCGGCGGTCGCGAGAAAGCCGATGACGAGTGCCATGCCGAGCACGCCGCGTCCCACATAGGCCTGCGGAATCACGTAGTAGCCGACGATCAGCGCGAGGCCGCCCATCGCGAAGGCGATGGCGTGGCGTGCGAGCTGGCCGCGCCAGCTCATGCGCAGCGTGGCTCGGTATTCGCCGAGGGCGGCCATGCACAGGAAGATCACCACCGCGAACATGGTGGCGCGAGCCGTCACGTTCTGTGTCGACGCGGCGAGGTCCTCCGGCGAGGGAGCGAAACGGATCCACGTCGCGGCGTTGAGCGAGGCCGCGAGCAGGAGCAGCTCGCACGATCCCAGCAACGTGAGCCAGCGCAGGATCGGCTGTCGGAACAGGCGAATCATCGGTTACCCCTCATGTCACGCGTCCCCAGCTGCCATACCGAGAGGCTAGGAACTGGAGGGCGGCGTGTCGATTCCACTTACGGTTCGTTCGCCGGCTAGGCCGAAAGGCCGGTCGGTCACGCCAGGCCGCTCCGCTCGCACGCCGACAGCAGCACGCGCAGGTGTTCGGCCAGCCGCAGGCTGAGCGCGATCAGGGTGAACGTCGGAAACGCCCAGCCGCCGGTGGGGAAGGTCGAGCTGCCCGCCACGTGCAGGTTGGCGATGCCGTGCACCGTGCCCATGGGGTCCACGACGCCGCGCGACGGATCGTCCGCCATGCGCGTCGTGCCCATGTGGTGCGCGGTCCCGTGGATGCCTGGAGGCCCTTCGCCCGCGATCCACGGGGCGGGATCGAAGCGACCATTGCATGCCGCGGCGAGGCGGTCGCCGGCGAGCACCGTCATGGTCTGCCAGGTGTGGCGGTCGAGGTCGTTGAGGCGCCAGTCCACGCGCACGCGGCGCAGCCCGAGCGGGTCGCGGTCCTCGCCGAGGGTCACCCGGCTGTCGCGCTGCGGTGCCTGCTCGAAGAAACCCACCAGTTCGACGCGATCGCTGCGCACGGTCGGCCTGTCGGCGACCTTCTGCGCGACGGCGCGGACGACGTCACCGATGTGCAGTCCGAGGCGCACCGCGCTGATGACGAGATTCTGCTGCACCGCCACGCTGCCGCCTGGCCCGTTCTGCAGGGCCGCGGAAAGACGCGCTTCCAGCAGCGCGGCCTCGTTCCGCGTCGGTGGCCGAAGGGCGGCGCGCACGTCGCGAAGCGCACGGATGCCGCGCGGCACCTGGCCCTCGACCGGGAATGGGTGCACGCGGCCGTTGAGCGTGCGATGCCGGGACTGCGCGCTCATCGACAGGCCGATCTCGGGCGCCAGCGGCGCGCGCACCTTGCCGATCGTGCGCTCGTACGGACGCGTGACGATGTCGGGTTGGTCGGCGCGGATGCTGCCGATGGTCCCGCTCGGGTGGTCCATGAAGTATCGGCCGACCAGGTCGCGGTCGTTGCCGAGGCCATTTGGCGCGACCGAGTCCGACAGCAGCAGGATGCGCGCGTTCTCGATACCGCCGGCGGCGAGCACGTAGTGGCGCGCGAAGACGCGGCCACGGCGCCCGTCGAGCGTGCCGATCCGCGCGCCCGTGACCTGGCCGGCGTCGTGCGTCGCCTCGAGTTCCATGACGTTCGCGTGCAACAGCACCGTGATGTTGGGCGCGGCGTGCAGCTCGTCGCGGTATGCCTCGCCGAACGTGATCGGGCTGCGGGCGAAGACGAAGTTGGCCAGCGCCTCCGGATCCAGGTCGAGCGGACGTCTCGGCGGCGGTCCGTCGAACGCGCCGGGCCCGAAGCGATGGACGGGATCGATACGGCAAAAATCCCTCGCCCGTTCGTACCATGGTGCGAGATCGGCGTAGCGCAGCGGCCATCCGCTGTCGGGTACCCAGTCGCGGGGTTCGAGATCGCTGTCCGCGAACGGAATGCATCCACCGCCCCACAGGGTGCAGCTGCCGCCGAACACGCGCATGCGCGAGGTGCCGGCGTCGAAAGGAAGGTCGCCGACCGATTCGCCGTCGTAGAGCGACTGGCTGCGGTCTTCGCCGGCAAGGCCGCCGCCTTCGAGGAGACAGACCCGCGTCGCGGTGCCGAGGAAGGCGCGCGCGATGGCGATGCCCGCGGGGCCTGCGCCGACGATGCACAGGTCGGCCTGAACGTCGTCCGGGATGGATCGATCCAGGTAGTCGATGATCACGGTGCTTCTCCCGGGGAATCGGCGTAGGCGTTCATGTCGTTCGCTGTGGTTTCTGGGGTCGGGCGCCGTAGTACGCGCGATACCATTCCACGAAACGACCGACGCCCTCGTCCACGTCCACTTTCGGCGCGTAGCCGGTGGCCTGGACGAGGGCGGATACGTTCGCCTCGGTATCGGGTACGTCGCCGGGCTGCAGGGGCAACATGTCCAGTCGTGCCTTGCGCCCGAGGCGTTCTTCCAGCACTTCGATGTAGCGCAGCAGCTGCACCGGTTTTTCGTTGCCGATGTTGAAGATCCGGTAGGGCGCGACGCCGCTGCTGCCCGGGTCGGGCCGCGCACCCGACCAGCGGTCGTTGCTCTTCGGCAGGGCATCGAGCGTGCGGATCACGCCCTCGACGATGTCGTCGACGTAGGTGAAGCTGCGTTTGTGATGCCCATGGTTGAACACCGGAATCGGCTCGCCGGCGAGGATCGCGCGCGTGAACAGGAACAGCGCCATGTCCGGGCGGCCCCACGGACCGTAGACGGTGAAGAAGCGCAGGCCGGTGCAGGGCAGACCGTAGAGGTGGGCGTACGAGTGCGCCATCTGCTCGTTGGCCTTCTTCGTCGCCGCGTAGAGCGTCAACGGGTGCTCCGTCGGCTGGTGCTCGGAGAAGGGCAGGTGGGTGTTGGCGCCGTACACCGAACTGGTGGACGCGAACACGAGGTGCTCCACGCCGTGGCGGCGGCAGCCCTCGAGCACATGCAGGAAGCCGGTGACGTTGCTCGAAACGTACACGTGCGGATTCTTCGCCGCGTAACGTACCCCCGCCTGCGCCGCGAGGTGCACGACGCGCTCCGGACGGTGCGTGGCGAACGCCGCTTCCATGGCATCGCGGTCGGAAAGATCGGCGTGTACGTGCGTGTAGCGGGGATGGTCCTGGAAATGGGCCAGCCGGGCCTTCTTCAGTCCGACGTCGTAGTAATCGGACAGGTTGTCGAGCCCGACGACCCGGTCGCCGCGCTCGAGAAGCCGGGTCGCGACGTGGAATCCGATGAAGCCGGCGGTGCCCGTGACCAGGATCTTCATGGGAAATCCGCAGGTCAGAGCCGGCCGTCCACCGCGTGGCGGGGCAGCACGTACTTGACGTCGTAGACGACGGAGAGCGGCTTGCCAAAGGCACGGATGCCTTCGGCGCCCAGCGCGACGAACTCGCGGTGGCCGACGGCGACGACGATCGCGTCGTAGGCGCCGTGCAGCGGTTCCTCGACCGGATCGATGTCGTATTCGTGACGCGCTTCGGCCCGGCGCACCCATGGATCGTGCACGTCGACCGCCACGCCATAGCTGCCGAGCGCGCCTACGATGTCGACGACCCGCGTATTGCGCAGGTCGGGGCAGTTTTCCTTGAAGGCCAGGCCGAGCACGAGCACGCGGGCGCCCACGGGGTTGATCCCCTTGCGGACCATCAGGCGCACCAGCTCGCTCGCGATGTACGGCCCCATGCCGTCGTTGGTGCGCCGACCAGCGAGGATCACATCGGGGTGGTGCCCGACCTGCTGCGCCTTGTGGGTGAGGTAATACGGGTCGACGCTGATGCAGTGGCCGCCGACCAGTCCGGGGCGGAACGGCAGGAAGTTCCACTTGGTGCCTGCGGCCTCGAGCACTTCGAGCGTGTCGATGCCGAGCTTGTTGAAGAGGATGGCGAGGTCGTTGACCAGCGCGATGTTGAGGTCGCGCTGCGTGTTCTCGATGACCTTGGCCGCTTCGGCCACCTTGAGCGAGCTCGCGCGATGCGTGCCCGCGGTGATCACCGAGCGATAGAGCGCATCGACGAAATCGGCGGCCTCCGGCGTGGAGCCGGAGGTCACCTTGAGAATGCTGGTGACCCGGTGAGTCTTGTCGCCCGGGTTGATGCGCTCGGGGCTGTAGCCGGCGAAGAAGTCGCGATTGAAGACGAGGCCGGAGCCGCGCTCCAGGATCGGCACGCACACTTCCTCGGTGCAACCGGGATACACGGTGGATTCGTAGACGACCACGTCGCCGGGCTTGAGCACGCGGGACAGCGTCTCGCTGGCCCTGACGAGCGGCGTCAGATCGGGTCGCCGGGCATCGTCGATCGGCGTCGGAACGGTGACGATGTAGACGTCGCAGCCCGCGAGTTCGTCGAGCTTGGAGGAAAACCTCAAACGCTTCGCCCCGGCGAGCTCCGCGGCATCCACTTCCAGAGTGGCGTCGAATCCCTCGTTCAGCTCGGCGACGCGCTCGGCGCGGATGTCGAATCCCACGGTGGCGTAGCGCTTGCCAAACTCGACGGCGAGCGGCAGGCCCACGTACCCAAGGCCAACGATGCCGACCCGGACCGTATCCAGCGAAGGCGCCACGAAACCGCCCGTGGCCGCCCACGGGCGGGCGCTGGCGACGGGTTCGGCCACGCCGGCATCGCCGGCGGCTACCCTGCGGCTCTCAGTATCCATGCCCTCGTCCTACCCCTTCGGTGCGTCGAGAAACCCCGTCTTGGCGGGGGCGACGAAAGCGTAGCAACGTCGCCGCCGGTTGCCTGTATGGCTTACGGATGTGAACGAATGGCCGATACCGCGCATCGGCCGGGGCATGAACAAGGCATCATGAGAACGTTTACAAGGGTGGTCCGCCGATATATGTTTCGTCCCGCCGGAGCCTGTGCGCCGGCCTTCGCCTACACGCAAAGGTTCTTTGGTCCACTCATGTCCGCGCGATCCTACCTGGGCTCGGTGCGCGTGGCCTTGCTGGACGACCATGCGCTCGTCCTGAAAGGGCTGATCGCGCATCTGGAAAAGTCACCCGCGATCGTCATCGTGGGCAGCCATTCGAGCAGCCGGCCATTCCGCGCCATGCTCGCCACCATGCCGGTGGACGTGGCGCTGATCGACTATTCGCTGGCCATGGACGACATCGATGGGATCGCCCTCATCAAACTGCTGCGTGCCGCCTACCCGAAGATGAAGATCCTCGTGGTGTCGGCGCACGACCAGGGGCTGGTGGTCCACAGTCTCCGCCAGGCGGGCGCCGATGCGTTCGTGGCTAAGAGTCAGGACCCCGACGACGTCATCCGCGCCATCGACGCCGTGATGACCGGCCGCGAGTTCCTGCCCGTGCGGGAAGGCGGCGACAGCGCGCCGCCGGCACCGGTGTCGCGCCTGTCGCCGAGGGAATGGGAGGTGATCCGCCAGCTCCTGGAGGGCCTGACCGTCGGGCAGATCGCCGCGCGGTCGGGTCGGAGCCTGAAGACGATCAGCACCCAGAAGTCGGTGGCCTACCGCAAACTGCGTATCTCGTCCGACAACGAACTCTACCTGCTGCGCGACTACGTGCTCGCGCTGGACGGTTCCTCGTCGTGAGGCGGGTGCTGGTGTTTGCGATGGTGCTCGTGGCGTGGGCGGGAGCGGCGGTCGCCGGAACGGTCGACCCCGACGCCCGGCGCACATGGATCGCCGAGCACCCCGTGCTGCGCATCGCCATCGACGCGCAGCAGGGCGCCGAGGTCAACAGCGGCAAGTCCAACCCGTTGGTCAGCCAGTATCTCGAACTGGTGGCGCGGCATACGGGGTTGCGCATCGTCACGGTGCGCACGCGCTCCTGGGAGGAATCGGTGCGGGCGTTCGAGGAGCGTCGCGTCGACATGCTGCCCTCGCTGAGCGACCGGCTGCTGATGGCCGACGTGGGCGCCACGGCGCTGTTGTCGCAGCCCTTCTATCAGGGCCGCTCGGTGATCATCAGTCGCACCGTGGGTCCGGCGTCGCTCGACCTGCGGGCGCTGGAAGGCCACACGCTGGCCTTCACCGGCGGCGGCGCCTACGAATCGTGGCTGCGGCGCGAGCATCCGGCGATCACCCGCCTGCCGCTGGCCGACATGCACCAGGTGCTGGCGGCCGTGGAAAGCGGTATCGCCGACGCGGGCATCGGCGTCGACGTGGCGTACCACCCGATCGTCCGGCGCGACTACGCGTTGAGCCTGCGCATCGCGGGCGACGTGCCCGAGATGCCGGTGGCGATCCGGGTGGCGGTGCACAAGGACGAACCGGCATGGCTCGGCATCGTCGACGACAGTGTTCGCGGCATCAGCGCCGACGAGAACCGCGCGGTGATCGAGCGCTGGCTCGAGGCGGCCTACCTTCGCGCGCCGACCCTGTCACAGGTGGTCTCGGCGTATCGTATCGAGATCGGGCTGGGCCTCGCGTTCCTCGTGGCCATGGTGTTCGCGCTGTGGCAGATGCGTCGCGCCCAGCTCGCCTCGCGGCGGGGCGAGCGGCAGAAGACGATGCTCCTGGCGGTGATGAGCCACGAAGTACGCAACGCGGTCAACGCGGTGACGTCGTCGATCGAGCTGCTGTCCCGCACGCCGATGGAAGGTCCGCAGCGCGACCTCATGGCGATCGCGCAATCGAGTAGCCGAAGTCTTCAGAATCTTCTCAAGAGCGCGCTCGACTACAGCCGTTCCGAAAGCGAGGGATTCACCCCGGATCTCGCCTCGTGCGATGCCGTCGCCGTCGCGCGTCAGGTCATCGAGGGGCAGCGGGCCGCGATCGAGCAGAAGGGGCTGGAAATTCGCCTCGACCTGCCGATGGGGCCGCTCCCTTGGCTGCTGCTGGACGAGACACGCGTCCGTCAGCTCCTCGAGAACCTGCTGTCGAACGCGGTGAAGTTCACCGAGCACGGGCATGTCGGCATCGCGCTCTGGCAGACGGCGGGCGACGCATCCGACGACGTGCGCCATCTGGTGCTGGAAGTCTTCGACACGGGCATCGGCGTCGCGCCCGAGCGGCAGCGCGAACTGTTCCGGCCGTTCTCGCAGGCGCACGGCAGCCATTCCGCGCGGCTCGGGGGCACCGGACTGGGCCTCGGCATCTGCGCGGAAATCGTGCGTCACCTCGGTGGGCGGCTGGACCTGACGAGCGACGTGGACGTGGGCACGGCGGTGCGCATCGAACTGCCGACCAGCCGCGTGCCGGTCATGCCGGTCGTCGACGACGCGCCCGAGAGCGCACCGGGCGTCGACATGCCCGAGCGCGGGCTGGTACTGCTCGTGGAAGACCATCCGGCCAACCGGCAGATCATCGCGGCGCAGCTGAAATTCCTTGGCTTCGACACGCATGCGGTGGACCACGGGCAGGCGGCGATCGACGCGTTCGTGCCAGGGCGTTTCGCCGGCGTGCTGCTCGATTGCGAGCTGCCCGACATGCAGGGCTACGACATCGCGGCCGAGCTGCGCGCCCGCGAACTCGCCAACAACGGTCCGTTCACCCGCTTCATCGCCATTTCCGCCAACGACGGGGAAGCCCATGTCCGGCGTTGCGGCGAGTCCGGTATCGACACCGTCCTCGGCAAGCCGCTGTCCCTCGCCGCACTGAAGGCGGCGCTCGCCGAGCAGGCCGGCCCGTCGTTCGTGGAGCGGACCTTCCGCGACGAATGCCTTTCCGATATCGAGGCCATCCGCGAGGCGCTCGAGAACGCCGATCCCGAGCGCGCGCTCGCGCTCGCCCATCGCATCAAGGGCGCCGGGCTCGTCCTCGGCCTCGCGCACGTCGCCGAAACGGTCGAGAAGGTGGAGGTGCTGTTGCAGGCACGGCCCGTCGTGCGTGGCGACATCGACGACCTGCTGACGGGGATCGTCGAGCGCATCTAGCGCGCTGCCCGGGTTGCAGGCATCGCCCCCGATTTGTGTCGTCGGACCGCGCCGCGCGTTTTCGTCAGACGCGCGGCCCGTCTCCCGTGCCATGCTTTGCCCTCCCATTCCAGACGGAGCCATCCCCATGGCGCGCTTCGACGCTTCGGCCAGCGGTACCTTCCTCATCGGCGGCGACATCGAGGTCAACCGCCTCGGTTTCGGCGCCATGCGCATCGTCGGCAAGGGCATCTGGGACGAGCCCGAGCGTCCGGACGCCGCGCGCGCCACGCTCGCGAAACTGCCCGAACTCGGTGTGAACCTCATCGACACCGCGGACAGCTATGGCCCGGAAGTGAGCGAGCGTCTGATCCGCGAGGTGCTCCATCCGTATGCCGGTCTGACGATCGCGACCAAGGCCGGCCTCACCCGCCAGGGACCGGACCTCTGGGCGCCCGTGGGACGGCCGGAATACCTGCGCCAGTGCGTGCTGATGAGCCTGCGCCGCCTCGGCGTCGAGCGCATCGATCTGTGGCAGCTGCACCGGATCGATCCGCTCGTGCCGCGCGACGAGCAGTTCGGCGTCGTGCGCGACATGCAGAATGAAGGCCTGATCCGCCACGTCGGCCTGTCGGAGGTATCGGTCGAAGAGATCGAGGCGGCTTCCGCATACTTCCGCGTCGCCACCGTGCAGAACCTCTACAACCTCGGTAATCGCAAGAGCGAAGCCGTGCTGGATTACGCGGAAGCCAACGGCATCGGTTTCATTCCCTGGTTCCCGCTCGCCGCGGGTGCCCTGGCGCAGGAAGGCTCCGTGCTCTCGAAGATCGCGAGCCGGCTCGGTGCCACCAACGGCCAGGTGGCGCTCGCATGGCTGCTCGAGCGTTCGCCGGTGATGCTGCCGATTCCCGGCACCGGAAGCGTCGAGCACCTGGAGGAGAACGTGGCGGCCGCCGCCCTCGACCTCTCGCAGGACGACTTCGAGGCGCTCGAACGCGCGGTCTGACCCGCGCGATCGTCGTCAGTGCAGCTTCACCGGCGGCAGGGTGGTGTTGCGTAGCCAGTCGGCCATGGACAGGGCCGTGGCACGCGGCCACCCGTGCAGCGTCGCGCGGTGCATGTACTGGAGCGAGATGTAGAGCATCTTCGCCAGCCAGCCGCGCATCGGGATCGGCGTTCTGCCCTTCGGCACGGACGGCAGTTCGCCGGTGGCATGGTATTCCCCGAGCGACACGAGCGTGCCCTTCGCGTGGTACACGAAGGGCGCGACGGTGTCGTTGCGCAGGGCGCGCGGTATCGCCCGCGCCAGATAGCTCGCCTGCTGGTGCGCGGCCTGCGCGGTGGGCGGCACGCCCGGTCCCCCTTCGGTCGCCGCGGCGTACGCGCAGTCGCCGATGGCATACACGTTGTCGACGCCGATCGCCGCGAGGCGCGAGTCCACCACGATACGGCGGTCCTTCGACAGCTGGAAGGGCCCGAGCCCCGTCATCAGGTCGTGGCCGATCACGCCGGCGGCCCACACGCGGATGTCGCAGGTCACCACGCTGCCGTCCTTGAGATGGAACCCCGTGGCGCTCACCGCGTCCACGCCCACCCCCGTCCGCACGTCCACGCCCATGCGCACGAGAACCCGGTGTGCCGACGCCGACGTCCTGGGGTCAACAGCGGGGAGGATGCGCGGCGCGACGTCCATCAGCGTGATGTCGAGCTTGGACGCCGGATCGAGGCCACCGTAACGGTGCATGTCGTTGAACGCGTGATGCAGTTCCGCGGCGAGTTCCACGCCCGTGGCACCGGCACCCACGATACCGATGCGGATGCGCCGTTGCGGATCGCCCGCGCTGCGCAGGGCGAGCGCGAGAATCTTGCGGCGCAGGGCGATGGCCTGCGCGGGGCTGTCGAGCATGTCGCAGAATTGCAGCACGCCCGGCGTGCCGAAATCGTTGACCCGGCTTCCCAGCGCGAGCACGAGGGTGTCGTAGGCGAGGGAACGCGGCGGGAGGATCTTTTCGTCGGTCATCGGCAGCACGACCTCGTCGAGGTCGAGCCGGCGCGCGGCGGTGTCGACGCGCTTCAGCGCGCCTGGCTCGAAGCGGTAGCCATGAGCCTGCGCATGGGCGAGGTAGGGCACGGCTTCCTCGCCGTCGCCGAGAAGGCCCGCGGCGAGCTCGTGCAATCTCGGCTTCCAGAAATGACTGGCGTCGCGATCCACCAGCGCGACGTCGAACTCGCGCTGGCGTCCGAGCCGCGTGGCCAGCTCGATGCCCGCCGCGCCGCCCCCGACGATGACGATGCGGTGTCGTTGCGCTGCGGTGGAAGCGGTCGCCATGCGTGTGTCTCCTCGAAGGCCTGCCGGACGAGGATACCGGTCGGATCGTCGGCGGCTTGCGAAGACCACCTTCGTCATGTACACAACCGCCATGACCTCCTTTCAATCGCTCGCGGCCCTGGTGGATGCCAGGCTTGCCGCCGTCTTCGCCACGCTCGGACTTCCCGCGCATCTCGCGCGCGCCCAGACGTCCGACCGCCCCGAACTGGGCGATCTGCAGTGCAACGGTGCGCTGGCCGCGGCGCGCGACGCGCGTCGCCCACCGCGTGCCATCGCGGACGACGTCGCGCGGCTGCTGTCGGAAGACGACGCCTTCGCCGAGGTGTCGGTCGCGGGGCCGGGATTCGTCAATCTGCGCATAGCCAACGCGCTCCTGGCCGATCGCGCGGCGGCGATGGTCGACGACGCGCAGCTCGGCATTCCCGACGAGGGCAGGGGGCGTCTCGTCGTGCTCGACTTCGGCGGCCCGAACGTCGCCAAGCCGCTCCACGTGGGTCACCTGCGTTCGCTGGTGCTCGGCGAGAGCCTGCGCCGCATCCACGGCGCACTCGGCTGGCGCTCGCATGGCGACGCGCACCTGGGCGACTGGGGCCTGCAGATGGGCATGCTCAGCGCCGCCATCCGCCGGCGCTCGCCCGATCTGCCGTATTTCCATGACGACGGTGGCGCCCTGCCTGCGAACGCGCCGGTGACCGTGGAAGAACTCGAAAAGCTGTATCCCGAGGCCGCGGCGGCGTGCCGCGCCGATCCCGGGCGGATGGCGGAAGCGCGTGCCGACACGGCCGCGTTGCAGGCGGGCGATCCGGGCCTGCTCGCGCTGTGGCAATCGCTGCGTGCCCTGAGCCTGCAGGCGCAGGTGCGCGATTTCGACGAACTGGGCGTCGTCTTCGACGCGCTCGATGGAGAGAGCGACGTGCGCGACGCGGTAGGGCCGCTGGTCGCCCGGCTCGAAGCCAGCGGCGTCGCGCGCCGGAGCGAGGGTGCGCTGGTGATCGACGTCGCGGAGCCGGAAGACGCCACCGCGATGCCGCCGCTTCTGCTCGAGAAAAGCGACGGCGCGGCCTTGTATGCCACGACCGATCTCGCCACCCTCGAAGCGCGCGCCACGATGCCCGGCCTCGCGCGCGTCGTCTACGTCGTCGACCAGCGACAGGCCCTGCATTTCGCGCAGGTGTTCCGTGCGGCCGGGAAGGCCGGCATCGGGTCCGGCGTGGAGCTGGTGCATGCCGGCTTCGGCACGGTGAACGGGCTGGATGGCAAGCCCTTCAAGACGCGCGCCGGGGGTGTGGCCCGACTCTCGGACCTGCTGGACGACGCCGTGGCGCGCGCGGAAGAACGTGTGCGCGAATCCACGGAAGGCGCGGCGATGGACGAGCGGTCGCGCGCGGCACTGGCGCGTCAGGTCGGCATCGGCGCGGTGAAGTTCGCCGATCTCTCGGGCGATCGGCTGTCGGGTTACGTCTTCGACGTCGACCGGCTGGTGGCTTTCGAAGGCCGGACCGGTCCCTACCTGCAATATGCGTGCGTGCGACTGCGTTCGCTGCTGGCGAAAGCGGGCGACGCGACGATCGGTCCGGTGGCACCCGAGGCCGACAGCGAGCGCGCCGTCGTGCTGTCGTGCCTCGGGTTCGGCGATGCCGTGGCCGCCGCCGGCCGTCAGTACCAGCCGGGTATCGTAGCGGACCACGCGTTCGACCTCGCCCAGCGCTTCAGCCGCTTCTATGCGGACTGCGCGGTGCTGGCGGAGCCGGATGCCTCGGTCCGCGCGGCGCGATTGGGACTCTGCATGCTCGTTCGCCGCGTCCTCGAGCGTTCGCTCGATCTGCTCGGCATCGACGTGCCCGAGCGCATGTAATCAGATGAGGGTGGGAGCCAGCAGGCTGGCTCCCACACACGACATCAAGCCTTCGAATACGCCTCGGTGGCATCCATCACGCGCGCCGAGTAGACGAGCGCGGCACCGGCATTGAGGGCCACCGCAACGCCGAGGGCTTCGGCGATTTCGTCCTTGGTCGCACCCTGCTTGAGGGCCTCCGCGGTATGCACGGTGATACAGCCGTCGCAGCGCGTCGTCACCGACACGGCGAGCGCGATCAGTTCGCGCGTCTTCGCATCGAGGTGGTTGGTCCTGGCGCCGGCACCCGAGAGCATCTGGTAACCCTGGACGGTGGCCGGGCTGAGTTTGGCGATTTCGCCAATACGGCCCATGAGCTGGTTGCGATAATCGACCCAGTCGAGCATGGTGATTCTCCGGTGGGGCGGCGGCACGGGATGCGTCGTCGATGAAGAGAATCATGAGCCGATCGCACCGCCGGGGGAACGCGCGCACGTCTCGTCTTCTGGCCCGAACGTCTCGGTCGACACCGGATCGGGAAGACCACAACGCCTGCACGAGACACGCGACATGACCCAACCCGTTCGCACGGTTCCCGCCGGATTCTTCGGCATGATCCTCGGCCTCGTCGGCCTGGGCAGCAGCTGGCGTGTCGCAGCTCGACTGTGGGGGCTTCCGCCGGCCATCGGCGAGGCGATCATGGCCGTCGCGTTCGTCGTGTGGCTCATCCTCACCGCGGCGTTCTGGTACAAGTGGATCGCCCATCGCGCCGCGGCGCTCGAGGAAATCCATCACCCGATCAACTGCTGCTTCGTCGGACTGGCGCCCTCGAGCACGGTGCTCATGGCGGTCGTACTGGCACCCCACTTCCATGCCCTCGCGGTGATCGCGCTGATCGGCGGCGCCATCGGCCAGGTGGCCTTCGGCGTCTGGCGCTTCGGCGGCATGCTGGAAGGCGATCGCGACGTGTCCACGACCACGCCGGTCATCTACCTGCCGTCCGTCGCGGGTAACTTCATCATCGCGATCGGCGCCGGTACCCTCGGCTTCACCTCGTGGGGCATCCTGTTCTTCGGGGTTGGGCTCTTCAGCTGGTTCGCGCTGGAATCGATCGTCGTATTCCGTCTGCTCAACGTGGCCTCGCTCGCACCCCCGCTCCGTCCGACCATCGGCATCCAGCTCGCGCCGCCCGTCGTCGCCGTCGTCGCGTTCCTGGCTAACACGCAGGGCCACCCCGAGCTGTTGACCCAGGCCGCATGGGGCTACGGCCTCGTGCAGCTACTGTTGGTGCTGCGTCTGTTCTTCTGGATAACGAAGCAACCATTCGCGCCGTCGTACTGGGCGTTCAGCTTCGGCATCACCGCCCTGTCGACCGGCGCACTGGCGATGACCGAGCGCGGCGTGACGGGCGCCATCGCGCAGATGGCACCCGTCGTCTTCGTGTTCACCAACGTGGTGATGGCCGTGCTCATCGTGGGCACGCTGGTGCGCATCGCACAGGGCAAACTCCTGCCGTCCCCGCCACCCGCCGCGGCGGCGTCGCCGGCCTGACCACCGCGCGGGATCAACGCTTCCCGGCAAGGATCGCCTTGGCCGCGTCGACACCGATCACCCACGAGCCGGCCAGCATCATGGTGTCCTTGAGCACCAGGCGACCGGCGCCGGAAAGGTAGGGGAAGCCATGCTGGGCGTCGCCCAGCGCGGCGACCCACGCTTCCGGTGTCGTGAACAGAAACGACAGCGTGACCAGCGTGGTACCGAACGACAGAAAGGCGCCGAGCAGGCCCAGTTTCTTCGACAACGGATACGAGAGCACGAGCAGGGCGATCGTCAGCTCGACGACACCGAGGCCGGTCGAGAAACCGTACGTGTTGTTCGCCGTCTGCCATTCCCGCTGTTCGGGAACGAGCTGACCTTCGTGCGTCAGATGCGCCTTGTACTCGGTCGGGTGGTCGTAGAAGAACGACATCACGGGACTGTTGGCGACGAACGGAGTGATGCTGTCGGCCTCGTAGGGCACGAACTTGAGCAGGCCGATCCAGATGAAGACCACGGCGATGGCGATGCGCATCAGGTTGGGGCCGAGGCGTTCGGTACGGACGAAAGCGCCGAGGGCGCGATGGAACAAGGTGTTCATGAGACGTCTCCACAGGACAGGCGGTCATCGGGCGATGTCCGCGACCCGACTAGTGTTGCCGGAGGCGTTGAGAGGATGAATACTCGGATATCTCAATGATTGGCGCGAACGTCTCATGGATGCCCTGACCCGAATCCTCGACCTGGCCAACGTGCAGGGTGCGCTCGACGTGCGCTGTTACCTCGCGGGTGGCTTCAGCGTCGAGCACGACGCGTCGTTCGACGGGGAAGCGCCATTCCATCTGGTGCTCGCCGGCACCGCCTTCATGGATCTCCCGGGCCTGCCCACCGTGACGATGTCGCCGGGCGACCTGATCGTGCTCCCGCGAGGCACGCCCCATCGCGTGCACGATGGCGGTCCGCGCTCGGCGGCGGTTCCGGTGCAGGTCGACCGCGACGCGGCGCTCCACATCAAGCGCAACACGCTCGGCCCTGCGGACCTCGATCTGCTCTGCGGCCGCTTTACCTTCGCACCGGATGCCGCGCGTCTCGTGTTCGATGCCTTGCCGGCGGTGCTGCACGTGAAGGTGTCCGAAGCGCACGGAAGCGCCGCGCTCGACGCGGTGGTGGCGATGTTCCGCGACGAGGTGAACCGGCTCGAGCCGGGCGCGCTCGCCGTGGTGACGTCGCTGACGCGCGCGCTGCTGGTGTTCGCGTTGCGCGCGTGCATGCGCGACGGGCAACTTCCGCCATCGCTGCTGTCGCTGATGGCCGAACCGCGACTGGGTCGCGCGGTGCTCGCCATGCTGCGCGAACCGGAACGCGAGTGGACCGTGGAACTGCTGGCGCGGGAAGCGGCCATGTCGCGTGCGACGTTCGCCCGGCACTTCGAGGCGCGGGGCAACGTCGCCCCGCACGAGGTACTCACGCTCTTGCGGATGCACCTGGCAGGCGACCTGCTGCGTCGAGGCAACCTCACCGCGGGTGCCGTGGCGGACCGCGTCGGTTACCGCTCGGAATCGGCGTTCGGCAAGGCGTTCGTGCGCACGATGGGCGTGACGCCGGCGCGCTACCGGCGCGACCATCTCCACGCGCCGCCACCGGAAGCGACCTGATCCGCGGGGATCGTCAGAGCTTGTAATTGATCCCGAACAGTAGCGTGCGCCCGTACGTGTCGTACTTCAGCGGTCGGGCGACCTTCACATCGTTAGGCAGGGCGGCGATCTGCTGCGTCTTCTGCGGCGAATTCGTCAGGTTGTTCACCTGCAGCAGGATCGACAGGCCGTTCCACGTGCCATGGTCGAACGCGTAGCCCAGCTGGAAATCGGTCTGCTTGTCCGCGAGGATCTGCGTGTACCCGAGCTGGTCGAACAGGGCCACCGCCTCGCCCGTGAACGATGAACGATAGCGCTCGGCGACGCGCACCGACCAGCCGTAGCGCTCGTAGTAGAGCGCCAGGTTGGCGACCTTGCGCGACAGACCGGGAAGGGTCGACGGACTGCCGGCGATGCTCGATACCGCGCTCGTCGGCAGCGTGCTGTTCGTCAACGAGAAGTTCGCCTGCACGCCGAAGCCGGTCAGGGCGGGCGCGACGAGCGCGCCCTCGAGCGCGCCCGAGAGTTCCAGGCCCTGCATCTTGCCGCCCGTGCCGTTCTCCGGACGGGTGAACGAACCGATGACGCTGGACGGCGTGAGCGTGGGCGAGTCGTTGACGTAGCGCGAGAAGTCGTAATCGAGCGTCGTCTGGTTGTAGATGTAGTTCAGCAGATTCTTGTTGAACACGGCGGCCGCGACATAGCTCGACGTACCGAAGTACTTCTCCCACGACAGATCCGCGCCGACGGCGATGTACGGTTTCAGTTTCGGATTGCCGCCGCTGCCCGACCAGAGCACCTGTCCGGCGGCGGGGCCGTCGTTGATCAGTGCCACCCCCGCCGACGTCGCCACCTTTTCGTCGTCGATGCGGCCACGCGCCATCGTCTTCGCCAGTCCGAAGCGCAGGTACTGTTTCTCCGCGATCTCGGCGACGAGATTCAGGCTCGGCAACACCTTGGTGTAACGCGTGCCGCCGGAGATGCGGCCGACGAGCGCATCGCCGTTGGTCTGCAGGGCCTCGGACGACTGGTCGGTACGCACGGCCTGCACGCCCACGTTGCCGCGCAGCGGCACGTCGCCCAGGTGCGTGTCGATATTGAACTTCACGTACGCTACCGGCACCTTCTCGCGCACCGTGTAATTCCGGCTCCAGTCGGACTGCCCGTTGCGCTGGGTCAGGTAGAACTGGCTTCCGAGCGCTCGCAGCACATCGTAGTTGAGGATCGCCGGAATGCCGCCATAGCCGAGGTCGGTCGTGCCATGCAAAGCCGATGGATCGATGGGCGCGGCGAAACCGGGCACGTAGTCGTCGCTGGTCGAGCCATTGCCGTTGAGCCACGCGAAGAAGACGTCGGCCTGCTTCGTCTTCTCACGGTCCGAATAGTTCACGCCAAGCGTCGCGTCGCTGAAGATCCACCCCACCGGATGGGTCACCTCGAGACGGAACGCCTTGATGGTGTCCTTCTGTTTGTCGAACTCCTGACGACCGTTGTAACCGTAGTTGTTCGGGTCGGTGAAAGCGATGAGGGACGGGTCGGCGAAATTCACGCCCGGACGGAAATCGGGATAGTGGTCGTGCACGGGCGTGGCGAAATCGACGGATGTAGTGGCCTGGTCCGGCAGGCCGGCGAAGAGGTACGCGTCGTGCAGCCGCTTCTTCGCACTCGAGTACGATGCGTCCGCCGTGACGACCCAGCCGTTGCCGAAGTCGTACTGGTTGTTCCAGCCGGCGGAGAACAGCTTGTCGCGTTCCTTCGTGTAGTCGTTCTGCAGGATCGATTTCAGTCCGTCGATGTGACCGGTGGTGACGATGGGATACGGCAGGGCCGGCACGACGCCGACGTTCGAATACGACACGTTGTCGTAGGGGCTGCTCGACCACTGGGCGCCGTTGAGGAACGTCTTCTGGTCGAACGTGGAGTAGTACAGGTCGAGCGTCGAGTGGTAATGGTCGTCCGGCGCCCATTCCAGTACGGTCATCAACCCGTTGCGCAACTGGTGCTCGGACTTCGCGCGCAGTTGCATGCCTTCCTGCGACAGCACGTTGTCGGGCAGGCCTGGCGTCCGGGGCGCGCCCCAGTTCGTCTCGGCGCCCTGCGAGCCGTTGTTGAGGCTCCACCACCACGCTTCGTACTGTTTTTCCTGTACCGGCGAATCGAGTTGCGCGAAACCGACGGCGAGGCCGAGCCTGTGGTCGAAGAACTGGTCGATGTACGACGCGCTCACGCGGTGGCCGGTATCGCCGACGCCGCTGCCATGGTTCAGGCTGCCATTGGAATTGTTTTCGCCGCGAAGATTGACGGCGATGGTGCGCTTTGGCAGGTCGAGCGGCTTGATGGTGTGCAGGTCGACCGTGCCCGACAGGCCCTGGCCGATCAGCGTCGCATCCGGTGTCTTGTAGACCACGGCGCCGCTGATCAGCTCGGAGGGATACTGATCGAAGTCGACGCCGCGGTTCTCGCCGATCGTGGCCTGTTCGCGGCCGTTGAGCGTGGTGCCGGCGAAATCGGGCGAAAGGCCGCGGATCGAGATCTGGTTCGCGCGGCCGCCCACACGCTGTGTCGCCAGGCCGGCGAGGCGCGCGAGGCTCTCGGCGATGCTGCTGTCCGGAAGCTTGCCGATGTCCTCGGCGGAAATCGCTTCGACGATGCTGTCGGAATTTTCCTTGGCCTTGATCGCGTTCTGGATGCTTCCCTGGATGCCGGTGACGACGATCGCATCGAGGTTGCTCGCCGCGTCGGGATCGAGCTTGCGCTTTTCGTTCGGCGGTACCTGCGAGGGCGGCGTCGCCGGATCTTGCCGAATTTGTTCCTGCGCATGCGCGACAGGTGCGCAAACCATCGCGAGGCCGAGGAGGCACGCGCTCGCGAGCGCGTGGGGACGAAGGGCGCGCGCGGCGTTGCCACGCGTCGTGTAGCGACGGATCATGCGTTTTTTCCCTGCGTTCGGTAGGAATCGCGGTCGCCCCCCAACGCCGCGGTCGCGGAGGATGGTGGAGCGATGCCAACGATGTCATCTGGCGACGCAGCACGAATGTGTCGCATCGTTCAGTCTCGCGTGACGCGTCGCAACATCAACGCGCCCATGCAAATCCGGCCGTTGACGTGATTTTTACCGTGCGCTATACCTGTGTCGGCGATGAGAACCTTCTCAAAGGGCATCGCCAAACGCCGCGTATGCATGGGGCATCGCGGTCGCGCAGCTCGCGAGTGAATGACGGGACAGCCTTCGATGCGTCGCCTCGATTCAACCCAAGCGAATACTGGCTGCGTGCTTGCGGGTCGCCCGTTCCCGTGTGTCATGGCCGACGGCCATCCGATCCTGGCGCGCGCCAAGCTGAGTGCGTTGCGCTCGCGCGGCAAATGCGTCGCCGGCTACTCGCCTCCGGTCACCCACCGCTGATCGACAACGACTGATCGGCACGTTCCTTCCGTTCCGACGGACGGCCTCCGTGCGCCCGCATGACTGCGCGCGCCCGGCCGTTCGCGCGCGGACGTCGCCACGAACCCGCCGATGGTCATGACGCTTCGCGCGGCGAGGGGCCGCGCGTCGACTCTTACACTTTCGCGGGTGGGGTGCATCGTGCGTAACGTTTATTGTCCGAACAGGAAATCGCTCGTGGTGGCGCTCTGCGCCATCCTCGGATCCGCCGCCATGCCGGCGATCGCGCAGCAGCAGGATCAGGCTGCCGCGGGGACGGAGGCGCCGAAGGAGGGCGCCGCGCCGGCGAAACCGGAAAAGGCCGTGCAGATGAAGGCGCTGAGCGTGGTGGCGAACCGCTACGACGCGACGACCATGCGCATGGATTCGGTGAACACCGTCGAGGTGCTGTCGGCGAGCGATCTTCAACGCACGGCCGTGCACAACGTGGCCGAAGCACTCGGCCTGATGTCCGGCGTCAACGTCACCACGACGGGCACCGGCTATTTCGGCGGCATCGACGGCGCCGCGCGCGGCGAGGGCATGTTCACGTCGGTACGCGGCCTGCCGTCGGAATACAACGTCAACCTCGTCAACGGGTCGAGCGTCGCGCAGGGCATGCCGTACAGCCGCAGCGTGCAGCTGAGCCTCCTGCCACCGTCGGGCTTGCAGACCATCGTGCTGAACAAGACGTCCATGGCCGACATGGACGGCGATGCGATCGGCGGCACCATCGATTTCCGCACGCCGGGCGCCTTCGATTTCAAGAAGGATTTCAGCGGCAGCGTCACGGCGAGCGGACGTAGCGAGAGTCGCGCGCGCGATTACGGTGACAGCGGCCTCGGCGGCGGGCTCGCCGCGGAAGTGCAGGGCAAGTTCGGTTCGGAGAAACAGTTCGGCGTCTACGTCAGTGGGTATTACGACTACCGGAACATCGCCAACAGCGAGATCGGCGCGGCGGAAAGCGCGTCCAACGACGGATCGTGGGCGTTCCTGCATGCCACCGCTGAAGGCGACAACGCGCCCGGCTACGACCCCGCGCGCAATCTCACGAGCCTGGGCACGAACGTCGGCATCGCCTCGGGATTCGAACGTCGCTATGGTGGCAACCTCTCGTTCGACTGGAACGTCGATCCGACCCTTAAGGCGTATGCGAGGATGACCTACGCGTACGCGCTGACCGAGCAGAACACGACGTACAACCAGCTGCTTCCCTCCGACGTGACCTATGTGCCCACGGGCACCGCTGGCGTGTATGCGCCGAACATCGGGCGCATCGCGAACCGCTTCTGGTTCGAAACCAACCCCGAGCGTGCCGACCTCGCCACCTTCCAGTTCGGCGCGGACAAGACGGCCGGCGGCTGGACCATCTCACCGAACGTGTTCTGGAGCTTCGGCCACAACGACCGGCCGGAGCACGTAGAGATCGATGGGCGCGAAGACAAGTACTCGCAGGCGAATTTCGCCTACGGTGGCAGCTCGCTGCTCCGCTACGGGCGCAACGGATTCCCGTACCCGCAGCTGACACCCGGGCTGCTCGGCTCGGTGAACGACATCGGGGCGATGTGGGCGAACGATTATGGCGAAGTGACCCATATCCGCTCGGGCCAGAAACGCGGCGGCGCGAAACTGGACCTCCGGTACGACTTCGAGGACGGCCCGGTGTCGTCGGTGAAGTTCGGCATGAAGTACAGCGACAGCTCGCGCGAGTTCACGAACCGCGACTGGTCGACCGGCGGGATCAACGATGGCGTGACGACGCTGAACGACCTCGGCATCTTCAAGGGCGAGTACGCGTCGATCTTTCCCGACAAGTTCCACTGGCGCACGCCCGACGTCAGCCGCGCAGCCGTGGCGGCGCTGATCCGGCAGCACCTCCTGCCCTCGGATCTCGATACCTGCGGGTCGCTGGATTTCAACAACTACAATTGCGACACCATGCGGGGTACCGAGGCCGTCTCGGCAGCCTACGCCATGGCGACGATCAACCAGGGGCCGGTGGAGATCATTCCCGGCGTGCGCTTCGAACACACGTCGATCCACAACACGTTCTGGACCACGCCGACCGATGCGGACGGCAACGAGCTGCCCGGTGCGTTCCAGAACAACCGTACGATCTACAACGAGCCGCTGGGCAGCCTTTTCGTCAACTACCGGCCGGGCGGCAACGTGGTGTTGCGCGGCGCGGTTTGGCAGAGCTACACGCGACCGGCGTTCGTCCAGCTCGGCGGCGGCTCGCAGATCAATACGTCGGACGGCGTGACGACGATCACCCGCGGCAATCCCGATCTCAGTCCCATCAAGTCGACCAACGTCGACCTCGGCGCCGAATGGACGACCGATCGTGGCGGCTACGTGTCGCTGTCGACGTACTACAAGAAACTGCGCGACTACATCTACGACAGCGGCGGCGGCCAGGCCAATCCGAACACGACGGGGGAGGGCACGATCCTCACGAAGACGCCGACCAACGGCGGCGACGGCAAGGTGTATGGCCTCGAGGCGACGTGGCGGCAGAAGTTCCAGGACCTGCCCGAACCGTTCGACGGCCTGGGCTTCAGCGTCAACGCCACACGGCAGAACTCGAAGGTGGACCTCGGGCGCGAAGGCTTCGGTAACGAGCGCCTCCAGTCCGCGCCGCAGCGCATGGCGAACGCGGAGCTGTTCTACGAGAAGGCGGGCTTCTCGCTCAACCTCAGCTACCACTACACGGGCTCGTACCTGTCGACCTACGATTTCCTCAACCAGAACGATCCGTGGGACGATCTGTGGATCCGCCCGATCCGCCGTGTCGACCTGCACGCGGGCTATCAGTTCCAGAACGGTTTCCAGATGGACCTGCAGGTGAGCAATCTCACGAGGCAATACTCGTACTGGTCGCACATCGGCAGGAACAGCCTCGCGAACTCGGACATCGTGAATGCCGGCATGACCACGCTCGTCACCGTGAAGTACGCGTTCTGAGCATGCGAGCCGAATCGTCCGATGGCGCGGCGAGCGGGCAAGGCCTTCCGCCGCGCGCGATAGGCCTGTGGGGCGGCCTGTCGGCGAACGTGCTGAACATGATCGGTATCGGTCCGTTCGTGACGATTCCTCTCGCCTTGTCGGCGCTGGCGGGCCCCGGCGTGCTGCTGGGATGGGTCGCCGGCGCCGTGCTCTGCCTGTGCGACGGGCTGGTCTGGGCCGAGCTCGGTTCCACGATTCCCGAATCGGGCGGGCCGTACCATTACCTGCGCGAGGCCTATGGCCGCGAGCGGGCCGGCCGTCTGTTCGGGTTTCTCTACCTCTGGCAAACGCTGCTCACCGCGCCGCTGTCCATCGCGTCGGCGGCGGTGGGTTTCTCCCAGTACGCGGGCTATCTCCTTCCGGGGCTGGGAGACGCCGGGCGCGTGGCGCTGGCCGCGGGTCTGTGTCTGTTCAACACGGCGGTGCTCTACCGGCGGGTGGGGCAGATCCAGAAGCTCTCGCTGCTCGTCAGCGTGGTGGTGGTGGCCGCGTGCGCATGGATCGTGGTCAGCGGCATGGCGCATTTCGACATGGCGACGGCGCAGCGATTCCTGCATGCGCGTTCCGACGACTCGCATGGCTTCTGGCTAGGCCTTGGCGCCGTCGCCCTGATCGCGGTCTACGACTACGGTGGCTACAACAACGTCTGCATGCTCGGAGGCGAAGTCAGGCGACCACGACGGACCATCCCCCTCGCCGTGCTGCTTTCCATTCCGCTGGTCGCGGTGCTCTACCTGGGTCTCAACATCAGCATCCTCGGCGTCTTGCCATGGGAAGAGGCGGCGAGGTCGAAGGCCGTGGTCGCCGATTTCATGCAGGCGATTCACGGGCATGCCGGCAGCACGCTGGCCGTGAGCCTGATCCTCCTCGCGAGCTGGGGTTCCGCGCTGGTCGTGCTTCTCGGGTATTCGCGCGTTCCCTTCGCCGCCGCGCGCGACGGTCAGTTCTTCGGTGTCTTCGGACGGCTCCACCCGCGTGGCGGCTTCCCGACGGTGTCGCTCGTCTTCGTCGGCGTCACGTCCGCGCTGGCCTGCTTCCTCTCGCTGGAGCGCCTGATCGCGACGTTGATGGTCGTGCAGATCCTCTTCCAGTACATCGCCCAGTGTTTCGCCGTCGTGGCGCTGCGCCGTCGGCACCCTGCGGTCGATGCATTCCGGATGCCGCTCTATCCGCTACCGATCGTCGTCAGCGTGGTCGGATGGCTGTACCTTGTCGCCACCGCCGGCTGGACCGCGCTGCTCGTCGCGGTGCTGGCCGTCGTC
>Ga0102591_1001820_pt1 | contig 26463 bp, 26 predicted proteins | sample AraplaCol_mCL_r2_2_FD_76860 | JGI IMG/M metagenome (GOLD analysis project Ga0102591, IMG submission 76860) | Arabidopsis root microbial communities from North Carolina, USA - plate scrape MF_Col_mCL_r2 (SPADES assembly) (version 2) | ecosystem: Host-associated > Plants > Roots > Endosphere... | reverse complement strand
TTTCACATCACTCCCAATCGAGCGCGCCCTTTTTCCAGATGTAGACGAAGCCCACGATGAATTCCAGCAGAAACACGCCCATGGCGATGAATCCCGGCCAGCCGATGTCCTTGAGGGCAACGCCCCAGGGAAACAGGAAGGCAGTTTCGAGATCGAACAGGATAAACAGGATGGCGATGAGGTAATAGCGCACGTCGAACTTCATGCGCGCATCCTCGAACGCTTCGAAACCGCACTCGTAGGGAGAGAGCTTCGCTGCGTCAGGCTTGTAGGGACCGAGGATCCGACCGATGGACATCAGTACTCCACCGAGCACGATGCCAAAGAGGATAAAGACGAGGACGGGGAAGTAGGCTTCGAGAGTCAAGGTACGGCCAGCCTTATCTGGAATGTTGTCAACAGCACCAGCTAGCGGCGACCTGTTGCCCACCCCAGGCGCCATCCCGTCATAGCTACGGCGCCGCCTTGCGGACTGCCGGACAGTCCATGCAATCCCCTGCATTGCTGCATCAATGGGAATGCACGAACTTCCGATCAAGTTTTTTGGTGCCGACGGCGAGACTCGAACTCGCACAGCTTTCGCCACTACCCCCTCAAGATAGCGTGTCTACCAATTTCACCACGTCGGCTGGGGGAGAAACAATATTGCCTTGCGCCGGGTTTTTCAGGCCCTACGAAGCTGGGTCAGAAGAGTCTTTCTTCTGGCTTTCGCCCCGCGCTGGGGAATCGTTTCAAGCCTTGCATTCTAACTCATGATTCCTGATTTGTTCAATGCACAACCACAAATAAAATCAGGAATCCGCGAACTCAGTGTTCGATTATTGCGCAGACTTAGCGCTTACTTCGGTACTGCGGGACCAGCGGGTGCCGACGCGCCATTGGCTGCCGGTGCCGAGGCAGCAGGCGCGGACGCCGCTGCCGGTTGTTGTGCCGCGCCCATGACGCCAAGCGAGGCCTGCGGCTTGTAGTTGCCAAGCAACGTCAGTCCCAGCGTACACACGAAAAACAGCGCCGCGAGGACGGCCGTGGTACGCGACAGGAAGTTGGCCGAGCCCGAGGCGCCGAACAGACTGCCCGACGCACCGGAACCGAACGCCGCGCCGACGTCCGCACCCTTGCCATGCTGCAGCAGGACGAGGCCGATCACGCCTAGCGCGGACAGGACCTGCACAACGACCAACAAAGTCTTGAAGATTGCCATTTGGTTAAATTCGTTTCGTACTTGCCTGATCAGACAGTCGCATCCGGCATTCAGGCTTTGCCGATAGCGAGGAAATCATCCGCCTTCAGCGAGGCACCCCCAATGAGGCCCCCGTCGATATCGGACATCGAAAACAGTTCGACGGCATTGTCAGGCTTCACGCTGCCGCCGTACAGGATGGCCATACGCTCGGCCACAGCCAGGTCCTTCGCCGCCACCTGGGCGCGCAGCGCCGCGTGTACGGCCTGCGCCTGGTCGCTCGAAGCGGTCTTGCCCGTGCCGATCGCCCAGACAGGCTCATAGGCCAGAACGATCTTGCCAAGCTGGTCGATAGACAACGCATCGAGCACAGCCTGCAGTTGACGACCCACTACCGCTTCGGTCTGGCCGGCTTCGCGCTCGGCCAGCGTCTCACCGACACAGACCACAGGCACGATGCCCGATTCCAGCGCACGCAGCGCCTTGGCAGCAACGGCCGCATCGGATTCGCCGTGATACGTGCGGCGCTCCGAATGGCCCACCAGCACATAGGTGCAACCGAACTCGCTCAGCATCGGTGCCGCGACTTCGCCAGTAAAGGCGCCGCGCGTCTCGGCCGACACATCCTGAGCACCCCAGGCCACCTGGGAACCCGTGAGCAGCGACTGGCACTGGGCAAGATAGGGGAACGGTGCGCAAACCGCCAGTTTCGCCTTGGCGGGTGCTGCCTTGATACCTTCGAGCAAAGCCGCGTTGGCGGCCAGGCTGCTGTGCATCTTCCAATTGCCGATGACCAGCTTTTGTCTCACAACGGTCTCCCCCTTGAATCAAACCCGCTATTGTAGCGTGGTCAAGGGGGTGCCGCCAGCAGCGGGCAGACAATTGCGGAAGACGCCACGCCGGGCAGCACCGCCGGCGTGGCACCGCACGCTTACCAGGTAAGCACGATCTTGCCGATATGCTCGCTCGACTCCATCAGCCGATGGGCGTCGGCCGCCTGCTCCGCAGGGAACACCTTGTGGATGACGGGCTTGATCTTGCCGGCAGCCAGCAGCGGCCAGACGTTATGGTGCAACGCTTGCGCAATGGCGCCCTTGAACGAAGCCGGACGCGGACGCAGCGTGGAACCTGTGATCGTGATCCGGCGACGCAGGATATCGCCCAGCGGAATCTCGGCCTTGCTGCCACCGAGCAGCGCGATGATGACGATGCGGCCGTCGTCGGCAATGCACGACAGTTCGCGCGCCAGATACGAGCCCGCCACCATGTCGAGGATCACGTCGACGCCCTTGCCTTCGGTCAACGCCTTGACCTCGGCCACGAAATCCTGCGTCTTGTAGTTGATCGCGTGGTCGGCACCCAGGTCTACGCATGCCTTGCACTTGTCATCGCTGCCTGCCGTGACCAGGACCTTGAAGCCCATCGCCTTGGCAACCTGGATGGCCGTTGTGCCGATGCCGCTCGAACCGCCCTGGATCAGCAGCGTCTCGGCCGCGCCGCGCGGACCCTTGCCGAGCAGGCCACGATCGAACACGTTGCTCCATACCGTGAAAAACGTCTCGGGCAATGCGGCAGCCTCGATATCGCTGAGACCTTCGGGAACCGGCAGGCACTGCTCGATCGGCGCGGTGCACAGCTCGGCGTAACCACCGCCCTGGACCAGCGCGCACACGCGATCACCCGCCTTGAGGCCGAAACGATTGGCGGGGTTCGACAGGTCACCGCCCACCACTACGCCTGCCACTTCCAGGCCCGGCAGATCGGATGCGCCCGGCGGCACGGGATAGTTGCCGGTGCGCTGGAATACGTCGGGGCGATTGATGCCTGCCGCCGCAACGCGGATCAGGATCTCGCCGGCCTTCGGCTCCGGGTCGGGGCGCTGGGCGGGTTGCAGGACCTCTGGGCCGCCGTACTCGCGGATCTCGATGGCTTTCATGATGACTCCTCATTAATGGCGATGTCGATGCGCACGCGGACTTCTGCGCGCAGCATGCAGGAAATGGCTGAGCGGCAGTGTAAACAAAAAAGCGGCTGGACATCGCCAGCCGCTTTCATCGGTATAGCTACCTCGGGATCAGCTTACTGCTGCTGTTCCGGCGAGGTCGGTGCATCGCCTTGCGGGTTGATCGGGCTGATGCTGCCGCCCTCTTCCGCCAGTGCTGCCTTCAGCGACAGACGCAGGCGACCCTTTTCGTCGGCCTGGATCAGCTTCACGCGAACCTGCTGGCCTTCCTTCAGCCAGTCCTTGATGTCCTTCACGCGCTCGTTGACGATCTCCGAGATATGGAGCAGACCGTCCTTGCCCGGCAGGATGTTCACGATGGCGCCGAAGTCCAGCAGCTTCAGCACGGTGCCCGGGTAGATCTTGCCCACTTCGGCTTCCGCGGTGATGCCTTCGATACGACGCTTGGCTTCAGCCATGCCTTCGTTGGAGGTCGACGCAATGGTGATCGTGCCGTCTTCCTGGATGTCGATGGACGTGCCCGTTTCCTTGGTCAGCGCCTGGATCGTCGAACCACCCTTGCCGATCACTTCGCGGATCTTGTCCGGATGGATCTTCATCGTGATCATGCGCGGAGCGTGTGCCGACAGTTCCGTGCGGGCATGGCCCATGGCGTCCTGCATCTTGCCCAGGATGTGCATGCGGCCTTCGCGCGCCTGCGCCAGTGCCACCTGCATGATTTCCTTGGTGATGCCCTGCACCTTGATGTCCATCTGCAGCGCGGTGATACCAGCATCGGTACCTGCAACCTTGAAGTCCATGTCGCCCAGGTGATCTTCATCGCCCAGGATGTCGGTCAGCACGGCAAACTTGTTGCCTTCCAGGATCAGGCCCATGGCCACACCGGCCACGTGCGCCTTCACCGGAACGCCGGCGTCCATCAGTGCCAGGCAGCCGCCGCAGACCGAAGCCATCGACGACGAACCGTTCGACTCGGTGATTTCCGAGACCAGGCGGATCGTGTACGCGAACTCGTCTTCCTTCGGCAGCACCGGGATCAGTGCGCGCTTGGCCAGACGGCCATGGCCGATTTCACGGCGCTTCGGGCTACCCACGCGACCCGTTTCGCCAGTGGCGAACGGAGGCATGTTGTAGTGGAGCATGAAGCGGTCGCGGTACTCGCCAGCCAGCGCATCGATGATCTGCTCATCGCTGCGGGTGCCCAGCGTGGCCACGGCCAGTGCCTGGGTTTCGCCACGCGTGAACAGCGACGAACCGTGGGCGCGCGGCAGCACCGACGAGCGGATCTCGATCGGGCGCACCGTGCGCGTGTCGCGGCCGTCGATACGCGGCTCGCCGGCCAGGATCTGGCCACGGACGATCTTCGCTTCGAGGTCGAACAGGATGTTGCCGACTTCCACCTTCTCGGCTTCCACACCGGCTTCGGCCAGCTTCGTCTGCACCGAGGCGTAGATTTCCTTGAGCTTGGCGCTGCGTGCCGACTTCTGGCGCAGTTGATAGGCTTCCTGCAGCAGCGGCAGGCCGATCTCGCCGACCTTGGCGATCAGGGCTTCGTTCTTGGCTGCCGGTGCCCAATCCCACTCGGGACGGCCGCCTTCGCGCACGAGTTCGTGGATCGCGTTGATGGCGATCTGCGATTGCTCATGGCCGTACACCACACCACCCAGCATGATCTCTTCCGACAGCTGGTTGGCTTCCGATTCCACCATCAGCACGGCGCGCTCGGTACCGGCGACGATGAGGTCCATTTCCGACGTGGCGATCTGCGGGCGGGTCGGGTTCAGCAGGTACTGGCCGTCCTTGTAACCCACGCGGGCAGCGCCCACCGGACCATTGAACGGAATGCCCGACACGGCCAGCGCGGCCGACGAAGCGATCAGGGCCGGGATGTCGGCCGGCACTTCCGGGTTGATCGACAGCACGTGGATCACCACCTGCACGTCGTTATAGAAACCTTCCGGGAACAGCGGACGCAGCGGACGGTCGATCAGGCGCGACGTCAGCGTTTCGTTTTCCGACGGACGGCCTTCACGCTTGAAGAAACCACCGGGGATCTTGCCTGCTGCGTAGGTCTTCTCGATGTAGTCGACGGTCAGCGGGAAGAAGTCCTGGCCCGCCTTCGGGCTCTTGGCTGCCACCACGGTGGCCAGCACCACGGTGTCTTCGATGTCGACGATCACTGCGCCAGACGCCTGGCGGGCGATTTCGCCAGTTTCCATGCGGACCTTGTGCTGGCCCCACTGGAATTCCTTGACGATCTTGTTGAACATGGTCATGAGCGTTCCTTGATTACTTGCTTTGCCGGCCGTCAATACTGATACGGCCAGCTGGCGCCTGCGCTCGCAGCGGCAGGCGAACTGCCGGAGTCGCTCCGGACCTCAGTCTCAGGGAAGTGCTATGCCATTCCATCGCGCCACCGTCCGCATTCTGACGATGTACTACGCGATGGAATGACACAAAACCCCGTTTCCTTGGCCGGCTCCGGTGTCACGATGCTTGGAAAAGCACGATAAAGAGCGAGGTAACTTACTCCGTCGCACCGTGGGATGCAACGGCGCCAGGCCCTGTCGCCCAGCCAAATAGTGCAGCAAAGATTACATCAACACTAGCCGGGCACCAGCAAACGCCCGACCAGAAAAGCAAAATGCCTGCCTCAGCATTGCTGACGCAGGCATTGCGGCCTCACGTGAAATCGTGCGCAAACAGCTTTCGCAGGACTCGTGCTGCCATCCGCAGACCTTACTTGCGCAGGCCCAGGGCTTCGATCAGGGCGCGGTAACGATCAGCGTCGTTGGCCTTGAGGTAGTCCAGCAGACGGCGACGACGGCTCACCATGCGCAGCAGACCGCGGCGGCTGTGGTGATCCTTCATGTTGGCCTTGAAGTGGGGGGTCAGTTCGTTGATGCGGGTGGTCAGCAGAGCGACCTGGACTTCGGGGCTACCCGTGTCGTTGGCGCCGCGGGCGAACTTCTGAATGACTTCAGTCTTGTTGATGTTGGCAAATGCCATGATGATTTCCCTTGACTTGCGAACGCTGCAGCGCGGGATGCGCCACTTGCGTCGTGCCTTGTAAAAACTTGGCAACCGCCGCCCTGCCCCCGCACATGGCCGGGATCGAACGACAGCCGCGCATTATAGCTGAAAACCGCGAGCCGGCGACATCCAATGTGCCGGGGCCTGTCAGCGGGCCGGCGGGCGCTCCATGCGGCACGTGGTCGGCAGCGTGGTCTGCGCCGATTTGAGCCGCTTCACCGTGCGGAATCCATAGCCCGAGCCTTCGTTGTCGAACCGCACCTCGCCGCCCTGCTTCGCCATGACGGACACGTAGAGCGGTTGCAGCACCTGATGGTCGTCGGCGCGGATCGTCGCCTCATGGAAGCCGTTGGTGAAACGCATGTTCTCCAGCGCATATGCCACGGCCACGGCATCGGTGGTGCCGGCCTGCTCGATGGCGCGCGCCAGCATCTCCACCATCATCTGCATCCGCAGATGCACGTAGTCGTCGCGCGGATCGGGATAGCGCTTATGGAAAGACTGGTAGAACGCATCGGACGCGGCACCACCCACGTTCGGGTGCCACTCGGCCACGGCCAGCACGCGGCCCACGCCGGCATCGCCCATGGCCGCAGGCGCGCCGAGGCCGTTGCCATAGAACGTGTAGAAGCGCGCACTCAGGCCGCCTTCGCGTGCGGCCTTCACCATCAACGTCAGGTCGTTACCCCAATTGCCCGTGATGACCGCGTCGGCGCCGCTGGCCTTGATCTTGGCGATATACGGCGCGAAGTCCTTGATCTTGCCGATCGGGTGGAATTCATCGCCCACGATCTGGATGTCCGGGCGCTTGGCCGCCAGCATCTCGCGCGCCGAGCGCGCTACCTGATGGCCGAAGCTGTAGTCCTGATCGATCAGATAAATCTTGCGCACCGCGTGCTCGGTACGAATGGTATCGGTCAGCGCCTGCATGCGCATGTCTGCGCTGGCGTCGAACCGGAAGTGCCAGAAGCTGCAGTTCTCGTTGGTGAGCGAGGGATCGACGGCGGAATAGTTCAGGAACAGCACCCGCGCATCGGGCTGGCGCTGATTGTGGCGGTTGATCGCCGAAACCAGTGCGCCGGCCACGGCCGAGCTGTTTCCCTGCAAGACGAACGGAATACGCTTGTCCACGAGACTGCGGAACTGGATCAGGCTTTCATCGACGTTTCCCTTGCTGTCGAATGTCACCAGTTCCAGCGGATGACGGCCATCGGGTAGCTTCACGCCACCCTTTTCGTTGATACGCTCGATGGCCAGCCGCAGGTTGCGCACCACGGCTTCGCCGGCGTTGGCAAACGAGCCGGACAGGCCATCGATCATCCCGAGCTGGATCGGTTTGCCCTGGCTCCCCGACGCAGGCACCTGCGCGTGAACACCCGCCGCCAGGCAGATGAGCGCTGCCCCAACCCAGGCACCCAGCCCGCGCTTCCCAAATCCGACCATCGACATACTCGCCATACTCCAGTGTTGCCGTGCAATCCCCAACCAAGACGCGCGATGTTACGGCAGTTGGCACCGATGCCGCAACGACACGGAAATCGACGAATTCCTATGTGATTGCGAGAGTTTGCGAGACTTAAAACGGAAAAACCGCCCTGCCACGCTCGATAAGCGCCGGGGGCGGTCCATGATGGACGGGCTTTCTGGGCCCGGCCATCCCATCGCAAGATTCCGAATCAGATCTGCGGATTGATCTTCTGCACAGCCTTGTCGTGCAGCTTGTTCAGTGCAGCCAGGTAAGCCTTGGCCGACGCCGCCACGATATCGGGGTCGGTGCCCACGCCGTTGACGATGCGGCCCGCCTTCGACAGTCGCACCGTGACTTCGCCCTGTGCTTGCGTACCGGCGGTGATGGCGTTCACCGAGTACAGCACGAGTTCTGCGCCGCTGCCGACCTTGCCTTCGATCGCATGCAGCGTGGCATCCACCGGACCATTGCCCTCGGCCTCGCCAACCTGCTCGGTGCCATCGGCGTTGAACACCACGCGGGCATGCGGACGCTCGCCGGTTTCCGAGCGCTGCGACAGCGACACGAAGCGGTAGTGCTCGTTGGCATGCTCCTGCTCTTCGTCGGACACGATGGCCATGATGTCTTCGTCGAAGATCTCGGCCTTCTGGTCCGCCAGTTCCTTGAAGCGCGTGAACGCGGCATTGATCTCGGCTTCGCTTTCCAGTTGGATACCGAGTTCGTTCAGGCGCTGCTTGAACGCGTTGCGGCCCGACAGCTTGCCCAGCACGATCTTGTTGGCGGTCCAGCCCACGTCCTCGGCGCGCATGATTTCGTAGGTATCGCGCGCCTTGAGCACGCCATCCTGGTGAATGCCGGATGCGTGTGCAAACGCGTTGGCGCCTACCACAGCCTTGTTCGGCTGCACCACGAAGCCAGTGACCTGCGAGACGAGCTTCGATGCCGGCACGATCTGCGTGGTGTCGATGCCAACATCCATGTTGAAGTAGTCGCGGCGCGTCTTGACGGCCATCACGACCTCTTCAAGACTGGTATTACCGGCGCGTTCGCCCAGGCCATTGATCGTGCATTCGATCTGGCGCGCACCGCCGAGCTTCACGGCAGCCAGCGAGTTAGCCACGGCCATGCCGAGGTCGTTATGGCAATGTACCGACCACACCGCCTTGTCCGAATTCGGAATGCGCTCGCGCACCGAGCGGATCAGTTCCGCATAGCCTTCCGGCACGGCGTAGCCCACGGTGTCCGGCAGATTGATCGTGGTGGCGCCTTCGGCGATCACACCTTCCAGCACACGGCACAGGAAATCCATGTCCGAGCGGCTGCCGTCTTCCGGCGAGAACTCGATGTCGTCGGTGAACTGGCGTGCGAAGCGCACGGCCAGACGGGCCTGTTCGTACACCTGGTCCGGCGTCATGCGCAACTTCTTTTCCATGTGCAGCGCCGACGTGGCGATGAACGTATGGATTCGGAACGAGTTGGCCGGCTTCAATGCCTCGGCGGCACGGGCGATGTCCTTGTCGTTGGCGCGAGCCAGCGAGCAGATCGTCGAGTCCTTGACGACCTGGGCGATCGAGCGGATCGCCTCGAAGTCGCCGTTGGAACTGGCAGCAAAGCCGGCCTCGATCACATCGACCTTCAGGCGTTCCAGCTGACGCGCAATGCGAATCTTTTCTTCGCGGGTCATGGATGCGCCGGGCGACTGCTCGCCATCGCGCAAGGTGGTGTCGAAAATGATGAGTTTGTCAGACATTTGTGGAGCTCCTAGGCTGTGCCTTATGTGCTGCTGTATCCGTACCACCGCGTGCCGCATTCCGTACACCGGGCATTCGGTCAGAATGCAAAACGCCCCGGCGTGCATCGATGCAGGCCGGGGCGTTTGAAAATCCTGGTGATTTCCGCGCTAGGACGAACTGACGATCCCTTAGCGCGCGCGCGACCCGACCTGACGGCCTAGTAGGCCACCTAGAACGGTGCGAGCGATGAGGATCTGGCGCGAAATCATGTCGGCGACTATAGCCGGTTTGCAGCGAGCTTGCAACCAGCGCGTTAGCCGAACCAGATTCACTTCGGCGGGATGCGCAACTTCTGGCCCGGGTAGATCTTGTCCGGATGCGACAGCATCGGCCTGTTCGCTTCGAAGATCTTGTTGTACTCGGCGCCATTCCCGTAGGCCGCCTGCGAGATCGCCCACAGCGTATCGCCCTTCACCACCGTGTGCCATTGCGACTCGGCCGTTTCCACGTTGACAGACATCTTGTCTTCCACTGACTCGACGCCCTCGACGTTACCCGCGCACAGAATGATCTTCTCGCGCGTGGCCTGGTCCGGCGCCACGCCAAACACGGTGACCTTGCCCTGCGACCCATCGACGGTCACCGTCAATCCAGTCGCACTCAGGCCCATCTGCGCGATATACGCCTCGATGGCGTCACCGGCTGCCCGATTGGCAGCTTCTGCCTTCTCGGCTGCACCGGGATCTGCCTTTGCCGCTTCCTGCGCCGCCTTGGCCTCGCCCTTGCCGAACAGCTTCTCGCCAGCTTCCTTGATGAAGTCAAACATGCCCATGACGTTCTCCTTGATGTGGAACGGACTACGAACTAGTGAAACAGCCATCAAAACAAAAAAGGGCGCTCAAGAGCGCCCTTCATCGAAACAACTTAATCATCCTTGCCGACGTTGCCACCAACCCCTGCCGTCCGCGACTTGCGAACACCCCCGGGATCGCCATGGATCGAACGCCAGGCCCACAGGATATAGCCCGAGATCGCATACGCAACGAACAGGCCGAACAGCGCCACGGGCGGGTCCGACGAGACCACCACGAACAGCACCAGCACGAGCACCATCATGCCGAACGGCACGCGAAACCGCACGTCGAGTGCCTTGCCGCTGTAGAACGGTGCGTTGGACACCATCGACAACCCGGCATACATCGTGATCGCGAACGCCGCCCATGGCATCCACAACTCCTTGACGGGCAGTTTGTTGTCGATCGCCAGCCAGACGAAACCCGCGATCAGCGCGGCAGCCGCCGGGCTCGGCAGTCCCTGGAAGAATCGCTTGTCGACCACGCCGATATTCGCATTGAAGCGCGCCAGGCGCAGCGCCGCGCAGGTGCAGTAGACGAAGGCCGCAATCCAGCCCCATTTACCCAGGTCATGCAGGATCCACTCGTACATGACCAGCGCCGGCGCCACGCCGAACGATGTCATGTCGGACAACGAATCGTACTGCTCGCCGAAGGCACTCTGGGTGTTCGTGATACGTGCCACGCGGCCGTCCATGCCGTCGAGCACCATGGCCGCGAAAATGGCGATGGCGGCCACGTCGAAGCGCATGTTCATCGCCTGCACGATGGCGAAGAATCCGGCGAACAGCGCCGCGGTAGTGAACGCGTTGGGCAACAGGTAGATGCCGCGCCGGCGCGGTCGCACGTATTCGATGTCGTGTTCGTCGTCGGCGTCCGCGTCGTAGCCTTCGGCCTCGTTGCGTAGCTGGTTATGGCGGAACGGACGCAGATGCGTCACGTTGCCGTTGCTGACGCGTTTGTTGCGTCGATTGAAGGCACCCATGCGAGGTCTCCTGTGCGGACGGGTCCGTGGCCGTTCAGGCCTGGACGTCCAGCTCGGCCAACACGGTCGAGGACGCCGACACCTTCTCGCCGATCGTCACGCGCGGGCGCGCATCCACGGGCAGGTACACGTCAACGCGCGAACCGAAACGGATGAAGCCGTAACGCTGGCCGCGCGACAGCGTATCGCCAACCTTCGTATAGCAGAGGATGCGGCGCGCCACCAGGCCGGCAACTTGCACCAGCGTGACGAGCTGGCCGTCGGCTGCGCGCCGAATGACCACGGCGTTGCGTTCGTTTTCGAGCGAAGCCTTGTCCAGATCGGCGTTCACGAACTTGCCCGGGAAATATTCGAGCTTCTCGACCTTGCCGTCGAGCGAGGCGCGATTCGAATGCACGTTGAATACGTTCATGAACACGCTGATCTTCAGCGCCTCGCGGCCAGCGTACGGATCCATGGTCTTCTCGACCACCACGATACGGCCATCGGCCGGCGCCAGGATCGCGTTGGGCGCCGAGGGAATCGGGCGCGGCGGGTCCCGGAAGAACTGCAGCACGAAGACCGTGATGATCCACAGCGGCAACGCCCACCAGAAACCCGCGCTGACCTGGACCAGCAGCGAGATGATGAATGCGCCGGCCAGGAATGGCCAGCCTTCACGGGCGATCAGCGGATGAGGATAGTTCATGCAAGCATTGTTCTGTTGGTCGCGCGGTTTTTGCAAACCCTGTCGACAGACCCGGTGCGGATTGCTGCACGCACGCGGAATCGGGCTGTCGATGCGAAATATAAGAAAGTTTCAGGCCAGCGCCTGAAAAAGTCCGACAAGGATAACAAAAAGCCGCCCGGTCTCCGCCGAAATGTCTCCCTGATATCAGGGGACTGGCGGCGAACCGGGCGGCTGAGGCGTTCCGCAAGGCACCCGGCCGTCCGGCCAGGGCCCGCTTTCTGCCTGTCCTGCTTAGTTCTTCGACTGGTCGACCAGCTTGTTCTTGGCGATCCACGGCATCATCGCGCGCAGCTTGCCACCCACTTCTTCGATCTGGTGCTCGGCCGTCAGGCGACGACGCGAGATCAGCGTCGGGGCGCCTGCCTTGTTTTCCAGCAGGAAGCTCTTGGCGTATTCGCCGGTCTGAATGTCCTTCAGGCACTGCTTCATGGCCTTCTTGGTCTCTTCGGTCACGACGCGCGGGCCGGTGACGTACTCGCCGTATTCGGCGTTGTTCGAGATCGAGTAGTTCATGTTGGCGATGCCGCCTTCGTAGATCAGGTCGACGATCAGCTTCAGTTCGTGCAGGCACTCGAAGTACGCCATTTCCGGCGCGTAGCCGGCTTCCACCAGCGTCTCGAAACCAGCCTTGATCAGCTCGACGGTGCCGCCGCACAGCACGGCCTGCTCGCCGAACAGGTCGGTTTCGGTTTCTTCGCGGAAGTTCGTCTCGATGATGCCGGCACGGCCGCCGCCGTTGGCGGTAGCGTACGACAGGGCGATGTCGCGAGCAGCGCCGGACTTGTCCTGATGCACGGCGATCAGGTGCGGCACACCGCCGCCTTGCGCGTACGTCGAGCGCACCGTGTGGCCCGGGGCCTTCGGGGCGATCATGATCACGTCCAGGTCGGCACGCGGGATCACGGCACCGTAGTGCACGTTGAAGCCGTGGGCGAAGGCCAGTGCTGCGCCTTCCTTGGCGTTGTCGTGCACTTCGTTCTTGTACACGTCGGCGATCTGCTCGTCCGGCAGCAGGATCATGACCACGTCGGCGCCCTTCACTGCCTCGGCCACTTCCTTCACTTGCAGGCCAGCATTGACGGCCTTGTTCCACGACGCGCCGCTCTTGCGCAGACCGACCGTCACGTTGACGCCCGAATCCTTCAGGTTCAGTGCGTGGGCATGGCCTTGCGAGCCGTAGCCGATGATGGTGACGTTCTTGCCCTTGATGAGGGAGAGGTCAGCGTCCTTGTCGTAAAACACTTTCATGATGGTTCCTTCAATTTCTCAAATCTTCGTATTAGGTGGCGGCGGGACGCAACGGCTGTTCGATAACGTGGCGCCGCGCCGCTTCGGGATACTGCTGTCGGCTTGTGGCCGTGCTCTGTTGCCGGGGGCGCCGGTCAGACCTTCAGGATGCGCTCGCCACGGCCGATGCCGGACCCGCCCGTACGGACGGTTTCCAGGATCGCGGTGCGGTCGATGGCATCGAGGAACGCATCCAGCTTGCCGCCGTTACCGGTCAGCTCGATGGTGTACGTCTTTTCAGTCACATCGATGATGCGGCCACGGAAGATGTCGGCAGTGCGCTTCAATTCCTCGCGCTCCTTGCCCACGGCACGCACCTTGACGAGCATGAGCTCGCGTTCGATGTGCGCACCTTCGGTCAGGTCGACAACCTTGACCACTTCGACCAGCCGGTTCAGATGCTTCGTGATCTGTTCGATCACATCATCCGAGCCAGTGGTGACGATGGTCATCCGGGACAGCGACGCATCTTCGGTGGGCGCCACCGTCAGCGTCTCGATGTTATAGCCGCGTGCAGAGAACAGACCCACCACGCGCGACAGCGCGCCGGGTTCGTTTTCCAGCAGGACCGAGATAATGTGTCGCATCACAGGTCCTCCACGCCAAGCAGCATTTCGGAGATACCCTTGCCGGCCTGGACCATCGGCCACACGTTTTCCGTGGGGTCCGTCTGGAAGTCCAGGAACACGGTGCGATCCTTGAGTCGGAAGGCTTCGCGCAGCGCCGGTTCGACGTCAGACGTCTTCTCGATACGCATGCCGATGTGGCCATAGGCCTCCGCCAGTTTCACGAAGTCCGGCAGCGCAGTCATGTAGGAATGCGAGTAACGGTTGTCGTACTCGATTTCCTGCCACTGGCGCACCATGCCGAGGTAGCCGTTGTTGAGCGAGCAGATCTTCACCGGGGTGTCGTACTGCAGGCAGGTCGACAGTTCCTGGATACACATCTGGATCGAGCCTTCACCGGTGATGGTGACCACTTCCTTGTCCGGAAACGCCTTCTTGATGCCCATGGCGTACGGCAGGCCCACGCCCATCGTGCCCAGGCCACCGGAGTTGATCCAGCGGCGCGGCTCGTTGAACTTGTAGAACTGTGCAGCCCACATCTGGTGCTGACCCACGTCCGAGCAGATGAATGCATCGCCCTTCGTCAGTTCCCAGATCTTTTCCACCACGTATTGCGGCTTGATGATCTCGGAATTGCGGTCGTACTTGAGGCAGTCCACCGAACGCCATTGCTCGATCTGGTCCCACCACTTCGCCAGCGCCTCGCGCTTCGGCTTGGCGTCGCTGGCCTTGATCTGGGCGATCAGTTCCTGCAGCACGTCCTTGACGTTGCCGACGATGGGAATATCCACCTTGACGCGCTTCGAGATCGACGACGGGTCGATGTCGATATGAATGATCTTGCGTGCCTGCGACGTGAAGTGCGCCGGGTTGCCGATCACGCGGTCATCGAAGCGTGCGCCGATGGCAATCAGCACATCGCAGTTCTGCATGGCCATGTTGGCTTCATACGTGCCGTGCATGCCGAGCATGCCGACGAACTGCTTGTGCGAACCCGGGAACGCGCCCAGGCCCATCAGCGTGTTGGTCACCGGGTGGCCCGTCAGGGCTGCCAGCTCGCGCAACTCTTCGCTGGCGTTGGCCAGTACCACGCCGCCGCCCGAGTAGATGTACGGACGCTCGGCGCCTTGCAGCAGCGCCACGGCCTTGCGGATCTGGCCCGAGTGACCCTTGTTGACCGGGTTGTAGGACCGCATGTCCACGGCCTTCGGGTACTCGTAGTTGCAGGCGTTGCGCGACACGTCCTTCGGAATGTCGACGACCACGGGGCCGGGACGGCCGGTTGCGGCGATGAAGAACGCCTTCTTGATCGTCGCGGCCAGGTCGCGCACATCCTTCACGAGGAAGTTGTGCTTGACGATCGGACGCGTGATGCCGACGGTATCGCATTCCTGGAAGGCGTCCTGGCCAATGGCGTGGGTCGGCACGTTGCCGGTGATCACCACCATCGGGATCGAGTCCAGGTAAGCCGTGGCAATACCGGTCACGGCATTGGTCACGCCCGGACCCGAAGTCACCAGGGCAACGCCGACCTTGCCGGTCGCGCGGGCATAGCCGTCAGCGGCATGCACGGCGGCCTGCTCGTGGCGGACCAGGATGTGTTCGAATTTCGTTTGCTTGTGGAGCTCGTCGTAGATATACAGCACTGCGCCGCCGGGGTAGCCCCAGACGTACTCGACGCCTTCTTCGGCAAGTGCATTGACGAGGATTTCCGCTCCGATCATTTCTCGGGCGGAGGATGAATTGCTATCTGCGTGGGAAGTTTCCGCGCTGTGCATGTTCATTTTCCTTTGCAATTTTCGGCAAAAAATTGTTTGGATGCTCTCTGCCGGGCTTGTGGCTCGGGTTCAAGCGGTGCGCGTCTGCATGAGAAGACCGCCTTATAAGCGGTCTGATGAGACAACCACTGATGTCGTGTGAACCGCCGATGATACTGCAAGGCTGCGACGCAATAAAAGAACTTTTTGCACTGCCGCACCAGCGCGGCGCATGAACGCCACACCGGCGCCCGCTGCGGAGGCAGCCTTCATGTCTGCACTTGAATACAGCAGTGGCCGAAACGACCTGTTTTTTGCTAGCATCGCAGACATCTTCGGAGTGCCAAAGGACTTGGACGGCACATTCGACCCGGCATCCCCGCCCAACTGCTGTTTCTGCCTGCATGGCCACCGACAAGGAACTCTCCGATTTTCTCGCCAGTGTGGAGCGCCGCGCCTTCAAGCAGGCCGTATTCGCCGTGCGGGATGACGAAGCTGCACTGGACATCGTGCAGGACGCCATGATCAAGCTGGCGGAGAAGTACGCCGACAAAAGTGCCGCGGAGCTGCCGCCCCTGTTCCAGCGCATCTTGCAGAACACCATCCACGACTGGTTCCGCCGCCAGAAGGTGCGCAATACCTGGGTGACCTTGTTCTCCAACCTTCGCGACGAGCGCGAAGGCGACGACAGCGACCTGCTGGAGACGCTCGAGGCCGAATCCGGCACCCAGATGTCCGAGAGCAGCGCCGACAAGGTGGAGCGCGCCCAGGTCATGCACATCATCGAACAGGAAATACAGCGACTCCCCACGCGTCAACGCGAGGCTTTCCTGATGCGTTACTGGGAGGATATGGACGTGGCCGAAACGGCAGCCGTGATGGGCTGCTCGGAGGGCAGCGTCAAGACGCACTGTTCCCGTGCAACTCACACACTGGCGCAAGCCTTGCGTGCGCGGGGGGTCCGACTATGAGCAGAAACGAACGAGATATTCACGAACGGCGCATTGCGCACCAGATCCGCCTGGCACTCGATGCCTCTGCGGATGCCGTGCCGCAAGACATTTCCGACCGGCTGGCCGCCGCGCGGCGGATGGCGCTGGCCGCCCGAAAGGCCGAGGCACCTGCCCATGCACCGCAACTGGCCATGCCGGGCGCGCCGCGCGGCTTCGCCTTCGAAGACGAGGGCGACACGCCCCTGCACCGTGCTGGCGCATGGATGCGCAAGCTTGCACTGGTCTGGACACTGGTGGCGCTGGGCGCGGGCCTGCTGGGTATCTATCGCTGGCAGGAACAGAAACGCGTCGAGGAACTGGCCGATGTGGACGCCGCGATGCTGCTCGACGACCTGCCGCCCTCGGCCTATGCCGACCAGGGCTTCCACGTGTTCCTGAAGCGCGACCGCGACCAATAGGATGGCGCGCATGATTCTCCGGACCGCCGCGCTCCGTCGCCGGCTTGCCGCACTTTGCGTAGCAGGCACGGCGATGGCTGCACTTGGCATCGATGCCGTGGTCGACACCGCGCGTGCACAGGGGCCCGCCGCCAGCCAGCCTGCAGCGCGCCCCGTCGTCAATGCCCATCCGACGTGGGCCGAGCTGACCCCGTCGCACCAGAAGGTCCTTGCCCCGCTGCAACCACTCTGGGACACGATTCCCGAACTGAACCGCCGCAAATGGCAACGCATTGCGGACCTGTATCCCCGGCTCAAACCCGAGGAACAGGCCAGGCTGCAGGAGCGCATGACCGAATGGGTCAAGATGACACCGCAGCAGCGTCGCCTGGCGCGCGAGAACTACCAGATCACGCGTACCTTGCCGCAGGAGAAGAAGTCCGAGGCATGGGATCGCTACCAGCAGTTGCCTGACGACCAGAAGAAGAAGCTGGCCGCCGCCGAGAAAGTACCGGGCCGTCCTGGCGCGGTGAGTGCCCTGCCCTCCGGCAAGCGCCCGTTGCCGGAGTCGGCACGCGCATCGCAGCATCACGGCAGGAAGGCAGCGAGCACGCCCGAGGCCGCGCCCGCATCGGTGCCGGCCGCCGATGCGGTGGCCGCCGCGTCGGCGCCAGTGGCCCCGGCCCCCGTGTTGCCGGCATCGGCCGCCACGGCGGCCGTCGCACCGCCGCAGTCCGAAGGGCTTGCCCCGCCCGTCACGGGCGAGGCCTCCACTGACTTCAACCGGTCAGAACCGACGCGTTAACTTTCCGGTTGCCCGGCCAGGATTTCCGAACGGTTCCGCAGCACCGGCTAGCCGTACTGGCTTGCCGCGATTCCGCCATCCACGCACGCTTGGCATAATGGCCGCTTACCCTGCTGCCTAGCGCCATGCCTGCCGCCACTCCAACCGTGTCCCACCCCTCGCCCGCCGCCACGCCGCGTACACCGCCGGTGCGCCGCCGCCTGTTCTGCATGCTCTACGACGGCGTGCTGCTGTTCGGCGTCCTGATGGCCGCCAGCGCGCTATACGTGGCTGTCCAGCCCGCCCTGCATCGGATCGGCATCGATCACCCCTACGTGCGGCAGGCTTGGGTCTTTGCCGTGCTGGCGTTCTATTTCTCCTGGTTCTGGCAGCGCAGTGGTCAGACGCTGGCGATGCAGACTTGGCGTATCCGCGTGGAAAACGCATCGGGTCTGCCGCCGCGCTGGCCGCAGGCATTGCTGCGCTTCGTACTGGCGTGGCTGTGGCTGCCGCCCGCCGCCGCCGTGGGCCACGCCCTCGGTCTGACCAAGGGGCCGTTCGTCGGTGCGCTGGCAGTGGGCCTGCTGATCTGGTTGTCGCTGGCGTGGCTCGATCCGCGACGCCAACTGCTGCATGACCGACTGGCTGGCACGCGCCTGATCGACCTTCGGCCGCAACAGCCGTGAGCCTCACGGCCGCCGCCCTGCGACGCGTTGCCGTGACCTTGCAGGTAGCTGCCATGGCCTCACTGGCCGCGTGGCTGATCCTCTCGGCCGGCTGGACCGTCCCTGTGGCCCTGGTGACAGCCGTCCTTGCCGTGCTCGCGGCATTCGGCCTCAGCATCGCCTTGGCATTCGCGGCCACGCTCGCTGGCGTAGGTATTGCACCGGAACAACGTCCCCCGCTTCCGACCGATGCGCCGCATTGCCAGCCGCTTGGCATCCCCGCGGCGATGCGCGGATATCTGACCGAGTACCGCGCAGTCTTCCGCATGTTCAACTGGCTGCAGCCGTTCCGCTCGCGCCTGGACTTTGCACAGCCGGCCCGCCCCCTGCCTGACGCACCGCACGTGCTGATGGTGCATGGATACGGCTGCAATCACGCGATCTGGCTGGACATGGCCCCCGCGCTCGCGGCGGCGGGATATCAATGTGAGGGCATCGACCTGACGCCCGTGCTGGGCGATATCGACGACTATGCGGCGCCGTTGCTGGCCCGCATGCGAGAGATGGCCGCACGTACGGGACATCCACCGCTGCTGGTCTGCCACAGCATGGGCGGACTCGCCGCGCGGGCCGCGCTGGTGCTGGCGGCGCGCGATGGTTCGACACCGCCCAGCACGGGCATCGTCACACTGGGCAGCCCTCACCATGGTTGCGCGCTGGCGCGCTTTGCCGGTGGCCGCAACGCCTGGCAGATGCGCTGGCAGAGTCCATGGCTGGCCGCGCTGGCTGCCGCCGAAACGCCCGCGATGCGCGCGCATATCGTTTCGGTCTTCAGCTGGCACGATTCGATTGCGGGTCCACCTGGCACCTCGTGGCTGGAAGGCGCTCACCATGTTGCGCTCGACGGCATCGGGCATGTTGCACTACTGCGCCATCCCCGTGCAATCGAAGCCACGCTCGCAGCACTGGACCAATTGCGCGCGCAAAACGCCCCGGTCCAGCAAGCCTGATTTCCCCCGACGATTTCATGTGACATTCATGTTTCCGTCACGGCTCCGTCATGCCGCGCTGGCTCAATGCAGCCATCGCCGACACCGGGGCCGCCATGCAAGCCATCCGATCTACACGCGGTAGTGTTTCGCGGCTCGCGCAACGCCTGCGCGGCAAGCCCGACGTGGCACTCCCGATATCTGCCCAGATGTCCGCCGCCTTTGCGGCCTTCATGCCGCCGCCCGTAGACCTGCCTGCCGACACCCCCACCGCACACGCCGCGCTGCATCCGGGCGATAGCGCCGCCTGCCGCTCCACCGCCGACAACGAATCGCCGATGCATCGCTACCGGGCGATCTGGCTGTCCGACATCCACCTCGGCACGCCAGGCTGCCAGGCCACCTACCTGCTCGACTTCCTGAAGCACAACGACTCCGACGTGCTGTACCTCGTGGGTGACATCATCGACGGCTGGCAGTTGCGCCGAGGGTGGTACTGGCCGCAAAGCCACAACGACGTGGTGCAGAAACTGCTGCGCAAGGCGCGCAAGGGCACCGAGGTCATCTACGTGCCGGGCAACCACGACGAAGCCGCGCGCCAGTTCGACGGCATGGCGTTTGGCGATATCACCGTGCGCGAGGATACGGTCCACGTGACCGCCACCGGCAAGCGGCTCTGGGTGGTGCACGGCGACCTGTTCGACGGGGTGGTACAGCATGCCAAGTGGCTCGCCCATCTGGGTGACTCGCTCTACACGATGATCCTGGCGCTGAATCGGCACTTCAACCGCGTGCGCGCCCGGCTCGGCTTCGAGTACTGGTCGCTTTCGCAATACCTGAAGCATCAGGTCAAGAACGCAGTGAGCTACATCAACTCGTTCGAACACGCGATGGTGGACGAAGCGCGCCGACGCGGATGCGATGGCGTGGTCTGCGGCCACATCCACAAGGCCGAGATCCGCGAGGTGGACGGCCAGCTCTACTGCAACGACGGCGACTGGGTGGAAAGCCTCTCCGCACTGGTGGAGACCATGGAGGGCGAGCTGAAGATCATCTACTGGACAACGCTGATCGATCCGCCCGAGCCGGTCAGCCGTCGTCGCCGCCGCAGCGCAACAGTCGCCGCCTGAGCGGCATCCCTTCCGTGGTACCGCTGCGATGGCCAACGTGCGCAGCGATACCACGCACCCCACGCATCCCCAACATCCGGCCTGAACCGCCGCAAGGAGTCTCCCGATGAGAGTCATGATCGTCACCGATGCCTGGGAACCGCAGGTCAACGGCGTGGTGCGCACCCTGAAGTCCACGCGCCGCGAACTCGAGGCCATGGGCCACACGGTGGACCTGCTCACACCGCTGGAATTCCGCACGGTGCCCTGCCCCACCTATCCCGAAATCCGCCTCTCGATCCTGCCATCGGGCCGGGTGCGCCAACGCATCGAACAATTTCGCCCCGAGGCGCTCCACATCGCCACGGAAGGCCCGCTCGGCCTGGCGGCCCGCGCATATGCGATGAAGCACCGCCTGCCATTCACCACGGCCTACCACACACGCTTTCCGGAGTATGTGCAGGCACGCTTCGGCATTCCGCTGGCCTGGACCTACCGCTTCCTGCGCTGGTTCCATGGACCGGCGCGCGCGGTCATGGCACCCACGCCGGTCGTGCTTGACGACCTGCAGCACTACGGCATCACCAACGGGGTGCTGTGGACACGCGGCGTGGATCTCGATGTCTTTACCGCGCAGCGAGCAAACGTTTTAAACACGGCGCATCCGATCTTCCTCTACGTGGGTCGCGTGGCAGTGGAGAAGAACGTCGAGGCCTTCCTGCAACTCGACCTCCCCGGCTCCAAATGGGTCGTGGGGGATGGGCCGGCCCTGGCGGCACTGAAGTCGCGGTATCCGTCTGCAAACTATCTGGGCGTGCTCAAACAGCCAGAACTGGCAAAGGTGTATGCTTCCGCAGATATTTTCGTGTTCCCAAGCCGGACCGATACGTTTGGGTTGGTTCTACTCGAAGCGCTGGCCAGCGGCCTGCCCGTGGCGGCTTATCCGGTGACGGGGCCGATCGACGTGCTCGGCGACAGCCCGGCTGGCGTCATGCACGAAGACCTGCGGGAAGCCTGCCTGGAAGCCCTGCGCATCGACCGCGCAACGGCCCGCGCGCATGCCGAGAAATTCTCGTGGCGCGCGGCATCCGAGCAGTTCCTCGCGCACCTGCGTCCGCTGGCACCCCAGGCGGGCGGCACCGACAACCCGGTACAACCCGTAGCACCCGATCATGGCCAAGTCTCACCCCACGCAACCGCGAGATCCGTCGCTGCCTCGGCCGACCACCGCCCGAACGGCGGCTGAAGTGGACGCCGACTACTCCGTAGAAAAGAATCCCCACAAGGGCAATCGCGGCTTGAGCCGGGCGTGGCATGCGGGTATCAACTCGCTGTCGGGCCTGCGCTTCGCCGTGCTGGAAGAAAGTGCGTTTCGCCAGGAACTGACGCTGGTGGTCATCCTGGCGCCGTGCGCGTTTTTGCTGCCGGTATCGATCGTGGAGCGCGTGCTGCTGCTCGGCACGCTGCTGCTGGTGCTGATCGTGGAACTGCTGAACTCCAGCGTAGAGGCAGCCATCGACCGGATCTCGCTGGAGCGCCACAGTCTATCGAAACGCGCCAAGGATTTCGGCAGTGCGGCGGTGATGCTGGCGCTGGTGCTGTGTGGCGGGACGTGGCTGGCGATTGGCGGGCCACACCTGGTGCACTGGGTGGGAGCGCTGCTGAAATAGGATCAGCAGCGCCGCGTCAGGGCGCCGTCAGGTTTTCTCGCGCCCCGCCTGCCATTTGTCGACGTGTACGCGCGGCGCCGCCGCGAGCTTGCCGATCAGGTCTTCGGCGCGATCCGATACATGCAGCATGTCGGCGTGTACCTGTTTCAGGAATCCCTCGCCCACGGCGTGGTTCAGGAAGGCCAGCATCCCATCGTAGAAACCCGCCACGTTGAGGAGCCCCACGGGCTTGTCGTGATAGCCGAGCTGGGCCCACGTAAAGGTCTCGAACAGTTCCTCGAAGGTACCGACGCCGCCCGGCATGGCGATGAAGGCATCGGAGCGGTCGGCCATCATCTGCTTGCGCTCGTGCATATTGCGCACGACGTGCAGTTCGGTCAGGCCGCGATGGCCCACCTCTTTCTGCATCAGCGCATCGGGGATCACGCCGATGGCCGTACCGCCGTGTGCCATCACGCTATCCGCCACGATCCCCATCAGGCCGACCTTGCCACCGCCGTAGACCAGTGCCAGACCTTGCTCGGCCATGCGCTGGCCCAGCGTTCGGGCGGCCTCGGCATACTCCGGCCGGAATCCCGGGCTGGAGCCGCAATAGACGCAGATCGATGTCATCGTGCTCGTGCTCACTTGCGCTCCTTGTCGGCACGGGCCTTGTCGTCAGCGGCCTTCTGCGTGGCGTAGTCGCGCGCCAACTGGTCGAACGCCTCGCGCGCCTTGCCGCGCAGGTAGGGCGCGAGGATCGAGAAGATGTGATAGCTGGAGCCGTGCAGATAGCCGCGAATCTGTTCGGGATCGTTGTACTGGCGCGGGTGCTGCACGAACTGGAAAGACAGCCAGTACGTGGCGATCACGACGATATTGGTGCAGACCGCATCCACCTGTTCCGGCGTGGCATCCATGTCGCCGTCTTCCTGGAACTGGCGGCAGATCTCCAGCGCGAAGCGCTTCTTCTGCTCGACGATGCGCTTGAAGTTGGTCTCCAGCATCCGGTTGCGCGCCAGCAGGTCGTTGATGTCGCGATACAGGAAGCGGTAGTTCCACAGGAACTCGGACATGTATTGCAGGTAGTCCCAACTCTCGCCCAGCGTGGCCTTGTGGTCCTCCGGCATCTTCAGGCGGCGCTCCATCTCCTGCTCGAAGCGCACGAAGATGGAGTTGATGATGTCGTCCTTGTTCCGGAAGTGATAGTAGAGGTTGCCGGGACTGATCTCCATGGCCTCCGCGATCGTCGTGGTGGTGACGTTCGGCTCGCCCAGTTCGTTGAACAGGCGCAGCGAAACATCGAGAATGCGGTCCCGGGTACGACGCGGGCCAGTTTGCGGCTTGGCTTCCATGGATATCTGGACAGAACTTCGATCGGCAGGATTGGGATTATAAGCACAGCGGCCCACCCGCCCCGATTGGGCGGCGCCAAAGGCACGCGGCACTGCGCAGCTAGAAACGCGACCCCGGCTGCTTCAGGAAAGCCGCTTCCTCTTCCGAGGTTGCACGCCCGACCACCGCGTTGCGGTGCGGGAACCGCCCGAAACGGGCGACGAAGTCCCGATGCTTCTCGGCCCACTCCACCACATCGACGGCACCCGCCGTGTCCTCCCGCAGTGCCGTAAATTCCCGTACCGAGATGTTCTGCTGCGCCATGTCCTCTGCATGCTCGAACGGCAGATAGCAGAACATGCGGTGCCATGGCGTGGGCATTTGCCGATCCCGGCCATCGGCCAGCAGGCGTTGCGCCAGCGTCAGCGCCTGGGCGTCCGTGGCAAAGCTGCGCGCGTCGCCGCGGAACATGTTGCGCGGGAACTGGTCGAGCAGCACGATCCGCGCGCAAGCGCCGGCCGGGGTCACAGACCAGTCATCCGGGGCGCCGTCATGCGCGGCCTGCCAGTCAGCAAGAAACCTTGTGCGGATTTCCGCATCGAACGCATCGGACTTGATGAACCACTCGCGCCGCGTCTGGTTCCACACATTGGAGCCGGGCAAGCCGAACCAGAAGTCGAGTACGGCTTGCGCGGCGGCGGGAATCCTCGACGTTTCAGCGCTGGACATTGCGCATCCAGTCGGCCGTCTGAAACAGCGCCTGCATCAGCCGCATCTGCAGCGTCTCGGGCACGTTGACATCCTGCATCGCCAGCGCCATGCAGCGCATCCACTGGTCGCGCTCGCTCGTGCCGATCTCGAAGGGTAGATGGCGTGCGCGCAGCTTCGGATGGCCAAAGCGGTCGATGAAGTAGTTCGGGCCGCCCAGCCAGCCGCACAGGAACCAGAACAGCTTGTCGCGCGAACCGTCGAGCGTCGGCGGATGCAGCGCCCGCAGGCCGGCGAACTCCGTCTCCAGGTCCATCAGGTCGTAGAAACGGTCCACGAGTTCGCGCACGCGCGCCTCGCCGCCCAGCAGTTCGTAGGCGGTGATTTCCTCGCGCTGTTCGTTGTTGTCGTTGTTGTCGTTGTTGTCGTTGTTGTCGTTGTTGGTGGTGTCGTCACTCATGGCTGGCTCAATTCACATCGCGCAGCGTGGCCAGTGCCGGTTGGCGCAGCACCTCGCGCAAACCCAGCCAGCCGCCCGCAAAAGCGCACAGCATGCCAGAAACCACGCCCACGGGCAGAATCCACGCGTTGAAACGGTAGGGGAAGTCGAACACGAACTGGGACAGGCCCCAGCCCACGGCGACGGCGCCCAGGCTGGCCAGCAGCCCGGCCAGGCCGCCCACAACGAGAAACTCCGCGTACTGGGTCTGCCGCACCATCGCCGCGGACGCGCCCAGCGCCTTGAGCAGGCCCGCGTCGCGCTTGCGTTCGTCGCGCGCACCGGACAGTGCTGCGTACAGCACGGTGACACCGGCCAGCAGCGTGAAGATGAACAGGAACTCCACGGCGGCGATGACCTGATCGAGCACGCCCTGAACCTGACGCAGGATCAGGTCCGTATTGACCACAGTGATATTCGGAAAGGCCGCAGTGAGCTTGTTGCCGAGTGCCGCCTGGGCAGGCGGCAGATGGAACGCCGTGATGTACGTGGCTGGCATGTCATGCATCCGGGCCGTGGGCAGGATGACGAAGAAATTGACGCGCATCGAACCCCATTCGAGCTTGCGCAACGACGTGACCGGCGCTTCCACGGTCTGGCCCGCTATGTCGAAGCGCAGCGTATCGCCCAGCCGGATGTTCAGGGTCTTGGCGATGCCCTCTTCCACCGAGGCCCCACCATTGCCCTGACCCAGATCCCATTTACCCGCCACCACCTCGTTGCCTTCCGGCAGCGCGTCCATATACGAGAGATTGAACTCGCGCTCCACCAGTCTGCGCGCACGGTCCTCGCGATAGCTATCGGCCTGCACCGCGCGCTCGCCAATCTGGATCAGGCGGCCGCGCACCATCGGGAACAGCCTGTCGTCCACGCCGCTACTGGCCAGCATGTCGCGCAGCGGCTCGCGCTGGTCGGGCTGGATGTTGATGATGAAGCGGTTGGGCGCATCGGCCGGCGTGGCGTTGCGCCACGAATCGATCAGGTCGTTGCGCGTCATGCCGAGCAGCAGCAGCGCCATCAGTCCCACCGCCAGCGCCACCGTCTGCAGCACCGTTACCCCCCGGCGCCGCTCCAGCACGGCCAGCGCAAAGCGCCATCCCACGCTGCCGCGCGCCCGGCCACGCATGGCGCGCGAGAATGCCAGCAGCAGCACCAGCGCCAATACGGCGAACACCGCGCCCGCGCCCACGAAGCCGCCTGCCGTGGTGATGCCGAGTTTCACATCGCGCGCGGCCACCAGCAGCAGCGCCACGAAGGCGACCAGCCCCAGCGCATAGGCGATCCACGCCGAAACGGGCGGCGGACCGATGTCACGCCGTAAGACGCGCAGCGGCGCGACGCGCGTGAGCGCCAGCAGCGGCGGCAGCGCAAACCCCACCAACAGCACCAGCCCGGCCGCCATGCCGACAAGCGCCGGCACCAGCGAAGGATGCGGCAGCGAAACCTGCAGCACGCCGCCCAGCGACTTGAGCAGCCCATAGTGCGCGGCGTAACCAATCGCCACCCCGACCAGTGCACCGCCCAGTCCCAGTAGCAGGAACTCGATGCCGAACGCAGCCAGGATCTGTCGCCGCGACAGGCCCATGCACTTGTAGACCGCGCAGGCGTCGGTGTGGCGCTGCATGTACCGGCGCGCGGACATTGCGATGGCCACGGCGGCGATCATCGCCGACAACACCGCCACCAGCGACAGGAACCGCTCGGCGCGGTCCAGCGTGGCACGCATCTGCGGCTGACCCGATTCGAGCGATTCCACATGCATGTTGCGCAAATGCTTCT
>Ga0102591_1001819_pt1 | contig 26468 bp, 26 predicted proteins | sample AraplaCol_mCL_r2_2_FD_76860 | JGI IMG/M metagenome (GOLD analysis project Ga0102591, IMG submission 76860) | Arabidopsis root microbial communities from North Carolina, USA - plate scrape MF_Col_mCL_r2 (SPADES assembly) (version 2) | ecosystem: Host-associated > Plants > Roots > Endosphere... | reverse complement strand
CGCTGATGGCCGAACTGCAGAAGGGCTCGCGCCAGCCGGTCTTCCGCGGCGGCCTGCAGGCCGGTATTCCGGCTGACCTGATCCGCAACCGTCCCGACATCCGCAAGGCCGAACGCGATCTCGCTGCCGCCACCGCCAATATCGGCGTTGCAGAAGCGCAGCTCTATCCGTCGATCTCGCTGTCCGGCTCGATCTCGCCGTCCTACGTCCGCCCGGTTGGCGGCAATGGCGGCCTGACCACCTGGTCCTTCGGCCCGACGCTGAACCTGCCGATCTTCGACGGCGGCCGTCTGCGCGCCAATGTCGATATCACCAAGTCGGATGCCAAGGCTGCTTATCTCGCCTGGAAGTCGGCTGTTCTGAGCGCCGTCGAGCAGGTCGAGAACGCGCTGTCGGCCGTTCGCCGCGATGCCCAGACGGTGGAAGCCCTGCGTGCTCAGGTCAAGACGACCCAGGAATCGCTGGAACTGTCGACCGCCAGCTACAAGGACGGCGCCTCCTCGCTGCTCGACGTTCTCGACTCGCAGCGCAACGTCTCGACCGCCCAGGCAAGCCTTGCCGCTGCTGTCCAGCAGATGGCCAAGGACTATGTCTCGCTCAACGTCGCCATCGGCGGTGGCTATGCGCCTGATGGTGCAAAGCCGGCTGCTGTAGCAAAGGTTGAGACCGTTTCGGTCAAGAAGAAGTAACGGTCGCTCCAAACGATCCGAGAAAAGCCCCGCTTTCGCGGGGCTTTTTTTATGTTCGCAACCTCTAATCCAGTGCGGAAAACCCGCATTGCGCTAAGATTCGATTCGACAACGCCACATGCTTCCTGTACACGCTGATTAAACGATTAATCAAACCGCACGGCAAACCATGGCTTCGTCACGCCCGGGACCGAATTTGAGCAGGATCGCGACGGCGCTCGGCGTCTCCGTAGCGACCGTTTCGAATGCCTTGTCGGGCAAGGGCCGCGTTTCCGAACAGCTGGCGGAAAAGATCCGCGAACATGCCGCCGAGCTCGGCTATATCCCGAGCCAGGCGGGCCGTGCGCTACGCACCGGCCGTAGCGGCGTTCTCGGCCTCGTTCTCCCCGACATCGCCAATCCGCTCTTTCCGAAGATCGCCCAGGCCATCGAATTTGCGGCAAAGTCCGCCGATTACGGCGTCCTGATCGCCGACTCTCGCGGCGACGTGACGGCGCAGACCGAGGCCATCAACCGGCTGATCGAGCGCGGCGTCGACGGCATGGTCGTGGTGCCGCGCCGCGCCACGCGCATCTCCGCCTCCAGCTGCCCGGTCGCCGTCATCGATACGGCATCGACCCCCGGCAATACCGTCGCCGCCGACCACTGGCAGGGCGGCCAGCAGATCGCCGCCCATCTCGCAAGCCTCGGCCACAAGCGCGTGCTCATCATCGGCAACAATCCGGAATCGAACGTCCAGAACGACCGCGCCGGCGGCATCCGATCGGGCCTGACCGCAAGCATGAGCTCGGAAACGTTGTGGATCGAAAAGCTCGAGCAAACATCGGGAAGCGGCTGCCGGCTCGGCCTCGCCAAGAAGGCCGCCGAGGGTTTCACCGCCTTCGCCGCCCTCTCCGACCTTCAGGCGCTCCGCGCACTCACCGAACTGCAGCAGGACGGCATCAATGTGCCGACCGATGTCAGCGTCACCGGCTTCGATGATCTCATCTGGTCGCCTGTTGTCACCCCGGCTCTGACCACCGCGCGCATGGACATGGACCGGATCGCCGAGATCGCCATTTCGGCGCTGCTGAAGGTGATCATGGAGAACGGCACCCGCGAGGGGATCATCGTGACTGCGGAAACCGATCGCGTGCCCATGCAACTGATCGTCCGCCAATCCTCCGGGCCTGTGAGCCCGGCAAAACAAAACCTGACAGATGGAGAACTCCTGACATGAAGACCCTCATCGCATCGGTAGCGCTGCTGGCGCTCTCCCCGCTCGCCGCCTCGGCGCAGGAGCGTACGCTGACGATCTCCGTCTATGCCTTCGCTCAGGACGACTTCAAGACGATCGTCTACGATCCCTTCGAGAAGCAGTGCGGCTGCAAGCTCGTCGTCGAGACCGGCAACAGCGTCGAGCGCCTCGCCAAGATGGAAGCCAACAAGGCAAATCCGGTCGTCGATATGGCCGTCGTTTCGATGGCCGACGCGCTCTCTGCCACCCGCAAGGACCTGATCGAGAAGATCGACACCTCCAAGCTCACCAATTTCGGCAAGCTCTACGACATCGCCAAGGATCCGAACGGCGACGGCATGAGCGTCGGCTACACTTTCTATGCCACCTCTATCGCCTACCGTTCCGACAAGATGAAGATCGAATCCTGGGCCGATCTCCTGAAGCCGGAATATGTCGGTCACGTCGCCTTCCCGAACGTCACGACCAACCAGGGTCCGCCGGCGCTCTTCATGCTTGGCCAGGCGCTCGGCAAGGATACGCCCGACCTGAAGGGCGCCATCGAAGCCGTCGGCGAGAAGAAGGACGACATCGTCACCTTCTACGAAAAGTCCTCGCAGCTCGTGCAGCTGATGCAGCAGGAAGAGATCTGGGCAGCCCCGATCGGCCGCTTCTCCTGGGCGGGCTTCACCAAGCTCGACGTTCCCGTTGCCTGGGCAACCCCGAAGGAAGGCCAGACCGGCGGCATGAACGTCATGATCCTGACCAAGGGTTCCAAGAACCAGGATCTGGCGCTGCAGTTCATGGATTTCTGGCTCTCGACCGATATCCAGACAAAGCTCGCCGAGAAGCTGGTCGACAGCCCCGCCAACAAGGAAGTGAAGCTGTCGGAAGCCGCCGCCAACAATCTCACCTATGGCGAAGAGACGGCGAAAAGCCTGAAGCTCATTCCCTCGGCCGTGGCGCTCGACAACCGCGATACCTGGCTGAAGGAATGGAACAACACCGTCGGCCAGTAAGCCATCCATCGCCGGTCCCGGCCCGCCGGGACCGTTTCCTTCCCGCCTGAGAAAAGGCTCCCGATGTTTCAGAACAGAGCAGAAGCTTTGGCGCTTGCGCTGCCGGCGGCGGTCTTCGCCGCCGTGGTCTTCCTGCTGCCCGTCGCCATTCTTCTCTCCGAAGGCTTTCATGCCGATGGCGCCTGGACGCTGTCGGCCTACACCGGCTTCTTCTCTGAGCAGCTGAACCGCACGGTCTTCATCCGCACCTTCAAGCTCGGGCTCGAAGTCACTGCCGTCTCCGCCGTCATCGGCTATGCCGCGGCCTTTGCGATCGTCAACCTGCCGCCGAAGGGCAAGGGCCGGATGATCGGCCTCGTCACATTGCCGCTGATGATCTCGCCGGTCGCCCGCACCTATGCGTGGATCGTCATCCTCGGCCGCACCGGCATCGTCAACCAGGCGATCACCGGCCTCGGCTTCAGCGACGAGCCGCTGCGCCTGCTCTTCACCGAGACCGCCGTCTTCATCGGCCTCCTGCAGCTCTTCCTGCCCCTGATGATCCTGTCGCTGATCAGCGCGCTCGAGAACATGCCGAAGGATGCGATCCCGGCAGCCCGCGTGCTCGGCGCCAACTGGTTCCAGGTGTTCTGGAAGGTCATCCTGCCGCTGACCAAGGAAGGCCTCGTCGTCGGCGGCACGCTCGTCTTCACCGGCTCGCTGACCGCCTATATCACCCCCGCCGTCCTCGGCGGCTCCAAGGTGCTGATGCTCGAGACCCTGCTCTACCAGCAGGTTTCCGTCTCCAACAATTTCGTCTCGGCCAGCGTCATCGCCTTCATGCTGATCGTCATGAGCTTTGCCGCCAACATCCTCTTGAAACGCCTGGCGACCGCGAGGAACAAGCGATGACATCCCGCCTCTTCCCGCCTATCGTCCTCGGATTGCTGCTGACCTTCCTGATCGGCCCGTTCCTGATCATCATCGCCGCGTCGCTTTCGGCCGGCGATACGCTGGCCTTCCCGCCGCAGGGCCTGTCGCTGAAATGGGTCGCCAAGGTCTTCACCATCGACAGCTTCCGCGAGAGCTTCGCCATGTCGATGTTCCTCGCCGTCTTCGGCACGCTGTCGGCCCTCATTCTCGGCATTCCCGCCGCCTACGCCCTGTCGCGCTACAAGCTGCCTTTCGGCGAGACGGTGCGCACCATCGTTTCCCTGCCGATCATTGTGCCCGGCATCATCGTCGGCCTGGCGCTGCTGCGCTATCTCGTCGTGCCCTTCGGCTTCAACATCACGCTGGCGCTGTTCTTCGCCCATACGGCGCTGGTGCTGCCCTATGCCGTGCGCGTCGTCTCGGCGAGCCTCAACAACCTGCGCTCGGATATCGAGGAAGCGGCCGTGCTGCTCGGCTCCTCACGCACCGGCGCCTTCTTCCGCGTCGTCATGCCGAATATCCGCGGCGGCATTCTCGCTGCCTTCATTCTTGGCTTCGTCACCAGCTTCAATCAGGTGCCGGTCTCGCTGTTCCTCTCCGGCCCCGGCGTGCGCACCCTGCCGATCGACATGCTGGGCTACATGGAAACCACCTACGATCCGTCGATCGCAGCGCTCTCCTCGCTGCTCGCCTTCCTGTCCATCGGCATCGTCTTCCTTGCCGAACGCTTCCTGGGATTCTCGCGTTATGTCTGATGCCTATCTTCAACTCGACAAGCTGACGCTGGCCTACGGCGATACGGTCGCGGTGAAGGACCTCGACCTCACGATCGAAAAGGGCGAGCTCGTCGCCCTGCTCGGCCCTTCCGGCTGCGGCAAGACGACGACGATGCGCTCGATCGCCGGCCTGCTGACGCCCGCCTCCGGCCGCATCAATCTCGACGGCGACGACATCACCCGCGTTTCTGCCAACAAGCGCAATGTCGGCCTGGTCTTCCAGTCCTACGCCCTCTTCCCGCATCTGACGGTTTACGAAAACGTCGCCTTCGGCCTGCGCCTCAAGGGCGTCTCCGGTCAGGATCTCGACAAGCGCGTCACCGCGGGCCTGAAATCAGTCGGCCTTTCGAGCTTCGCCAGCCGCAAGCCCGCCGAACTCTCCGGCGGCCAGCAACAGCGCGTGGCGCTCGCGCGCTCGATGGTGATGGAGCCGAAAGTGCTGCTGCTCGACGAGCCGCTGTCGAACCTCGACGCCCGCCTGCGCCTGGAAATGCGCGCCGAGCTGCAGCGCGTCCAGAAGGAGACCGGCGTCACGATGATCTTCGTCACCCATGATCAGGTGGAGGCGCTGGCACTTGCCGACCGGATCGTCGTGATGCTGAACGGCGGCATCGAGCAGATCGGCACGCCCGAAGATATCTACAACCGCCCGGTCTCCGCCTTCGTCGCCGATTTCGTCGGCTTCGAGAACGTGTTCAAGCTCGAACGCGGCAAGCTCGTCACACCAAACGGTCCAGTCGATTTGCCGGCTCCTGCGCCTCAGGCGGCAGGGCTGGCCTGGCGGCCGCGCACGGTCATCCTTGGTTCCGGTCCTTTCCAGGGAACTGTGCGCGGCACCTCCTATGCCGGCAACACGCGGGAATACCTGCTGGACACGCCGCTCGGGCCGATCAAGGCGGAGGTCGATGCCGGCCTCGCGGCCCATGCGATCGGCACAGCACTTTCCTTCGACCTGCCGCTTGCCGCGGCAGCCAGCCTCTCGCGTTTCGGGTGATATGATGGGTGTCTGGATCGATACCGACATGGGCTTCGACGATATCGCCGCCATTCTGGTGGTGGCGCAGTCGAAGCTTGACATAGACGGCATTTCGCTGGTTTTCGGCAACACGCCGCTGCCGCAGGTGAAGGTCAATGCGGCAGGCGCCGCACAGGCCTTCGGCTGGACCTTCCTCATTCACAGCGGCCGCGCCAATCCGGTGATCGGCAAGATCGAAACGGCCCAGGCGATCCTCGGCGATACCGGCATCCCGACTGCAGGCAAGAGCCTCCCCGCCGCAGCGCCTCTCCCTGAAAGCGACGCCTTCCTGGCGCTCTGCCGCTGGCTCGAAGCGGATGGCCCGCACCGCATTCTGGCACTCGGGCCGTTGACCAATATCGCCGCTTTGGCGCTCGCCCGGCCCGATCTCGCCACCCGCATCACCGAACTCACCTGGATGGGCGGCGGCGTCACCATCGGCAATCACACGGCCTCCGCCGAGTTCAACGCTCTTGCAGACCCCGAAGCGCTGGCGATCGTCATCAGCCACGGCCTGCCGCTGAAGATGATCGATCTCGATCTCTGCCGCAAAGTCCTGGCCCGCCCGGATGACGTCGCGCCGATCCGCCAGGCGGGCGGCGCCAACGCGGCGCTGATCTCCGACATGCTGGCTGGCTATATCGATATCGGCGTCAGCCGCGGCCGCGCGGCGATGGCGATCTACGATCCCTCCGCCGCCGTCGCCTTCGTGGCGCCGGAGCTCGTGACCTTCCGCGCCGCGCGCATCGATGTCGAGCTTGCCGGCCAGTTCACCCGCGGCCGCACCGTCGTCGAGACCCGCGCCACGCATGCCGCGCCCAATGCCGAATGCGCCGTCGATATCGACGTCGAGGCCGCGCGTGCGCTCATCCTCGGCGCGCTCGCAAGCGAGGCCGGCAGATGAGCTCTCCATTGCGACCGGAACCCGCCGACCTCAACGATCCCCAACTGCGCGCCCGCGCCGTGGCCGCCGCCCGCGGCGACCTGCCGTTCGACGTGCTGATCTCAGGCGGAAAGCTGCTCGATGCGGTCACCGGCCTGATCCGCGAAGCCGACATCGGCCTCACCGGACCGCTGATCGCCAGCGTCCACGCGCAGGGAAGCCGCGCCGACGCGCTTGAGATGATCGACGCCACGGGCGCCATCATCACGCCGGGCCTGATCGATACGCATATGCATGTCGAAAGCTCGATGGTCACGCCTGCTGAATATGCCCGGGCAGTGTTGCCGCGCGGCGTAACGACGATCCTCTGGGATCCGCATGAATTCGGCAATGTCCACGGCCTCGACGGCGTGCGCTGGGCGATCGAGGCATCGTCGGGCCTGCCGCTAAGAATGATCCTGCTGGCGCCCTCCTGCGTGCCCTCCGCACCCGGCCTCGAACGCGCCGGTGCGGATTTCGATGCATCCGTGATCACCGAAATGCTGCGCTCGCCCGCCGTCGGCGGCGTTGCCGAAGTCATGAACATGCGCGGCGTCATCGAAGGCGATCCGCGCATGACGGCGATCGTCAATGCCGGTCTCGCATCCGGCAAGCTCGTCTGTGGCCATGCACGCGGCCTCGAAGACGCCGATCTCAACGCCTTCATGGCCTCCGGCATCACCTCGGACCACGAGCTGACCTCCGGTGCCGACCTCCTGCAAAAGCTTGCGGCCGGAATGACGATCGAGCTCCGCGGCTCCCATGATCACCTGCTCGCCGAATTCGTCGAGGCGCTGGATGGCATCGGCCACCTGCCGCCGACCGTGACGCTCTGCACCGACGACGTCTTCCCCGACGAACTGCTCGATGGCGGCGGCCTCGATGACGTGATCCGCCGCCTCGTGCGCTACGGCATGAGGCCGGAATGGGCTCTGCGCGCCGCCACTTTCAACGCCGCCCAGCGCCTGAAGCGCAGCGATCTCGGCCTGATTGCCGCCGGACGGCGCGCCGATATCGTGCTCTTCGACGATCTCATGGACTTCAGGGCCCGGCTTGTCATTGCCAACGGCCGCACCATCGCGCAGGACTCGGCGATGACCGTGCCGCTGAAGCCGCTCGACACCGCGCCGCTGATGAACTCGGTCAAGCTTCCGGTGCTCGGCGAAGACGATTTCAAGGTCCGCTCCGAAGGCAACCGCGTCCGCGTCGCCACCATCGACCGCCCGCGCTTCACGCAATGGGGCGAAGCGGAAACCAGCGTCGAGCACGGCTTCGTCGTGCCTCCGATGGGAAGTACGATGATCTCCGTCGCCCACCGGCACGGCCTCGCGGCCCCCCGCCCGCGCACCGGCTTCCTGACTGGCTGGGGCGAATGGCACGGCGCCTTCTGCACCACGGTTTCGCATGACAGCCACAACCTGACGGTCTTCGGCGGCAACACCGCCGATATGGCAGCTGCCGCGAATGCGGTGATCGCAGCAGGCGGCGGCATGGCGGTCGCGAGGGATGGCGTCATTCTGGCGCTGCTGCCGCTGCCTCTATCAGGTTTGGTCACCGAGGCCTCGCTTGCCGAGACGGCAAAAGGTTTCCGCGATATCCGCCAGGCGATGGAAAAGATCGTCACCTGGCAGCCGCCCTACCTCGTCTTCAAGGCCTGCTTCGGCGCCACCCTCGCCTGCAATATCGGCCCGCATCAGACGGATATGGGGATTGCTGATGTGCTGACGGGGAAGGTGCTGGAAACGCCGGTGCTGGAGATAGTGTCGTAGGCTTGGAGGGTGTGGCCCCCTCATCCGCCTGCCGGCACCTTCTCCCCGCTGGGGAGAAGGGAGGTGTGGCAATGCCTCGCCTATATCTTAGGTGCACAACGATGCGAGTTCCCTTCTCCCCAGTCGGGAGAAGGTGGCCCGAAGGGCCGGATGAGGGGGCTACGCCCGCTGACCTCCCTCAGAAACCTAAGCCGCCAACTCCCGCTCCACCAGCTTCACCCAATAAGCCGCCCCAAACCCAAGCGCCCCGTCATTGAAGTCATAAGCCGTATTGTGGTGCAGCGCCCCATCCACGGCCGGTCCGTTCCCGAGCCACACATAGCACCCCGGCGCATTCTGCCCGAAGAACGCAAAGTCATCCCCCGCCGTTGACGGCGGAAAGCTGGTGCGGACCTTCGCGCCGAACACTTCGCCCGCAGCGCCAAGCGCCCGCGCCGTCGCATCGGCATCGTTGACCACAGGCGGAATACGCCGCTCGAAGCCGTAGTCGGCTGATATCCCGAACATCTGCGCGGTGCCCTGCGCCAGTCGGCCGATCTCTGCTTCCAGCTGATCTCGCACCTCGGGCGAATAGGCGCGCGCCGTGCCACCGATCTCCACGATATCGGGGATAACGTTCAACGCCTTCGGATCCCCCGCCTGCAGCGAGCAGGCGCTGACAACGGCCGGCTGCAGCGGATCGACGACGCGGCCGACAATCGTCTGCAGCGAGGCGAGGAAGGTGCCTGCCGCAGTGATCGGGTCGCGCCCGAGATGCGGCTTGGCGCCATGCGTGCCGGTGCCGCGGAAGGTAACGCGCCAGCTGTCGGAGGACGCAAGCTGCGGCCCCTCGACGACGGCGATCTCATCGACCTCAAGCCCCGGCATGTTGTGCAGGCCATAGACGGCATCGCAGGGGAAGAGCTTGAACAGCCCCTCCTCGACCATCCGCCGCGCCCCACCGCGTCCCTCTTCGGCCGGCTGGAAGATGAAATGCACCGTGCCCGAAAAGCCCTTGGTTTCAGCCAGATAGCGCGCGGCACCGAGCAGCATCGAAGTGTGGCCGTCATGGCCGCACGCGTGCATCTTGCCCTGAACCGTTGACTTATACGGCCGCTCGGCAATCTCGGGCATCGCCAGCGCATCCATATCCGCCCTGAGGCCGATGCTGCGCGTACCGTTGCCGACCTGCAGTGTGCCGACGACGCCGGTGGTGCCAAGCCCGCGATGAACCTTGATACCGGCCTCCTCCAGCAGCTTGGCGACGATGCCGCTGGTGCGCTCCTCTTCGAAGCCGAGCTCGGGATGCGCGTGAAGATCACGGCGAAGCGACGTGAGGAAGGGTAGATCGTCCTTGATCCGGGCGGGAATGGTCATGAGCCGGGATGTCCTGTGCATGCGAAAACGGGCGCCAGAACGGCGCCCGTCTCAGGTATCCCTTTGTTCTACAAAGAGGCAGTGAGTTCAACCCCTCACGTTTCCTCGACGAAGACCTCCTCGCGCTTCTTCTTCACGCTCGGCAGGAAGACGATGATGAGAACGGCGAGCGCGATGGCGAGCAGCGTGGCGCTGATCGGCCGGGTCAGGAAGGTCGTCGGATCGCCGCGCGACAGGATCATCGCACGCCGCAGGTTCTCTTCCAGCAGCGGCCCGAGCACGAAGCCAAGCAGCAACGGCGCCGGCTCGCAGCGCAGCTTCGCCAGCACGTAGCCGATCAGGCCGAAGAAGGCGACGGCATAGAGATCGTAGACATTGGAATTGACGCTGTAGACCCCGATCGAGCAGAAGGCCATGATCACGGGGAAGAGCACGTAATAGGGCACAGTCAGCAGCTTCACCCAGAGGCCGATCAGCGGCAGGTTCAGGATGACGAGCATCAGGTTGCCGATCCACATCGAGGCGATGATGCCCCAGAACAGCGCCGGCTGTTCGGTCGCGACATTCGGACCGGGCACGATGCCCTGGATGATCATCGCACCGACCATCAGCGCCATGACCGGATTGGCCGGAATACCGAGCGTCAGGAGCGGAATGAACGAGGTCTGCGCGCCTGCATTGTTGGCCGATTCAGGACCGGCAACACCCGCAACCGCACCATGCCCGAATTCTTCAGGCTTCTTCGACGAGCGCTTTTCCACCGTGTAGGAGGCGAAGGATGCCAGGATGGCGCCGCCACCCGGCAGGATACCGAGCGCCGAGCCAATCGCCGTGCCGCGAAGGACCGGCGCGATCATCTCCTTGAATTCCTGCTTCGAAGGCAGAAGACCGGTCACCTTGTTCATCAGCACCGTGCGCGTCGACTCGCCTTCGAGATTGCGCAGGATTTCGGCGACGCCGAAGACACCGACGGCGAGCGCCACGAAGTTCAGCCCGTCGGCATATTCGCGGATGCCGAGCGTGAAGCGCGGCGTGCCGGTATAGATATCGGTGCCGACCAGGCCGAGCAGCAGGCCGAGCGCCACCATCGCCAGCGCCTTGATGACCGAGCCATGCGCCAGCGCAATCGACGACACCAGACCGACGATCATCAGCGAGAAATATTCGGGCGCCCCGAACTTCAGGGCGATTTCGGTCAGCGGCGGCGCGAAGATGGCGACGAGGAAGGTGGAAACCGTTCCTGCGAAGAAGGAGCCGAGTGCGGCGATCGCAAGTGCGGCCCCCGCCCTGCCCTTGCGGGCCATCTGGTAGCCGTCGATGGCGGTCACCGCCGAGGAGGACTCACCCGGCATGTTGATCAGGATCGCCGTGGTCGAGCCGCCATATTGCGCGCCGTAATAGATGCCGGCGAGCATGATCAGCGAGGAGACCGGCTCCAGCTGGAAGGTGATCGGCAGCAGCATGGCGATCGTCGCCGTGGCGCCGATGCCGGGGAGAACGCCGATCAGCGTGCCGAGAAGGACGCCGATGAGGCAGAAGAGCAGGTTTGCGGGCGTCGCCGCCGTTGCGAAGCCGAGGGCGAGATTGCTGAAAAGTTCCATGTCCCTCTCCTCAGAACCGGGTCCACGGACCGAAGCGCTCGAACGGCAGGCCGAGGCCATAGCTGAACACCGCAACCGAGAACACCGTGAGCCCGAGCGACAGGATCAGCGCGTAGAAGACATTCATCTTCTGCGACGCGAAACAGGCGACGAAGGCGGCGAGGAACAGCGACGGCGCAAAGCCGAGGCCGCGAACCGTCAGCCCGAACAGGACGGGTGCCGGAAGAATGAAGAGCATCCCGCGCCAGGCAAAGGGATCGATCGGCTCGCCCTCGACGCGCAGCGCCTGGATGAAGACGATACCGCCGAGGATGACCAGCACCACCGATAGCACCAGCGGAAAATAGCCCGGCCCCATGCGCAGCGCGGTGCCGAGTTCGAGCGTGAAGGACTGATAGGCGAAGAATGCGCCGGTCGCGACCAGAAGCGCGCCGCAGATCGCATTTGTCGTGTCGAATGTGACAGATTTCATGGTGTCTCCTTGGGGTTGGAGAGAGTTGGCGTCGAAGCGGGTAGCCCCCTCATCCGCCCTGACGGGCACCTTCTCCCCAAGGGGAGAAGGGAAGCCGCGTCCCCTCTCCCCGGCGGGGAGAGGGTTAGGGTGAGGGGGGCTCCGCACTCGACGTTGGCGGCCAATCAGTCGGCGTATTCGCCGGCAGCCTCGATCACCGGCTTCCAGCGGGCGATTTCGGTCTCGAGCTTGGTCTTCAGCGCAGCCGGCGTCGCGTCGGCATCCGGCGACGGCGCGGTGCCGAGTTCGGCGAAGCGCTTGACGACGTTCTCGTCCTTCAGCGCCACCTGCAGCGACTTCGACAGGCGCTCGTTGATTTCGGCAGGCGTGCCCTTCGGCGTGTAGACGCCGTGCCAGATACCGACCTCGAAGCCCGGCAGACCGCCCTCGACAGCGGTCGGAACGTCCTTGAGGACATCGAGGCGCTTCGGCGAGGTCACGGCATAGGCCTTGATCGTGCCGCCCTGGATCTGCTTCGTCGTGTTGGTGGTCTGGTCGCACATGATATCGACCTGGCCGCCGAGCAGATCCGTCATCGCCGGACCGGTGCCCTTGTAGGGAACGGTCGTCAGCGGCGTCTGGATGGCGCTCATGAACATCATGCCGCAGAGATGCGAGGCAGCGCCGATACCGGCATTGGCGTAGGTAACCTTGTCCTTGTTCGCCTTGACGTATTCGACGAGGCTCTTGAGGTCTGCCGGTTCGAAATCCTTGCGGGCAACGATCGTCATCGGAACGTCGGTGACGAGGCCGACATATTCGAAGGCGTTCAACGTGTCATAGGCGAGCTTGCGGTAGAGCGTGGCAGACGTTGCCATGCCGATGTGATGCAGCAGGATCGTGTAGCCATCGGGATCGGCAGCGGCAACGCGACCGGCGCCGAGCGTGCCGCCGGCACCTCCGACGTTTTCGACCACGATCTGCTGGCCCAGGTCCTTCGACATGGATTCGGCGACGAGGCGCGCGACTGTGTCCGTCGGGCCACCGGCCGCGAAGGGCACGACCATGGTGATGGTGCGTTCAGGATAGCCCTGTGCGGATGCACCGGCAGCGAAAAGAGAGACGGCAGCGGCCGCCGTCATGCCAAGCATGGCCTTGAAGAGTTTCATCGTTTTCCTCCCTGATGAAAACAGGCTCCGCCGACGCTTCCCATGCGCCGGTGAGATGAGGCCATTAACAGGTGGTAAACGGGCGGGCCGCAATCGGCGGGGCATGCCATCGGGCAGAGATTTCGCCTGCGTGCGCTGCAGCATGGGTCGATTTGGAAACAAAGGCGGATAGTGATGGGTGGAAATCCACCCATTCGGCCTATTCGGAAACCAGCAGCTTCTTGTCGAGCCCGTATTTCTGCATCTTCTCGTACAGCGTCTTGCGCGAGATCTGCAGCGACTCGTAGACCGGCTTGAGGCTGCCGCCATGGGCAACCAGCGCGCTGGCGATGACGCCGCGCTCGAATTCCGCGACACGATCGGCGAGCCCCGTCGCCTCGCCATTCGGCCGCTCGCCGCCATCGAGACCGAGCACGAAACGGTCGGCGGCATTGCGCAGTTCGCGGACGTTGCCCGGCCAGTCGCGCTGGGCGATATCGGAGATCAGATCCGGCGAAACCGGCATGTCGTCCCGCCCGTATCGCGCTGCCGCCTCGCGCACCAGCTGGAGGAAAAGCAGCGGAATATCCGGCCGCCGCTGCACCAGCGCCGGCACATGCAGTGTCGCGACATTCAGCCGGTAGAAGAGATCGGCGCGGAAGCGTCCCGCCGCGACCTCCTCCTCCAGGTCCACCTTGCTGGTGGCGATGAAGCGCACGTCGAGCGGCACGACCTCGTTGGAGCCGAGGCGCGAGATCACCCGCTCCTGCAGCACCCGCAGAAACTTCGCCTGCAGATCGAAGGGCATCGAGCCGATCTCGTCCAGCAGGATTGTCCCGCCGCGGCCATGTTCGAACTTGCCGTAGCGTGGGCGCACGGCGCCCGGAAAGGCGCCCGCCTCGTGGCCGAAAAGCTCGCTCTCGATCAGGTTTGCGGGAAGTGCGGCGCAATTGATGGCGATGAAGGGGCGGCTTGCCCGCGCGCTGATATCATGCAGCGCCCGCGCCACCACTTCCTTGCCGGCCCCGGTCTCGCCGACGATCAGCGTATCGGCATCGCTCGCCCCGATCGCCCGGATGCGATAGCGCAGGTCGACCATCACCTGCGTGCGGCCCGGCAGCCGCGCCTCTATATCGTCCCGCTTGCCGGCAACCGCCTTCAGCAGCCGGTTTTCGAGCACGAGGCCGCGCCGCTCGAAGGCGCGCTTGATGACGCCCGCCAGCATCTGCGGCGTGAACGGCTTCTCGATGAAATCATAGGCACCCTCGCGCATCGCCTTCACGGCGAGCTGCACATCGCCATGACCGGTGACGAGGATAACGGGCACTTCCGCATCGATCTCGCGAATCCGGCTCATCAGCGTCATGCCGTCGGTGCCGGGCATGCGGATATCACTGACGACGACGCCCGGAAAACTGTAGCCGATCAGCTCCAGCACATGATCGGCATTGGAGAAGGTCTCGACGCTGAAGCCCGAGAGCTCCAGCGCCTGCGCTGTCGAGCGGCGCAGTTCCTCCTCGTCGTCAACGAGCAGGATCTTCTGTTCACTCATTCCGCCGCCTCCGGCATGGCGCCTGCGGCCGATTGCAGCTCGATGCGGAACTCCGCCCCGCCATCCGGGTGATTGGCGACGGTCAGGCTGCCGCCGAAATCCTTGATGATGTTGTAGGAGATCGAAAGCCCGAGGCCGAGCCCCTTGCCGACGCCCTTCGTCGTGAAGAACGGATCGAAGATGCGCTCGGCAATCGCCGCCGGCACGCCGGGACCGAAGTCGCGAACCGTCAGCAAGACCCTGCCTGCCTCTTCCGAGGCCTGCACCTCGATGCGCCGGTCGTCCAGCCCCTCGACGGCATCGGCGGCATTCGAGATGACATTGACCAGCACCTGCTGCAGACGCACGGAACCGGCGCGGACGACAGGCGGATGCAGACCAAGATCAAGCCTGAGATCGGCATCAGCCGCCTTGATCCGCCACGCCACGATCTCCAGCGTATCGCGGATCGCCTCATCCAGCGGCACCGGGCCGAGCTTCTCGTTCGGCTTGCGGGCGAAATTGCGCAAGTGCTTGCTGATCGATGCCATACGGTCGATCAGGCCGCCGATCCGGCGGATATTATCCTGTGCCTCGTCCGTGCGCCCGCGATCGAGCAGAACGGTGGCGCTGTCCGTATAGGTCTTGGCGGCCGCCAGCGGCTGGTTAAACTCGTGAGAAAGTGCCGCCGACATTTGGCCGAGACCGGCGAGCTTGCCCGCCTGGATGAGATCGGCCTGTGTCTGCCGCAGCTGCTTTTCCGTCAGCCGGCGCTCGGCGATTTCCTCCTCGATGCGGCTGTTGACGCGAGCAAGATCGGCGGTGCGCTCCTCGACGCGCCGCTCCAGCTCGTTGCGCGCTTCGGCCTGCAGATGCATGCGCTCGTTCAGCCGCATGCGCCGCTGGCGCAGCACCGCGAAGGCAAGACCGGCAATGCAGAGAAACAGAAAGACCGCCGCAAGCGCCGTGCGCGCCTGCGCCCGGACGGAGCCGGTGTCGAGCAGCACGTTGACCGTCCAGTCCTCGGCCGTCATGTAGCTGGAGAGCACCAGATATTCCTTCTCGACGCCCTCCTCGACCAGCCCCATCAGATTGTGATCCTCGAAGCGGCTGCGGTTCACCGGCAATGCCGCGAGCGCCGCATTGGCGTAGCGCCGCGACGCCTCGGTGCGCTGCAGGCGATCGGCAGTCAGCGGCAGGATGCTGTTATAGAGCCACTCCGGCTTGCCGGACATGAAGATGATGCCCTCGGGGTCGGAGACGAAGATGCGGTATTCGCCGCCCGTCCACGAAGATTCGATCATGTCGATATCGACCTTGAAGACGATGACCCCGCGGATGTCATCGCCCACCCTGATCGGCGAACCGAAATAATAACCGCGCTTCAGCGATGTCGTGCCGAGCGCGTAGAACCGCGACTGCCTGCCGGCGATCGCCTCCTGGAAATAGGGCCGGTAGCTGAAATTCTCGCCGACGAAACTGTCGGGTAGATCGAAATTGCTGGCCGCGATCGTCTCGCCGTCAGGGGTGATCACGTAGATATCGGAGGACTTCAGGAGATGGTTGATCTCCTTGAGATAGAGATTGGCGGCATCCCGCAACCCCTTGTCTTCGGGGTGGGCGACCAGTTCCTTGATGTCGTCGTGATCGGCAATCAGCGCCGGCAGCGCCTCGTAGCGGTTGAGATGGCCGCTGAGCGCCGAGACGGCAAGACGCAGCGCCGTTCCGGCCTGGGCAGAAGCCTCGCCCATATAGGCGCGCGTCGCCACCGATCCGCCGTAGTAGAAAAAAGCGAATACGACGAAAGGCACTGAAAACAGCGCGAATATAAGCCTGTGCCTCTGAGACAGCGGCGGCTCCTCCCATTCTGCCTCCCTCCCCAGGAAGGCATCCCCGACGGCCTGATTGTAATGAGCACGGAGGAGGATTCCAAGAGGCGCGACTGCCTTGACAGCTGCGGCTCCAGATTGTCCTATCGCTGCACTGCGAGAGGACGAGTGCCATGACCGACCAGCAGACCCCCGACGACAGCAAACTGACCGCCTCCAAGCGCCGCTGGGCCGCCGAAGGCAAGTTCTTGACCGGCCGCATCGCCCGCCCGGAAGCCGACCGGCTTCCCCCCGGCCAGCATCTGGTGAAGAACTGGCCGGTGCTCGATCTCGGCCAGCAGCCGTCGATAGCGCTCGACACATGGAGGCTCGAGGTCCGAGGCCTGGTGGAAACGCCGCTGACGCTTTCCTGGCGCGACTTCCAGGCGCTGGAGCAGAGCACCTTCGTCTCCGACATCCACTGCGTCACGACATGGTCGCGCTATGACAACAAATGGAAGGGCGTCGCGACGCGCGACCTGCTCGACCGCGCCATGCCGAAGGCAGAAGCGAATTACGTCATGCTGACGAGCTATGACGGCTACACCACCAACCTGCCGCTCGCCGATTTCGCCGCCGAGGACGCGATCCTGGCGACCGCCTGGGAAGGCCAGCCGCTCACGGCCGATCACGGCGGCCCGATGCGCCTCATCGTTCCGCATCTCTATTTCTGGAAAAGCGCCAAATGGCTGCGCCGCATCGACCTGATGCCCGCCGACCGGGCAGGCTTCTGGGAAATGAACGGCTATCACATGTTCGGCGATCCCTGGCGGGAACAGCGCTACTCCGAAGACTGAACCTTCAGCCACCGGCGCCCTGCAAGGAAGACCCCGAAGATTACGGCGAAGAACCCGGTCAGCGACGCCATGCTCGCCGTATGCAGCGGTATCTCGCTCCAGCGCGGCCGGATGATATCGGCCGTATTGAACGCCTCGCCGCTGAAGCGGCAGGTGATCAGCGACAGCCCGCGCCGCACCAGATCGGCATCGGCCTCCGAAACGATCGCACTCGCCGCCGCCGCTTCCCGCGGCATCTCCCGCAGGGACATCAGCACCGCCTTGGTCGCTGCGAGATAAGCATGGGCGCATTCGTTGAACGGACTTTCCTCATCCGTCACGCTGCCGGGCATGCGGCCCCAGAGACAGTAGGAATACTGGATCTGCGCATAGTTCAGCACCCGGCGGAACGGCTCGTCGGTATCCGTGGCGGTGGATGCAAGCGCGATGATCCGGTCACGATAATCGGCCATCACGGCCATTTCGCCGTGGGAGATTTCCGGGACGGGGATGCCGGTGTGGTTGGCAGCGGATGTGCGGCTGTGGGCCATGGCGGATGGCGCGACGGCAGACAGGGCAATAACGCAGATTGCAGAACGAAGAAGCGCGTTCATTCGCGGCACTCTCAACCCCTTATCAGGTCGGTTGCTTTTATTCGGGAACTATAGCGGCCACCGGTACCCGGAGCCCCCTCACCCTACCCTCTCCCCGCTGGGGAGAGGGGAAGTCGAAGCTAGAGGCGCCCCCGAGTTCCCTTCTCCCCAGCGGGGAGAAGGTGGCCCGTAGGGTCGGATGAGGGGGCCACGGGTGCGGCGTCTTCCCGATATCCCGAGGGGCTCTCCCCTCACCCAATCCTCACCGAAACGCCGGACGCCCGACAGCACCCTGCGAGGCCAGCCGCTTCTCGGCCAGCATCCCGAAGACCACAGCCAGCACCGACCAAAGCACGACATGCATGCCGAGCGAGGTGATGCGGAAGCGCCAGAGGACGATCGCCGAGTAGTTTTCCGGCACCTCGTTGATCGGCGGCAGCAGATACTGCACGAGGCCGATGAAGACGATGTAGGCAATGCCGGCGATGATCGCGCCGTTCCAGATGCCGAAGCGGTGAGCGAGGCTGCGCGCAAAGGCGATCGCCGCGATCAGCGCCGCGACGGAGACGACGATCATCAGGAAGAACAGCTCGGTGCGAACGCCGATCGTATCGCCATTGCCGACAGCCGGCGGATTGGCCGGATACTTGATGCCGGGAACGAGGATGATGGCGACGAAGGCCGCAAGAGCGATGACGGCAGCGGTGCCGCGGGCGCTGAGCGTGCTGAACCGGCCATGCACGAAGGCAAAGGTCAGCGCGAAGAGACCGCCGACGGCGACGCCATAGGCCATGGCGCCGGTGAAGAGACCGATGCCGGCCTGCGTGGCGCGGCTGACGATCTCGGGCTCTGCGGCCTCGCCTGCTGCCTGTGCCGCGGCTTCCTCGAAAGCGATCGCCTGGTCCACGAGCGGCTCACCGAAGAAATGGGCGAAGACAAACACCAGGACGCCAGCAATCGCCCCCGCGATCATGCCGCGAAGTAGAAGGTTTCCAACCATGTCAGTCGTCCTTTAGTGGCAGGGGAAGCCGAGAAGGTGGCGGGCGTCGTGCACGAATTCGTGGACGTAGCCGCCGGAGAACAGCGCCATGGCGCCCTCTTCCGTGCCGACGAAATAGATGGCGATGATCATCAACAGGCCGCCGAAGATCGCCCAGGGCAGGATCTCGCCAACCGGAATCGGCTGTGGTGCTGCGATAGGCTTGAAAGTGATGTCAGACATGTATTCCTCCTGGAATGACGCGTTCAGTCGAAAGGATGTTGCGGCAAGGTCTGACTTCCAGTTCGCTTTCGCATCCTGGTCACAGTGGCGCGACCGCGCCGGATTTACACCGGCTTCCAAACCCGCAACGTGACCGTTATATCTCTAGGCTTCGAACTGTCAACGAAACTTCATCTGCCGAAGAGGCAGCCCGGAGGCTCTCCTGTGCATACCCGGCTGACCTGGATCTGCCACGGCCCGACAAGCGCCAACCGCGAAGGCCGTTTTCCGCTGAACGAGCCGCTCGAACAGAGCGCCGTCGCTGATACCGCAGCTCTCGCGGAGAGGCTTCAGCGTGCCGATCACGTCAAAAGCAGCCCGGCGCTCGCCGCGCTGCAGACCGCCGAAATCCTGAACCTGACGGCCGCGGCCGATCCGAAGCTCGCCGATATGGATTACGGCCGCTGGAAGGGCCGCCCGCTTGCCGATCTGCAGGCCAAGGAGCCGGATGCTCTGATCCAGTGGATGACCGATCCGGACGCCGCCCCGCATGGCGGCGAGAGCCTGTCGAGACTTCAGGCCCGCATCGCCGGCTGGATGGAAGATCAACAGACATTCGAAGGCCATATCATCGCCATCGCCAACGCCACTGTCATCCGGGCCGCGATCCTGCATGTGATGAAGGCCCCGCCGAGCTCTTTCTGGCTGGCGGATATCGAGCCGCTGGCCCTGCTGCGGATGAGTTTCGACGGCCGTCGATGGGCGCTGCGCTTCAGCCGCTGATTGCAGCAAGCGTCTGTTTTCACCGCATAATTTAGATAAGCCTTACGCAAGCAAGTTGCGCCATACCTATTGAACCCGGCATGCCGGGCTCTAAGTGCATGCCCCGTGGAGACCAACCATGACGTATGATTGGAGTGGGGAGCGGACGCGGCGTGTGCGCCTTCTGAAGGTCGCAACCGCCATTGTTCTCATAGCTATCGTCATCGGCATTCCGCTGCTGATGCGCTGAACGAAGGGCGAGCAGGATGACTGCTCGCCTTTTCTCGTTACTGCTGCGGAATCTGGATCACCGCGAAGAACAGGCCAAGCTGGCGGATCGCATGGGCGAAGCCGTCGTAATCGACGGGCTTGGTGATATAGACATTGGCGCCGAGATCGTAGCAGCGCTGGATTTCGCGCTCGTCATCGGTCGTCGTCAGGATGACGACAGGCATGCGCTTGGTGTGCTCGTTGTTCTTGATCTGCTCGAGAATATCGATGCCCGACGTATCCGGCAGATTGAGATCGAGCAGCATCAGCAGATAGCGGTCCTTGCTGACGGTGCCGCTGCGGTCGGGGCCGAGGATGAAGTCGAGTGCGCTCTTGCCGTTGGTGAAGGGCACGATCTCGTTGTTGACGCCGGCCCGGCGCACGTTCTTCTCGATGAGGCGGGCATGCCCCTCGTCGTCCTCGATCATGACGATCGTGACTTCCTGGCCTGTGGCTTTCATGACTCTGTACCCTTTACGATGGTGGTGAGATCCGACGGCAGAAGCAGCGTGAAGGTGCTGCCGGTGCCCTCTGTCGAAGCGACAGTAATGTCACCTCCCAAATTTCGTATTAACGATCGCACATATGCGAGGCCGATGCCTTCGCCCGGCTGATCCTGTTCGCCGGCGCGGCGGAAGAGTTCGAAAACGCGCTCGCGATCGGCAACTGCGATGCCGCGGCCATTGTCCTCGACATCGATCCTGATCCGGCCCTTGCCGGCCGGCATGGCCCGCACGGCGATCCTGACAGGACGGCCAAGATAGCGGTATTTGACCGCGTTGTCGAAAAGGTTGCCGAAGATCTGGTCCAGCGAGAAGCGGTCGGTGATCAGTCCGGGAACGCGGATATCCATCTCCACTTCCCCATCGGCCTCTGCGACCTGGTGATGCACGTTCGCCTCAGCCGTCTCGAGCATGGCCTTGAGGTCGATCCTCTCCGGCACCAGCTTGCGCCGCCCGTCGCGCGAAATCTTCAGGATGGCGTTGATCAGCGAATCCATCTTGCGCGTCGACGAGCGGATGAAGCTCATCGCCTCCGGCAGGTCTTCCTCGACTGCGAGGCGCGCTTCCTTGATCTCGTCCTCGCTCGGCTTCTTTTCGTCAGCCATGACATAGGCCGTGACCGCCGTCAGGCTGGCCTCGAGCTCGCTGAGGAAGCCCATGATATTGACGAGCGGTGCCCTGAGATCGTGGGTGACGATATAGGCGAAGCGCTGGATTTCCTGGTTGGCCTGCATCAGGTCTTCGGTGCGCTCGTTGACGCGCTCCTCCAGGCCGAAATTCAGCGATTGAAGTTCCTCGCGCGCCCGCGACAGGTCGCGCACGTGCTGGACGATAATGAGGATTGCCCCGCCGACGACGATGGCAATCGCCAATGCGCCGCCGATCGTCACCCATTGCAGGTTGCTTGCCGCTTTGAGTTGTTCGCCGACGATCACCCGAAGGCGGTCATCGGTCTGGCTGATGAAGCCGACGAGAACGCCGCGGGCGTCGTCCATCAGCGCCTTGCCGCTGTCGTTGCGGACGATCGCCAGCGCTTCCTGCATCCGGCCGGCCTTGGCAAGCGCGACCGTATTGTCGATCTCCGCCATCTTGCCGTCGACCGCCTGATCCAGCACCGGCAGCCGCTCGGCATAGTCAGGATAGTTCTGCAGCACGTCTGCCAGCCGCTTGCGCCGCTCGGGCAAGTTCTTCACCGCTTGAAAGTAGGGTGCCAGATAGCTCTCGTCATTGGTCAGCAGAAAGCCGCGCTGCCCGGTTTCGGCATCCTGGAGCGCGGTCAGCAGATCGACCGAACCGGTGCGGATGCGGCGCATCTCGGCAACCGTATCGGAATAGATGCGGTTCGCGCTTGTCAGCCAGAGCGACGTTCCGACGATACCGGCCAGAAGCAGCACGCCGAGCCCGAGCATGAAAAGCGTCGAGCGGACAAAGACGGCGTTGGAAGAGGACATGAGGATTCTCTGAAAAGGATTTTCTTAAATACAAGTGACGGAAAAGATGCCTGCGATCAACCCAATGACCGCAGGGAACCACACGATCTCACGACTATAAATGGGATTTGCGTCAATGCTTGGTCGGCTCGCCGGGAACCGAGCTTCGCGTCACCGACACCGGATCGCTGGCCGGAAAGCTGTCCTCCAGCCCCTGGTCGAGCTGCTCTTCGAGCGCCGCACGATCACCGGAAGCACGCGCGCTGCGATGCACGCTCATATCGCCGCCTTCGCTCGCGTCGACCGACGCCATCGCGCTCATCAGCGACTGCGCCTTCATGATGGCATTCTGCCGGTTCAGCCCTTCTTCGCCGCGCATCTGTACCGAAACGACGGCGCCGTCATCGCTGACGAATTCCACGGTAAACCCATCCTTGCCGCCTCTCGCGGCAATGATCTGCGTGCCAACGACCTGCATCAGCCTTCCTCCGTTTTCATCTCTTCATGATTTGAAACGGGGCTGCCGCCGCTTGGTTCCCGCTCAGTTGCGCGCCTGCGGCAGATAGGAAATCTTCAGTTCCAGCTGCAGGCTGACGATCGGCAGCCGCTCGGAATTCTGAACCTCGATCGACAATCGCCGCTCCGGCGCCGACGGCAGCCCATCGAGCGCCATCTCCGCCAGCACATGCTTGGCCTCCTCGATTGCCGAAAACAGATCCGGAAATTCAAACGGCAGATCGGCCGCAGCCGTGCCGTCATTGTCTTGCGTCTTGAAATAAAAAGCGGACATCAGTTCCCACTCGCCTTTTGATGCATAAAGCGGGAAGTGCACTAATGGTTTCAATGCACACGGAAAAACTTGGGAGGGAGGTCAGGCGACGGCGATCTTTTCGGGATGCGAACGCGGAGCCGGATCGACATAGGCGCCCGGCTCGTTGACCGAGCGGTCGAGCAGTTTGCGGACAAGGCCGCCTGCCGCGGCCTCCGCCCCTTCGCGGCTGTAGAAATTGCCGCGCACCTGGATCGAGGCGGCAAGCAGCCGCATGAAGGCGGTGAGCAGGAGCGGCGACGGCGCCACCGGCCGGCTCCAAAACGCATCGAGCGGCTGGCGATCCGTCAGGCCATCGATGTCATAGACGGTCGAGCCCAGCACCTTGACCGGCCTACCCGCCTGCAGCGCGTTCAGCGCCGCCGTGGAATTGACGGTCACCAGCCCGCTGCAGCCACGGATGAGCAAATCGAGATTGCCGCCATCGATGAAGACCGCTCGATCCGAAACGCCCGATGCGGCCGCCATTTGCTCCACGTAGGAGCGCCAGTCGATCAAGCCGTTGTCCAGCGGGTGAACCTTGATCACCAGCCGGGCATCGGCCGCGGCATGTTCCGAGAAGGAACGGAGAATATGCCGGATCGCATCCTGCTGGCTATGAAACGGCGAGTGCGATCGCAGCTGATAGTCGGTCTGCAATTGGAGCGGATAGACAAAATACGGATGGCTGGCGGAGGCAACGGCGTGCACGGACCGGACGGCCTTACTGGCGGTGAACCGCGACTTGGCAAGCCGGATCGCCCACCCCGCATACTCGGCCAGCGGATGAAACAAGCCATGCCGCCGGTAGTGGGGATAGAGGAAGCTCAGGAACACGGTCGGCAGATAATAGAGCATGTCGGCCGCCGCTTCCGACAGGAAGCTATGGCTGTAGCGTCTCTGCCAATCCGGTTCGCCCAGCCCCTCGCCAGCCGTCAGGATATGGTCCGGGTCGATGGGAAAGCGGGAGTTCGACGACAACCCCTCACGCTCGATGGTGACCCAATCGGGCCGCAGATGTCCCATTTCGACGGCGTAGACCGCGACGCCCGCCTGCCTCGCGGCAGCGATCGCCACCTTATGATAGGGGCGCTCTTCACCGTGAACGACCAGATCGGTGATGCCGCGCTCCGCGATCAGCCGCCCGACATAGCCCTGCCAGGCAGCGAACGAACCGCGATAGTTGATGGCGCCGCCCCGTCGCCAGAAGATCGCATCGCCGGCATTGAGATTGACGCGAAGGCATTCGCTGCCCGCCGCTTCCAGCTTGCGGGCCATCCGGACATAGAGGCTCGACGACGGCCCCTGCATGAACAGGAAGACACGCCGGTCTGCGCCAACAATGGCCGGCTTAAGCGTCAAGACGGCAACTCCTTGCTGAGGCCCGCATAGCGCAGCAACGTGCCGAGCAGATTCCAGGGTGCCTCCTCCTGCGCCGGAACAGGCCTCTGCGAATGCGCCCGTGCGCGGCCGAGCGGCACGATCACATAGTCCGTGCGCGGATCGGGGAACGGATCGGCAAACGCCTTCAGCAGCGGCGCGTGGTCACCGTAGAACAGCAGCCATACCGGCCGGTCCAGCGTATCGAGGTAATGAGCGAGATTTCCAAGCGCGTGATCGGCGCGCCTCAGGAGTTCCGTATAGATCGCCACGGGATCCGTCTCGTCCTTGACGCGTCCGGCTTCCCAGGGGCCATGATTGGCCATCGAGGCGACGAACACGAAATTCTTGAGGTCGGGATCCTTGTCGATCTCCCGGATGACGCTCTTCGTCAGCGCCAGATCGCTGACATAGGGCCCGTCGCGCTCCGGCTTGTGGTCGAACTCGTCGAGCATCATCATATGATCGAAGCCGAGCTGCGGCATCGCCTTGTGGCGCAGGAAAAACGTCCGGTCGTAGGGATGCACGAACTGTGTCTTCCAGCCGGCATTCTTCAGCTTGTTCGGCCAGACGATGTCGGCGTAGTGGCCCGCGCGCAGATAGGGATAGCTGGCATCGATATCGACGTCTTCGGGCTGAAGGCCGCTCAGCACCGCAAATTCGGTGCGCAGCGTGTATCCGCCTTCGAAGACGCTCGTCATCCGCCCCCACTGGGCCGATTGCTTGCGTAGCCGGTCGAGATTGGGAAGCTTCAGGCCCTTCACGCCGAAATGCCGGAGATCGATGAAGGATTCCGATTGCCAGATGACGATCAGCGGCGGCGCCTCGTCGTCATCGCCATCCCAGAGATCATGCAGGGCCGATTTGATCAGCGTCGAAAGCTCGCGGACGATCTTCTCACGGCGGCGCCCGAGCCAGATGACGAAATGCAGGACGACGGATGTGAAGGTGCCGAAGCGAACCGTGTTCTTCTTGATGTCGATCGGGCCGACAACCCATTGCGTGAGACGCGAGACGGGGCCGTTGACCGGACCATAGAAGAGCGCGAACCACGGCCCGAACGCAACGAGCAGACCGAGCAATATCCAGAGGAACCGCGCGGTGTCGGGCAGGATATGCGGCTCGAAATAGAAATAGAGGCCCGTCACCCCGAAGACGTAGAGGAAAGAGAAGATCCAGAAGAAGACGTTCAGCGACGTCGCATAGAAGATCTCTTTGTATTTGAAGACATCGACGACCAGCGCGATGTCCGAGAAGACCAGCGGTTCACGGATGAACTGGAACTTGGCGCGCGAAATGCCGGTGAAGATCACGAAGAAGCTGATGGTCGCCTGAACGCAATAGATCGGCCGCCAGGTCACGGCAAAGAAGCCGGCGAAGACGAGCGCAATCACCGGAAGGCGGGCGGCAAGATCGATAAGCGTGCGCGCCATCGGCCGCCGGACGGCATTCTTGCGGTAGACAGCAAAGGGCAAGGCCAGCCAATCGGTGGCATAGACCGCGATGCTGACAAGACCGAAACACAATATGGTCAGCAGGATGGGGGCGTCATGAATATGCATTCTATTATGCCGTCGCAGTCAGACTAAGTGCTGTTCGTATCGGCCCGGGGCGCCGGGCGTGGCTCGTGCCGCGTCTCGAATGCAATCGGCCGCATTCGCTCCTTTTGGCGCAGTCGCCATCGATACCAGAGCCGCAACGCGGGCTTTATGACGGGGCCGAAGAGCGCGAGTGCCGCAAGCGACGGCGTGAAATAGACGCGCGCCTGCCGCCGCCCGATCGCCGTGACGATCCGCAGCGCAACCGCATCGGCAGCCCAGGGCTTCACCTTTCCCATCAGCAATTCGGCCTGCCACGGCCGCGCGGGGAGTTCCTGCTGATATTGGGGTGTCAAAGTATCCGGTGGGTAGCAGATGGAGACCCTCACGCCGCTGCCGAGCGCTTCCATCTGCAGAGCTTCGACAAAGCCATCGAGAGCGGACTTCGAGGCGCAATAGGCCGCATAGCCATGGATGCCGATCAGCGCCGCGCCGGACGAAACGATCATGATCGTCCCGCGCCCGCGGCCCTTCATGCCACTATAGACCGCACGTACGGCGTTGACGGTTCCCAGCAGATTGATGGAAATCTGGCGATCGAAAAGGTCAGGCGGCAGCGTCTCGAAAGCGGCAGGATCGACAATTCCAGCCGACGCCACGAGGACATCGCAAGGGCCATTGGCGGCTTCGCATGCGGCGATGGCGCTGCTGAGTGCCGCATTCGCCGTGGTGTCCGCCGACACCGAAAAGACATTTGCACCGAGATCTTTTCGCGCCGCCTCGAGGCGCCCCTCATCCCGCGCGACAAGCGAAACCGCAGCACCTTGCAAGGCATAGGCCCTGGCGACTGCCAGGCCGATACCGCTGGAACCTCCGGTTACGATGACATGCATTGCATCGTCCCGCCTAAGACTTTCCCGCCGTTTGAATATCC
>Ga0102591_1001818_pt1 | contig 26471 bp, 23 predicted proteins | sample AraplaCol_mCL_r2_2_FD_76860 | JGI IMG/M metagenome (GOLD analysis project Ga0102591, IMG submission 76860) | Arabidopsis root microbial communities from North Carolina, USA - plate scrape MF_Col_mCL_r2 (SPADES assembly) (version 2) | ecosystem: Host-associated > Plants > Roots > Endosphere... | reverse complement strand
TCAGGAATCCGGGGTGATGCCGCAGCACCTGCATCGTCCCGCCCAGTTCGGCCATGCGTTCCTGCATGCCCTTGAGGCCGTTGCCCTCGCGCAGCTTGCGCGTGCCGCGGCCATTGTCGTCAACCCGGACCCGCACCTGCGGACCCGCCCCCGTGCCGCCCGCCCCGGCTGACGCAATTGCCCCCGCGCCTTCGGCCGGTGGCGCGTCGACCGCCTCCAGGCTCACCCGCACATGCGTCGCGCCGGCGTGGCGCACCGCGTTGGTCACCGCCTCCTGCACGCAGCGCAGCAGCGCGTGCGCGCAGCGCGGCGTCAGGTCTTGCGCGACCGGATCCAGCGCCAGCTCGATCTGCGTGCTCGCGATGCCGTCGGCCAGCGTGCGCAGCGCCGTCTCCAGATTGATGCGCTGGCTCTCGCGCTCGCGCGACACCGCCGCGCGCACCTCCGCCAGCAGCCCCGCCGCGCCCAGCCTGGCCTTCTCCACCGCCTGCGCGGCGCCGGCCTCGTCGTGGCGCCGCAGCAGCGCTTCGCTCAGCTGCAGGTGCAGGTTGAGCGCGGTCAGATGGTGCCCCATCACGTCATGCAGCTCGCGTGCCATGTGCATGCGCTCGGCGTAGCGCAGTTGCTCCAGCTGCAGGCGCTCGCCCGATTCCTTCTCGGCCAGCATGGCCTGGAACCAGCGCCGCCGTTCGCCCTCGGCCGCGGCCAGCCGGCCCAGCCCGAAGGCCATGCCGTGCAGCGCCACCATCGACATCGCCAGCCCCACGCTGTTCACCCACCAGGGCATGTCGGGCTGGAGCTGCTCCAGGCGCTGGGCCTCGCTGGGCAGCAGCCAGTACAGCGCGACGTTGACGACCACCTGCGCCAGCGCGAAGTTGAAGGCGCGCCGCACGTTCAGCAGCAGCGCGGCCAGCACCGTGACCAGGAAGGGCAGCCCGGGCGTGACCAGCAGCGCCAGCAGGTCCAGCAGCAGCACGCGGGACATCGCGTCGCGCGGCGGCAGGTCTAGGTGCTGCTGGCGCGCCAGTTGCCAGAACTGCCACGCGAACAGCATCACCAGCCCCAGGCAGGTGAGCACGAAGGGCGCGTCGTGGGTGGTGCCGCCGACACGGCGATAGAGGCTGGCGAGCACGCCGTCGTAGGGCTCGGTCGCGTTGCCCATCAGGCCCCAGATCGCCGAGCCCAGTTCCAGCAGGCAGATCGCGAGGGCGGCAATGCGCAGCACGAAGGCGGGCTGGGCGATGCGGGCGAGCAGGCGATCCAGGGGGCGGTCCAAGGGCGGTCCAAGGGGGCAGGTCACGGACCTGCCGGCGCGCTGGGGATCGACGCGATCAACCCGGGCGACTTCCGGCAGGGACGGTGCGCATTGTCATGGGACTGCCGGGCCAGCGGTTCCCGCCATGCGACGAGCGCCCCGAATCGCTGGATGAGCTGCCGGATGAGCCGCAGGACGAGCCGCAGGACGAGCCGCCGCTCAGGCGATCGCTTCCGAGATCACGCCGCCGCCCAGGCAGACCTCGCCGTCGTAGAGCACCGCGCTCTGGCCGGGCGTGACGGCCCACTGCGGCTGCGGGAAGTCCAGCCGGATGCTCTGCGCGCCGGGGGTCAGCGCGCAGGCGGCGTCGGCCTGGCGGTAGCGCGTCTTGGCGCCGAAGCCGCCGAAACCCGGCGCCGCGCCGGTCCAGCTCAGGTCCTGCGCGATCAGGCTGCGGCTCTGCAGCAGCGGGTGATCGTGGCCCTGGACGGCGATCAGCGTGTTGGTCTCCAGGTCCTTGCGGGCGACGAACCAGGGCTCGTGCTCGCCGCCGCCGCGCGGCGCGCCCTTGTCCTTCACGCCGCCGATGCCCAGGCCCTGGCGCTGGCCCAGCGTGTAGAAGGACAGGCCGACGTGCTCGCCCAGCTTGCGGCCGCGCTCGTCCTTGATCGGGCCCGGCTTGTGGGACAGGTAGCGGTTGAGGAACTCGCGGAACGGGCGCTCGCCGATGAAGCAGATGCCGGTCGAGTCCTTCTTCTTCGCATTGGGCAGGCCGATCTCCTCGGCCAGGCGGCGGACCTCGGTCTTGGGCAGGTGGCCGACCGGAAACACCGTCTTGCGCAGCTGCGCCTGGTTGAGCCGGTGGAGGAAGTAGCTCTGGTCCTTCAGCGGGTCCAGCCCCTTGAGCAGCTGCGCCGTGCCGTCATCCAGGTCGCGCACGCGGGCGTAGTGGCCGGTGGCGATCTTCTCGGCGCCCAGGCGCATCGCGTGGTCGAGGAAGGCCTTGAACTTGATCTCGGCGTTGCACAGCACGTCCGGGTTGGGCGTGCGGCCGGCCTGGTACTCGCGCAGGAACTCGGCGAAGACGCGGTCCTTGTACTCGGCGGCGAAATTCACGTGCTCGATCTCGATGCCGATGACGTCGGCCACCGCGGCCGCGTCGACGAAATCGATGTTGGAGGAGCAGTACTCGCTGTCGTCGTCGTCTTCCCAGTTCTTCATGAAGATGCCGACGACCTCATGGCCCGCCTGCTTCAGCAGCCAGGCGGACACGGCGGAATCAACGCCGCCGGAGAGCCCGACGACGATGCGTTGCTTCTTGGGATTCATGGGGCGCGATTGTCCCAAAGGTTCGGGAAGGGCCGCCGTGTAGGGGGAAGGCTGACAAGCGGTCAGCGCCGCCCCGCACAGCGGCTCCCGGCAACGCCGACTGATTCCGGGACGGCAGCCGCACGAAACTGGATGCAACAGGGAGACCCGCCATGAACGTCGTCATCGTCGAAGGATCGATCACCATCCGGGCCCAGCTGCGGGCGCTGCTGGCGCGGGAGCGCCGGATCCGCGTGGTGGGCGAGGCGGCCTGCGAGCAGTCCGCGATCGAGGTGATCGCGCAGACGCAGCCCGACGCGGTGCTGATGAATCTGGCGCTGCAGCCGGGCAGCGGCCTGCGGGTGCTGCGCGCGATGCGGCAGCTGGGCCTGGGCGCGCGGGTGATCGTGCTGAGCAACAGCTATTACGAGGAAATGCGGCGCGCCTGCGCGGAGCACGGCATCTCCGGTTTCTTCGACAAGAGCCATCAGACCGAGGACACGCTGATGCTGCTGCAGAGCTGGCTGGCGCCGCTGCAGACCGATGAACACGAGCGCCAGGCGGCGGTCGACGGCCTGGACGTGCCGCCGCGCGGGCACGCCTCTTTCGACGAACTGGCGGATCTGGCCTGCGACATCAGCGGCTGCGGCATGGCGGCCGTGGGGCTGGTGGATGGCGAGCAGCTGCGGCTGATCGGCAACTCGGGCCTGAACCTGCGTCTGATGCCGCGCACTCGCGGGTTCTGCTCCCATCTGATGCATCACCGCGGCCTGCACGAGGTGCCGGACACCTGGCGTGACACGCGCTTCCTCGACCATCCGCTGGTGCAGGGCGCGCCCTACGTGCGCTTCTATGCGACGGTGCCGCTGTCGCTGGCCACCGGGGAGGCGGTCGGCAGCCTGTGCGTGATGGACCGGCTGCCGCGCCGGCTGCGGGAGCGTCAGCGCGAGTCGCTGCTGACGCTGGCGCGCTGCGCGGTCAACGAGCTGGAAGCCTGCCGGCGCGAGCCGCTGCACAGCGAGCAGGCGACGAGCGCCGCGATGACGCTCTGAGGGCGAGCCGCCGCGTCAGCGCGGGCACTGTCGTCGGTGCGGCCGGTGCGCTCAGTGCGGCCAGGCCTTGGGCGCGTAGATCGAGGCGTGGGCGCTGACGGCCTCGAGCGGCAGGCGGCGCCCGGCGGCGTGGTCCTCGACGCACTGCAGGATCAGCGGGCTGCGATGGCGCTCGCGGCTGGCGCGGATCTCGTCCAGCGTCAGCCACAGGGTGCGCTGGATGGGCTCGTCGAAGGGGCGGTCCGGGATCTGGTCGCCGACGCGGCCGGTGAAGGCCAGACGGACGTAGGTGACGTCGTCGCCGCGGTCCGGACGCAGGAAACGCGACAGGTAGACGCCGAGGAAGGCGTCCGGCGTGAACGGCCGGGCGGTTTCCTCGAGGACCTCGCGCTTGACGGCGTCGATGACGGATTCGGCCTGTTCGAGATGGCCGGCGGGGTTGTTGAGCAGCAGCCCGTCGCGGGTCAACTCCTCCACCAGCAGGTAACGGCCGTCCTGCTCGATCACGGCGGCCACGGTCACGCTGGGCTTGAATCGTTCGGTCATGGTCCTTCCTGATGGGCGGCTGGTCCGCGGCGGGGGATGCCGGGGAACGCCGCCTCGATGTGGGAACGGGGCCGCATTGTGAGGGGGTCGGGTGACACCTGGCGGCGAACTGGGCGCAGAAGCAGGGGCTGATATCCCATAAACAGGTGAGAGACGCCCGGAAATGAATGCATGAAGGCTGATGCCACCGGCGGTTCATGTCGGAAGACTGCCGGGTTTTCAACTCGGCAAAGGCCAGGCGTCATGACGCGAATCAAGCAACTGCGGCAGGTCGCCGCGCAGCAGCTCCACGGTCAAGGGCAGCCCGCGGGGCGGCGACTGGATGCACTCGATGAGGAACAGGCGCTTGCGCCCGGCGAAGCGGCGGCTTCGGCCGAAGCGCCGGCGGCGAACGCGGCGAACGCGCCAGCCGCGATGGAGGGAGAGATGGCGGCCTCCGCCGAGGCCGGAGTGCCCGGCGCGGCCGGTGCCTCCTCCGGGCTGGTGATGGGCGGTGTGGCGCTCGGAGCGATCGGGCTTGCCGCCGTCGCCGCCAGCGGCGGAAGCGGTGCGAAGTCGGGAGACTTGAAACCACCCGCCGCGGAACTCCCCAAGCCGGAGATTCCCCGGCCCCAACCTGAGCCGCCAAAGCCCGGTGACGGGCATCCGCCGGCTCCCGAAACGCCCAAGCCGGACAACCAGCAACCGCCACAGCCGGAAGCTCCGAAGCCGGAAACACCGAAGCCGGAAGACGGGCAAAAGCCCCCGCCCGATACGCCCAAACCGGACGTGGAACCGCCCAAACCCGAAGAACCGACCACCCCTCCCCCCGCTCCGACGGTCGCCCTCACCGTCGATTCCGGCTGGTTTGCCGACGACCGGCTCACCAATCAGGCCGACTTGACAGTCACTGGCCTATTGCCCGGCGCGACATGGAAGTACAGCGTCGACGGCGGTGCTACTTGGAAAGAAGGGAATTCAGAAGGGAAAATTGCCGGCTCTGAATTTGGGGCTGACGGCGAGAAAACTGTGCTTGTCACGCAGATTGGCAAGCATGGAGCGGAAAGTGAGCGCGCGACGCTGAGCTTTACCCTGGACACCACGCCCCCGACCTACTGGCCCTTCGCGATCTTTGTCCCCGGTTACGATGGATTGGCGCCCAACAAGGAATTTGATATTAAAGGGACCACGGTGCGCGTTCACTACTTCGATGAATTTCAGATTTTTGAGCGGCGAATTCAGTGGTCACTGGGTGATGGAAAGTGGCAGGATCTTCGATCCGATACCTTTGACTTTTATGAACAACTTTCAATAGATGTGGATCGAGCCGCGATCGTGCTCAGGTACTTTGACCCTGCGGGAAACCCGAGTCCAACCTTTACTAGGTACATTTCTGGAACGGCAAAATTTGCGCCGCCGCCGGCCCCGACTGTTGAGCTAATTTCCGATTCGGGCCTCCCCCAGGACGGCATTACCAACGACGCCACGCTCCGCGTCAACGGATTGGTGAAGGGGATGACCTGGAAATACAGCCTCGATAATGGCGTGTCCTGGAAGGACGGCGGTTCCAGCAATGAGATTGCTGCGAGCGAATTTGGCGGCGTGGGGGGCGTCAAGAACGTGCAAGTGGTGCAGGTCAATGCCGGCAACAAAGAAAGCGCCGCGACGCATTTCGATTTCACGCTGCAGCCGGAGGGCATTTCGGGCGTCCATGGAGCGACGAATTCCGATCCCACGCTCTTTACCGGCACCGGCGGCATGGACAAATTCAAGGTCAATGTCGCGGATGGGAAGAAACTGTCGATCGTCGGCTATGACAAGAGTCAGGGGGATGTGCTCGATTTGAGCGCTATCCTGACCATCCCCGATGGAGCAAAGATTAGGGACTACATTGGCGGCATAGCGATAGGCGGCAAGTCCGATTGGCGGTTTTCCGTAAATACCGCCGGCAATCAGTCCCGCCCCGACATGTGGATTGACCTAGGAATCTATGCCGACCAGCCGCAAGTGACAATCCTCTACAACGGCGGCGAGACGGTCATCTGATTCGTCCCGCTTGAAAACAGAAAACCCCGGCTTGCCGGGGTTTTCTTTTATTCAGCGAGAGGCTCAGTTGCCGCGGCCGTGTCCGTGGCCGCGGTCATCGTCGCGGTCCTTGTCGTGACCGCGTCCGCGGCCGTGACCCTTGCCGGGGCCGCGATCGTCGTCATCGCGCCAATCCCGGCGGCCATCTTCGCGCCAGCGATATTCGGTGTGCTCCCGGCGATATTGCGGCGCATACACATCGCGATACCAGCCATCGCGCACGAAATACACCGGCCGGCCGCACGCGTTATATCGCGCGCAATGCTTGGCCCAGTTCTTTTCATGCCCCGGCGGCACCCGCAGATAAACCGCCGGCATCGGCGCGGGCACGCGTTCGACCAGCACGGGCCGCTCGTACACGACCTGCGGCCGCACGTTGCCGATGTCGATCTGCCCGTAGAAGCCCGGCTCCCCGATGGACACCGACACCCCCACATCCGCCGCCCGCGACGCCATCGGCACCAGGGCAGCCGTCACCAACGCGCTGCACAGAAGCATCTTCTTGATCATGGTCTGACTCCTTTCGAGCCGTCTTTCGAGTCGTCATTTAACGCCACGTTGACTCCCTGCGATGACTCTAGTTCACCACTCGAAACAGGTTTGCCAGGGGATTGCCGGATGCCGGCCCCTCGTTGCCCAGGCAGTTTCTCGGTGAAAACCCCTGTCCCGGGCGAGCCTCGCCCGCCTTGAATCCCCGGGTAAGCTCGCCCCGACCCTGATTCAGGATGGAGGGATTCCAGATGCTGATCGGTGTGCCGCAGGAAATTGCGGCGGGGGAAGCGCGCGTCGCCGCGACGCCGGAGACCGTCAAGAAGCTCGTCGCGCAGGGCCACACCCTGCGCGTGCAGCAGGGCGCCGGGCTCAACGCCAGCGTCACCGACGAGGCCTATGCCGCCGCCGGCGCCGAGCTGGTCAGCCGCGAGGCCGCCTTCGGCTGCGAGCTCGTGCTCAAGGTCCGGCCGCCGGAGCCGTCCGAGCTGCCGCTGTTCAAGCCCGGCGCCGTGCTGGCCGGCATGCTCAATCCGTTCGACCGCGACGGCCTGCAGCGCCTGGCCGACGCGCAGCTGACCGCCTTCGCGCTGGAGGCGGCCCCCCGCACCACCCGCGCGCAGAGCATGGACGTGCTCTCCAGCCAGGCCAACCTGGCCGGCTACAAGGCGGTGATGCTGGCCGCCTTCCACTACCAGCGCCTGTTCCCGATGCTGATGACCGCCGCCGGCACCATCAAGGCCGCGCGCGTCGTGGTGCTGGGTGTGGGCGTCGCGGGACTGCAGGCGATCGCCACCGCCAAGCGGCTCGGCGCCGTCATCGAGGCCTCCGACGTCCGCCCCGCCGTGAAGGAGCAGGTCGAATCGCTCGGCGCCAAGTTCATCGACGTGCCCTACGAAACCGACGAGGAACGCCAGGCCGCCGAAGGCGTCGGCGGCTACGCCCGCCCGATGCCGCCGGGCTGGCTGCAGCGCCAGCAGGTGGAGGTCGCCAAGCGCGTCGCCCAGGCCGACATCGTCATCACCACCGCGCTGATCCCCGGCCGCCCGGCGCCGGTGCTGGTCACCGAGGAGATGGTCCGCGCGATGAAACCCGGCTCCGTGATCGTGGACATCGCCGCGCCCGCCGGCGGCAACTGCCCGCTCACCGAGCCCGGCCAGACCGTGCGCAAGCACGGCGTCACGCTGGTGGGCGAGACCAACCTGCCCTCGCTGGTGGCGGCCGACGCGTCCGCGCTCTACGCGCGCAACGTGCTCGACTTCCTCAAGCTGGTCCTGACGAAGGAGGGCGGCTTCGCCCTCCCGCCCGACGACGACATCGTCACCGCCTGCCTCGTCGCCCATCAGGGCCAGGTGCTGCGCAAGGCTTGAAGGCCGAAGGAGCTCTCCCCATGGACGCCGTCTCCCCCACCCTGATCAACCTGACGATCTTCGTGCTGGCCATCTACGTCGGCTACCACGTCGTCTGGACCGTCACCCCCGCGCTGCACACGCCGCTGATGGCGGTGACCAACGCCATCTCCGCCATCGTCATCGTCGGCGCGATGCTTGCCGCCGCGCTCACCGAGACCCCGCTGGGCAAGGCGATGGGCACCTTCGCCGTGGCCCTGGCCGCGGTCAACGTCTTCGGCGGCTTCCTCGTGACGAGGCGGATGCTGGAGATGTTCAAGAAGAAGGAACCGAAGCGGGACGCGAAGCAGTGATGCGTCCTTGCTTCATAGCGCGCCGGGCCGAGCGCCGGGCCGCTCCCAAGCCGGCCCGGATCCCCTCGGGGGATCGGGCGATGTACCCATCGACCGAGGGGGCCACATGCATATGTCGATGAACCTTGTCACGCTGTTGTATCTGGTCGCCAGCGTCTGCTTCATCCAGGCGCTCAAGGGCCTCTCGCATCCGACCACCTCCATCCGCGGCAATGTCTTCGGCATGGCCGGCATGACGATCGCCGTGATGACCACCGGCGCGCTGATCCTCAAGCTCGCCGGCGGACAGGCGCTGGGCCTGGGCTACGTGCTGGGCGGCCTGGTCATCGGCGGCGGCATCGGCACCGTCATGGCCAGGCGCGTCGAGATGACCAAGATGCCGGAGCTCGTCGCCTTCATGCACAGCATGATCGGCCTGGCGGCCGTGTGCATCGCGGGCGCCGCGGTGGTCGAGCCGCATGCCTTCGGCATCGCGCCGCATGGCGATCCGATCCCCGGCGGCAACCGCGTCGAACTGGCGCTGGGCTGCTTCATCGGCGCGGTGACCTTCTCCGGCTCGGTGATCGCCTTCGGCAAGCTCAGCGGCAAGTACAAGTTCCGCCTGTTCCAGGGCGCGCCGGTGACCTTCGCCGGCCAGCACTGGCTCAACGCGCTGCTGGGACTGGCCTCGGCCTTCTTCATCTTCGGCTTCTGGCATTCGCAGAGCGCCACGGACTTCATCCTCGTGGCGCTGCTGGGCTTCGCGCTCGGCGTGCTGCTGATCATCCCGATCGGCGGCGCCGACATGCCGGTCGTGGTCTCGATGCTCAACAGCTACTCCGGCTGGGCCGCCGCGGGCATCGGCTTCTCGCTCAACAACAGCATGCTGATCATCGCCGGCTCGCTGGTGGGCAGCTCGGGCGCGATCCTGAGCTACATCATGTGCAAGGCGATGAACCGCTCGTTCTTCAACGTGATCCTGGGCGGCTTCGGCGCCGAAGCCAGCGCCGCCACCGGTGCCACGCAGCAGCGCAACGTCAAGAGCGGCAGCGCGGACGACGCCGCCTTCGTCCTGGGCAACGCCGAGAGCGTGATCATCGTCCCCGGCTACGGTCTGGCCGTGGCGCGCGCCCAGCATGCGGTCAAGGAGCTGGCGCAGAAGCTGATCGAGAAGGGCGTCAGCGTCCGTTACGCGATCCATCCGGTCGCGGGCCGCATGCCGGGCCACATGAACGTGCTGCTCGCCGAGGCCGAGGTCCCCTACGACCAGGTCCACGAGATGGAGGACATCAACGCCGAGTTCGGCCAGACCGACGTGGCCATCATCCTGGGCGCGAACGACGTGGTGAACCCTGCCGCGCTGCAGAAGGGCAGTCCGATCTTCGGCATGCCCATCCTCGAGGCGTACAAGGCGCGCACCGTGATCGTCAACAAGCGCTCGATGGCGGCCGGCTACGCGGGCCTGGACAACGAACTCTTCTACATGGACAAGACCATGATGGTCTTCGGTGACGCGAAGAAGGTGGTCGAGGACATGGTCAAGGCGGTGGAGTAGTGAATCGCCGCCGGCCGAGCCCGGGCGATGTGCGGCGGCTTTCGTGCAGCTTCCACCACTTCCGGTAGGCGGCTGACCGAATGTGGTGGGAGGTGATCGGCATTCCCACTGGTGAAGGCCGATGCAGGACCGGGACGGCTTGAACAGACTGCGGCATCCCTCCATCGCAGTCTGATTGCCATGCCCATTCCCTTTGATTTGCCGTCCCGCGTTCGCGCCGCCCTGACCTCGACGCGGGAGCCCGGCGCCGCGCCGCGCCGGCCTCGTGACGAGACCGGGCTCGACGAGTCCGCACCCGCTGAACCCGGCACCCGCGACGACGCGGCCCAGCGCGCCGACGCGCACGCGGCACCGCAGCGCGAGCCCGCCGACGCTGCGCCCGCCGGCCCCGCGGCCGTTGATGCCGCGGCCCCCGAGGCCCACGATCTGCCCCGGCAGGATCGGTCCAGCGCGCTGCTCGCGTCCGCGCTCGGCCTGCTGGGGGTCGGCGGCGCGGCGACCGTCGCGGTGTCGGCCGCGAGTTCGGACGGAAAGCCGCCAGCGACCTCGACCGAGCCACCCGGCCCCGGAACGTCGAAGCCCGAGGACAAGCCGCATCCGCAGCCGGACACCTCGGGCACGGGGCCGGGGTCCAAGCCGGACACGTCAAAGCCCGACTCGTCGAAGCCGGACCCCTCGCATCCGGGTCCGTCCAAGCCGGATCCCTCCAAGCCGGATGACGGCTCGAATCCGTCCAAGCCGAACGATCCCCGGCCCGAGGACCCCAAGCCCGAAGACCCCAAGCCCGGCGGCGATCCCGATCCGAAGCCGGAGCAGCCCATCACCCCGGACCCCAACGCCGAGCCCGACCCCGATGTGCCGGCGCCGCGTCCGCGCCTGGCGGCCGACACCGGCGTGGCGGCCGACGACCGGATCACTTCGCGCGCGGACGTCCAGGTCGACGGTCTGCTCGCGAATGGTCAGTGGCGCTACAGCCTGGATGGCGGCGCGACGTGGGCCGCGGGAAGCGGCGACCGCATCGCGGCGCCGGCCTTCGGCGCCGACGGACGCAAGGACCTGATCGTCGAGCAGTTCGATGCGCGCGGCCATCGCAGCGTGTCGAGCCGGCTGTCGTTCGAACTCGACACGCTGGCACCCGATGCGCCGACCCCCTCGGTGCCATCGAACGGCTGGCTCGGACGCACTGGCGAGATCCACGTCGGCGGCCTGGAAGGCAGCGCGCACTGGCAGTACAGCCTGGACGGCGCGAACTGGCTGGCCGGCACCGGTGCCGGCGTGCGGGGCCTGGACGTCGGCAAGGAGGGCGAGCAGCAGGTCTGGCTGCGCCAGATCGACGTGGCGGGCAACACCAGCGCGGCCAGCCGCGTCACTGTCAACGTGGACCTGTCGCCGCCGACCGACGCGTCGATCCGGCTGCCCGTCGACCCGCCGGTCAATGGCCCGTTCACCACCCAGCCGCACATGGCGCACGGGGCCATCACCGTGGCCGCCGATCCCGGCTGGGCCTTCAGCTGGGATGGCCAGTCCTGGCGCACGGACGCGGAATACGGCACCGTGGTCCGCACCCAGGACCTGATCGACGGGTTTCACACGCTGTATGTCCGCCAGCAGGACCAGGCTGGCAACGTGACGATCAACGAGCGCTCGTTCACGCTGGACAACGTCCGGCCGGCTGCGCCGACGGTGCGGCTCGTCAACGACACCGGCTGGTCCAACGTCGACAGGATCACTTCCGACGGCACCCTGCGCGTGAGCAACCTGGAGCCGCACGCGAAGTGGTGGTTGAAAGCCGTCCTCAACGGCAAGGAGTACTACGAAGGGGGCAGCTCGGACACGATCACGATGAACGACATCAAGCTGCCTCCAGGCGAGGTGGGCAAGATGTCCGTGTTCCTCCAGCAGATCGACCAGGCGGGCAACTCGAGCGTGATGACGCGCTTCGACTTCGAGCTCTACGCCCAGACCGCCGTGATCTGACGCCGAGGGGGCTCAGGCCCCTATGTCCAAGGTGTTGTCCCCCCTTCCCCCTTTGGCCTAGCATCGGCCGCGGCCGGCCCCATCGCGGGGCCGGTGCTTCCTTGTGGCGATGGTGTCGGCGCGATGCCGGGGAGGGCAACTTTGGCGGTGTTCTCTCGCACGATGGCGGCGCCACCGGCCAGTTCGGCGGCGGTGATGCGCCGGCTCGCGCTGCTGGTCGCGCTGCCGCTGCTGTTGCTGGGCGCCGTGCATCTGTTCTCACAGCAGTACGGCACCGCGATGCCGCCGCAGGTGCTGCGCCTGGCCGAGGCGCGGCTGCTTCCGGGCGACGCGTTCGATCCCGCGCAGGTGCGTGGCGCCTTGCTGGATCCGGCCGCGCCAGCCCCAGCCGCGTCGGCTCCCGTGTCCCGTCCGCTGGAGCCGACCACGACGCCGACACCGATGCCGGCGACGGCGCCGACGACGCCCAGCGTGTCGCTCGCGCCCGGTCACGTCGTGGCGCTGCCGGTCCAGATCCACGACACCGACGCGCCGGGACCGCTCTGGTTCGCGCTCGACTTCCGGCTCGAGGCGCCGGCGCGGGTGCCGTACTGGCTCGTCATCCAGCACCGGCCCGCGGCGACCGTCTACCTCGATGGCCAGCTGATCGCGACCTCCGGCCCGGGCGTCGGCTATGTGTCCGAGGACGAGGACGATCTCGCGCAGCGCGGCCTGCTGCTGGCGGGCCGGCGGCTGCAGGTCAGCATCCCGCCGGCGTTGCTGCCCGCCGGCGACCATCGGCTGAGCCTGCGTCTGGCGCGCCCCGGCTTCGAGGGCGCGGGGCTGTCCGCGCCGCTGCTCGGACCGGCGGCGCAGATCCGCGCGTTGCAGGAAGGACGCCGCTTCTGGCAGGTGGCGCGCGTGACGACCGCGCTGGCCGGCCTGGTCATCGGCACCTTCATGCTGATGGTCTGGCTGGCGCTGCGCCAGGAATGGCTTTACGGCGTCACCGGCGTCTTCTGCCTGTGTACCGCGCTGCTGCTGTCTCCCTATCTGCTCAATGGCGCGCTGTTCCCCGCGCCCTGGTGGCGCGTGGCGCTCGACGTGGCGGACGTGCTCTCGAAGGCGCTGCTGCTGTTCCTCGTGGCGCGGCTGTCCGGTCTGGCGGCGGGCTGGGCGGAACGGATGGCGGCGGCGTATCTCGGCCTGGGCATCGTCATCGACGGCGCGGCCGCCGTGCTGGGCTGGAGCTGGACCGATTTCCACCATCCCTGGCCCTGGTGGGCGCTCGGGAGCCGGCTCGCCGTGCTGGCCGCCGCAGCCGCGCTCGCGGCGCGCGCCGCGCTGGCCTCCGGCCGCCGCGCCCATCTGGCCGGCGCCTGCGCGGTCGCGCTGTCGGCCTGGGTCTGGCTCTACGTGAGCGCCTTCGCGCTGGTGATGTCGCGCCAGATGAGCGTCGTCGACATCAATGTCATCGGCCATGCGGTGCTCATCGCGATCGCCGGCGTCGCGCTGCAGCGGCGCTTCGTCGGATCGCTGCGCGAGGAGGCGCTGGCCCGCGTGCGGCTGCAGCAGGCGCTGGACGAACGCACCCGCGAGCTGCAGGACCGCTGGGAGGACCTGCAGGACAGCGAACGCCAGCGCAGCGCCGCGCAGGAACGCGAGCGCCTGCTGCAGGAGATGCACGATGGCCTGGGCTCGCAGCTGGTCACCGCGCGCCTGTGCGCCGAGCGCGGCGTGCCTTCGTCCTCGATGGTGTCGCAGCTGGACGATTGCATCCGCGAGATGCGTCTGACCGTCGACGCGCTCGCCGTCACCGATGGCGACCTGACGCTGCTGCTGGCCAACCTGCGCCACCGCATGGCGCCGCGATTGCACGATGCCGGCCTCGATCTCGATTGGCAGCTCTCCGACGTGCCCTTGCTGCCGACACTGCGCGGCACTGGCGGCCGCGAACTGATCCGCATCGTGCAGGAAGCGCTCAGCAACGTGATCCACCACGCCGGCGCCACGCGGGTGCGCTTCGCCACGCGCGTCGACGAGGCGCGGGGCCAGGTGTTGCTGTCCATCGTCGACAACGGCCGCGGCCTGGCGGCAGACCTGCGTCATGGCAACGGCCTGCGCGGCATGCGGCGCCGCGCCGAGCGCATCCAGGCGGACATCGAATGGCGCGTGCCCGAGGAAGCCCCACTGGAGGGCGGCACCGAACTGCTGCTGCGATTGCCGCTGCGCGTGACCCCATGACACGCGACTTCCCCCCTTCCGGGGGCGTTCTGGAGTCATCTCTCCACTTTGTGCGTTCTATCGAATCCCCTGATGGGGCGCCCATGTCGATCGGCGAGAATCCGCGCCGTACCTTGGAGACAGAACAATGGAGAAGAACTGGCTGAAGCACTATCCGGCGGGCGTTCCCGCCGCGATCGATGCGGATGTCTATCCCTCGCTGGTCGAGCTGATGGAAGCGGCGTTCAAGCAGTTTCCGGAGCGTCCCGCCTACAAGATGCTGGGCCGCACGATCAGCTTCGCGCAGATCGACGAGGCCTCGCGCGCGCTGGCCGCGTACCTGCAGGGCCTGGGTCTGGAGAAGGGCGATCGCGTCGCGATCATGATGCCCAACGTGCCGCAATATCCGGTGGCCGTGGCCGCGGTGCTGCGCGCCGGCTTCGTCGCCGTCAACGTCAACCCGCTGTACACGCCGCGCGAGCTGGAGCACCAGCTCAAGGACGCGGGCGCCAAGGCAATCGTCATCGTCGAGAACTTCGCCGCCACGCTGCAGCAGGTGATGGCGCATGTGCCGACCAGGCACGTGGTGCTCGCCGCGATGGGCGACATGCTCGGCTTCGTCAAGGGCATGGTCGTCAACTACGTGGTGCGCAAGGTCAAGAAGCTGGTGCCGGCTTTCGAGCTGCCCTCGGCTGTGCGCTTCAACGACGCGCTGGCCAAGGGCCGCGGCCAGACCTACACGCGGCCGTCCGTCGGCCCCAACGACCTGGCGGTGCTGCAGTACACCGGCGGCACGACCGGCGTCTCCAAGGGCGCGGTGCTGCTGCATCGCAACCTGGTGGCCAACACGCTGCAGTGCGAGGCCTGGTACCAGCCGGCGCTGAAGAAGATCCCCGCCGGCGAGCAGCTGATGAGCGTCTGCGCGCTGCCGCTGTATCACATCTTCGGATTCACCACCAACCTGATGCTGTCGATGCGGGTGGGCGGCTGCAACGTGCTGATCCCCAATCCGCGTGACTTGCCGGCGGTGTTCAAGGAACTCAGCCACCACAAGATCCACAGCTTCCCGGCGGTCAACACGCTCTTCATGGCGATGGCCAACCACGCGCAGTTCAACACGGTGGACTGGAGCGGGCTGGTGATCTCGGTGGGCGGCGGCATGGCGGTGCAGCAGGCCACGGCGCGGCTGTGGCTGGAGAAGACCGGCTGCCCGATCGTCGAGGGCTACGGCCTGTCCGAGACCTCGCCGGTGGCCTGCTGCAACCCGACCGACAGCACGGCCTACACCGGCTCGATCGGCCTGCCGCTGCCCGGCACCGAGGTCCAGCTGCTGGACGACGACGGCAACGAAGTCCCGGCCGGCGGCGCCGGCGAGATCGCGATCCGCGGCCCGCAGGTGATGGCGGGCTACTGGCAGCGTCCGGACGAGACCGCCAAGGTCATGACCGCCGACGGCTTCTTCCGCACCGGTGACATCGGCACGGTGGACGAACGCGGCTTCTTCCGCATCGTCGACCGCAAGAAGGACATGATCCTGGTGAGCGGCTTCAACGTCTATCCGAACGAGATCGAGGACGTGCTGACGCAGATGCCGGGCGTGCTGGAATGCGCCGCCGTCGGCGTGCCCGACGAGAAGGCCGGCGAGACCGTCAAGGTCGTGATCGTGCGGCGCAACCCCGCGCTGACCGAGGCCGACGTGAAGGCCTTCTGCGAGGCCAACCTGACCGGCTACAAGCGTCCGCGCATCATCGAGTTCCGCACCGAACTGCCCAAGACCCCGGTGGGCAAGGTGCTGCGGCGTGAACTGCGTGACAAAAAGTAGCAGTCGGTAGCAGTTTCGGGGAATGCTCGCGGGCGTAACGCGCCCGTCACGGCCTACAGTTCGCCCTCCTGGGAGAGGAGACAAGACCGTGCTCGAAGAACGTTACGAGAAGACCGAGGCCGGGAGGTCGGAGATCAAGTCACGCGCGCTGGTGCAGGCGCGGGTGGCTCGCAATCTCCTACTGGTGATCGACGCCAGCAAGACCGGCGGGGAATGGCTGGCGATGGTGCAGGGCGCCGCGCCGGGGGATCTGGAACTGCTGGTGCAGCACCGGCTGGTGAAGGTCACCGCGGGCGCGCCGGCGTCGATGCCGATGAGCGGCTCCGTGCCGGGGCCGGCGACGCGCGCGGGAGGCTCGGCCTCGCGGCCGGCGCCGTCGCGACTGGCGGGGGCGCCGAGTTCCTCGCTGGACTACACGCAGCTGTACACCGCGCTGAACAACTTCGCCAAGCAGCAGGGGCTGCTCAAGGGCTACAAGCTGGCGCTTGAGGTCGAGCAATGCGCCGACATGGCCCAGCTGCAGACGCTGGCGCTGGACATCATCGACCGGGTGCGCGCCACCAAGGGCGACGCCGCGGCGCACGAGCTGCGTGCGACACTGGGCTTCAACTGAACCGGACCGCCGCCCGAGGCGGTCGTTTTCTTGTTGGGAGCTTTCACATGTCCACCTCTTATCGTGTCGCGGTGCTGGTCGGCAGCCTGCGCAAGGCCTCGTTCAACCGCAAGCTGGCCCTCGCGCTGGCCAAGCTGGCACCGCCCGAGCTGAGCCTGGAGATCGTCGAGATCGGCCAGCTGCCCTTCTACAACGACGACGACGCGGCCGAGCCGCCGGCGGCCTGGGTCGAGTTCCGCAAGGCCATCAAGGCGGCGGACGCGGTGATGTTCGTGAGCCCGGAATACAACCGCTCGATCCCCGGCGTGCTGAAGAACGCGCTGGACGTGGGGTCGCGGCCGTACGGGCAGAACGCCTTCGACGGCAAGCCCGCGGCGGTGATCACGCTGTCGCCGGGCGCGCTGGGCGGCTTCGGCGCCCACCACCACCTGCGCCAGGTGCTGGCCTGCCTGAACGCGCCGCTGCTGCCCTCGCCGGAGGTCTATCTGGGCGGCGCCTCCGACATGTTCAAGGAGGACGGCAGCCTGGCGAAGCCGGAGACCGAAGCCTTCCTGGGCAAGGTGATGACGGCGTTCGCCGGCTGGGTGAAGACGCTCAAGGGGTGAGGCTTGGCGGCGAGGTTGTTTGTCGAGCAGCCGCTCACGGCGGCGGGGCTCGAGGCTGAACTGGCGCTGCCGCCTGGCGCGGCGCGCCATGTCCAGGTGCTGCGGCTGCAGCCCGGCGATGAGGTCACGCTGTTCGACGGCAGCGGCGACGAATGGACCGCGGCGGTCACCGCGATGGGCCGCAGCGAGGTGCGAGTCGCGCTGAAGTCGCGGCAGGCGGTCGATCGGGAGCTGCGGCGCGCGGTGACGCTGGCGGTCGTGATGCCGGCGAACGACCGGATGGACGGCATCGTCGAGAAGGCCTGCGAGCTGGGCGCGGTGGCGATCCAGCCGCTGATGAGCGAGCGCTCGGTGCTGCGGCTGACGGGAGACCGCGCGGAGAAGAAGCGGGCGCACTGGCAGGGTGTCGCGATCGCGGCGGCCGAGCAATGCGGACGTTCCAGGCCGCTGCAGGTCGCGGCGGTGAAGACGCTGGCGCAGTGGCTGGCCGAGCTGCCTGCCGATGCGCAGGAGCAGCGATGGCTGCTGAGCCCGGTGGCCGCGCAGCCGCTGTCGGCGCTGGTACCGAAAGCGAGTGAGGCGGCCGATGCGAGACGCATCGTGGTCCTCAGCGGCCCGGAAGGCGGCCTCAGCGAGGCCGAGGAGCAATCGGCCCGCGCACGCGGCTTCAACGCCGCGAAGCTGGGTCCGCGGATCCTGCGGGCGGATACGGCGCCGCTGGCGGTGCTGGGGTGGCTATCCCTCAGCGAGTCCTGAAGCACCTTCTGGCGCTTCGATTCCCAGTTCGCGATATAGGCTCTCAAAGGCCTCATCCACCGGGATGTACTCCGACGATGGTGTCGCCAAGCGACGGTCCAGCAGTTCGAGAAATGCCTGATAGCGTTCCGCTTGCTGCCGGAGCGCGTTGGGGATGTCGTTCATGTCAACGGTCTCGACTATTCAAAGGCGCGCAGTAGCCGTGCGGTGTCGCGCGCCGAATGGAGTATTCGCACCACCAGCACGGCGCGCAGCAGGTCGTCTACCAGATAGAAGATCTGGTACGCCCCGACGATGCGCCGGCGGAGTCCGGATGCGACGTAGGGAGGGAGGATTCGAAAGGAAGCGCCCATGCTGCCGAGTTGAGCGATCTTCGCCTCCAGTCGGTCGGCGTGGGTCGCTGCTCGTCGCGGATCATGGCGGCCGATGTAGGCCGCAATGTCGCGCAGGTCGTCCAATGCCTCCGGCTGGAGGCAGACCTTCATTCGTCGCGATGCCTCAGCAGGGGGAACTCTGCACGCAAAGTCGCAAAGGCCTCATCCAGTGGGATTCCCTTCCCGGCCTTGATGTCCACGACGGCTCGATCAACCGAGGCGTTGAAAGCGCGCAGTTGCGCCTCCCGCCAGTCCTTCAACTCCTCGCTGTCGCGCAGCACCTGCGTGCGCGACGAATACTTTCCGCTCTCGATCAGATTCAGCACGATGGCCTCCAGGTCGGGTCCAAGTTCGGCGTGAATCATCTCGGTCATTCCCTCGGAAAGAAATCGCATCGTAGGGGGTGACCCCATCCCCCACAAGGAGGCCCCCACCCGCCGAAGTTATTCGTCGGAGTCAGCGTTCCCGGGGTTCTGCTTGCGCGCCGAGCCGGCGACCAGATCGAACTTGAACAGCCGGCATTCGATCGGGCCGTTCCACATCGGGATGCGGCGCGACTCCTTCAGGCGCATCTTGCTGGGCAGCTTCATCTCGGGACACAGCAGCCAGGCGGTCCATCCGGCCTCGTGCTGCGTGTAGGCGCGCTTCCAGTGCGCGGACAGGCGCGGGAAGAAGTCGTCGCCAGCGTCGCGCTCCTCGGACAGCGCGCCGCCATCGGCGCGGTGCGCGCCGGCCTTGCCGCGCACCTCGATGCGCTCGCCGTAGGGCGGGTTCAGCATCAGCGTGCCGGGCATGTCATCAGGGAGCTTGGGGGCCGGACGCTCCAGCGCGTCGCCGCCGTTGAACTGGATGTACTGCGCCACACCCGCGCGCTCGGCGTTGCGGCGCGCGAAGTCGACCATCCGGAACGACACGTCGCTGGCGAAGATCGGCACCTCGGGCGCGCGCTCGGCGGCGCGGGCCGCTTCCTTCATCGCGCGCCAGGCGGGCAGCAGCGGCTGGAAGGGCTTGAGCTTCTCGAACGCGAAGCGCCGCTGGATCCCCGGCGCGATGTTGCAGGCGATGGTCGCCGCCTCGACCGGGATGGTGCCGGAGCCGCAGCAGGGGTCGTGCAGCGCGCCGCCCTGATCGCGAGCGCCCTTCCAGCCCGCCGCGGCCAGCATCGCCGCGGCCAGCGTCTCCTTCAGCGGCGCATCGCCCTTGTCCTCGCGCCAGCCGCGCTTGAACAGCGGCTCGCCGGAGCTGTCGACGTAGACGGTCGCCACGTCCTCGGTGAGGTGCAGCTGGAGCGGCAGGTCAGGCCAGCGCGTGTCGACGCTCGGGCGCTCGCCGGTGTCCTCGCGCAGCAGGTCGCAGACGGCGTCCTTCACGCGCAGCGTCGCGAAGTTCAGGCTGCGCAGCGGCGAGCGCTGCGCCGTGGTGTCCACGCGCAGCGTCTGGCGCGGCGTGATCCAGCGCGTCCAGTCCACCGTGCGGGCGATGGCGTAGATGTCGTCCTCGTGGCGGTATTCCTCCCGGGCGACCTCGATCAGGACGCGCTGGGCCAGGCGGCTGTGCAGGTTCAGCCGCATCACCGCGTCCATCGTGCCGTACAGGCCCACGCCGCCGCGGAAGGCCTTCGGCCCCTGCAGGCATTCGGACGGGGACAGCAGGCTGCGCACCTCGTCCTCCAGCCAGTCTTCAACGCCAGCGGCGCAGGGCAGGAACAGGTGATAGGCAGACTCGGACATCGTGGGCAGCTTGAGCAAGCGGACGCCGCGGCGCCCGGGGAGGATCAAGCGGCGGATTGTCCCACCGACGTCCGCTCGAGGCTGCTATCCATCGGACCGCCCCCTTGCGGGAGAGCGCAGAGGGCGAGCGGCGGTGGCAGGACGAACGCCCTCAGCGCGCCTTGCGCAGGTTCGCTGGCGCGAGCTTGAGTGCCTCGCGGTATTTCGCGACGGTGCGCCGCGCCACCGTGATGCCCTGCTCGCCGAGCATCGTCGACAGCTGGCTGTCCGACAGCGGGCTGGCCGCGTCCTCCGCCGCGATGAACTGCTTGATCAGCGCCCGCACCGCCGTGCTCGACGCATTCCCGCCCGCCTCGGTCGACAGGCTGGAGCCGAAGAAGTACTTCAGCTCGAAGGTGCCCCACGGCGTCGCCATGTACTTCGCTGTCGTCACCCGCGAGATCGTTGACTCATGCAGCCCCAGCTCGTCCGCGATCTCCCGCAGCACCAGCGGCTTCATCGCCAGCTCACCATGCGTGAAGAAGCCGCGCTGGCGCTCCACGATCGCCTCGCTGACCCGCAGGATGGTGTCGAAGCGCTGCTGGATGTTCTTGATGAACCAGCGCGCCTCCTGCAGCTGCCCGCCCAGCGGCGAATTGCTGACCCCGCCGCGCGTGGCCCGCAGCGCCTGCGCGTAGAGCTCGTTGATGCGCAGCTTGGGCAGCACGTCCGGATTGATCGACACGCGGAAGTTGCGCCCCGCCTTCTGCACGATCACGTCGGGCACGACCGGCCGGTTCTCGCTCTGCGCGTAGCGCCGGCCCGGCTTGGGCTCCAGATGCGCGATCAGCGCCTGCGCCTCGCGCAGCAGCTCCTCGTCGGCACCGGTCAGCGACATCAGCCGCCGCCAGTCGCGCTTGGCCAGCAGGTCCAGGTGGCGCCGGCACACGACGATCGCCAGCGCCTGCTCCGGCGAGCGCCGCAGCGCCCGCAGCTGCAGCTCCAGGCATTCGCCCAGGTCGCGCGCGCCCACCCCGGCCGGCTCCATCGACTGCAGCCACTTCAGCGCGACCTTGAAGCGGTCGAGCAGCTCCTCGCGCTGCTCCGGATCCGCGTCCTCGCCCAGGATCGCGGCGGCCAGTTCCTCGAGCGGGTCCTCGAGATAGCCGTCGTCGTTCAGCGATTCGATCAGCGCCAGCAGCGCCGCGCGGTCCACCGCGCTCAGGTTCATGCCCGGGATCTGCGCGCGCAGCACGTCCTGCAGCGACTCGGACGGGGCCTCGCTCTCGGGCCGCTCGTCATCGTCGCCCGAGGCTGCCGGGCTGCTGCCCGGCGTCTCGCGGATGCCGTCGAAGTCGTCGCCCTCGGTGCCGTTCTCCCAGTCGTCCCGCTCGGTGGTGCCGAACTCCTCGGCGCGCATCTCCTCGCCGGCGGGCGCGTCGGCGGCGCCGGACTCCGACTCGGTCTGCGCGACGCGTTCCTCGCGCTCCTCGCGCTCGGTCAGGCGTTCCTGCGTCGCGGTCGGCAGCGGCGCGTCGAATTCCTCGTCCGCCTCCAGCAGCGGATTGCTGGCGAGCATCTGCTCCACCTCCTGGTGGAGTTCCAGCGTCGACAGCTGCAGCAGACGGATGGACTGCTGCAGCTGAGGCGTCAGCGCGAGATGCTGGGACAGGCGAACCTGTAGCGTCGGCCTCATGTCGGCTCCCGCCCTTACATCTTGAAGTGCTCGCCGAGATAGACCCGGCGCACATCCTGATGTTCGACGATGTGCTGGGGCGTGCCTTCGGCGAGCACCGCCCCCTCGCTGATGATGTAGGCGCGGTCGCAGATGCCCAGCGTCTCGCGCACGTTGTGGTCGGTGATCAGCACGCCGATGCCACGCTGCTTCAGGAAGCGGATGATGCGCTGGATCTCCAGCACCGCGATCGGGTCCACGCCCGCGAAGGGCTCGTCCAGCAGGATGAAGCGCGGCTGCGTCGCCAGCGCGCGCGCGATCTCGACGCGGCGGCGCTCGCCGCCGGACAGCGCCGGCGCCGGCGTGTCGCGCAGCTTCTCGATCGACAGCTCGTTGAGCAGCTTGTCCAGCTCCGCGTCGATGCGCGCCGACGGCCAGGCCTTGCCCTTTTCGTCGAGCTGCAGCTCCAGCACGGCGCGGATGTTCTCCTCGACGTTGAGCTTGCGGAAGATCGACGCCTCCTGCGGCAGATAGCTCAGCCCCAGCCGCGAGCGCTGATGGATCGGCAGGTTCTGCACCGGCTGGCCGTCGATCTGGATCTCGCCGGCATCGGCGCGCACCAGGCCGACGATCATGTAGAAGCTGGTCGTCTTGCCGGCGCCGTTGGGGCCGAGCAGGCCGATGACCTCGCCGCTGTGCAGGTCGAGGTGGACGTCCTTGACCACCTTGCGCACGCCATAGGACTTCTGCAGCCCCCAGGCCTGCAGGCGGCTCCGGGAGGTGTTCATGCGGGCTTCGCTCATTGCTGCGGGGACTGGCGCGGCGCCAGGTTGAGGCTGGGGCGCAGCGGCAGCGGCGCGCTGCTGGCGGGCGGCGGCTCGCTGGCGGCGTTGCGCGGCATCAGCACGACGCGGCCGCGGCCGCTCGGGTGCGGCGAGTTGGCGCCGGTCTCGACCACCAGGCGCTCGGTGCGGTTGTCGTAGTTCAGCGTCGCGCCGGACAGCGACTGCTTGAGCTGGTCGCCCTGCATCACGCGGGCTTCGGCGTTGCCGACGAGCCGGATCATTTCGGTGCGGGTGTCGTATTCGATCTGGTCGGCACGGCCCTCGATGCGCTCGCCCGGGGTGTCGCGGTCCTGGCGGAAGTGCACCTGCTTGCCGGAGGCGCCGTTGGCGTAGGCCTGGTAGTAGCCGTCGCTGGTCTCCTGGACGTCCATGCGCTCGGCGCGCAGTTCCATGGAGCCCTTGGTCAGGATGACGTTGCCGTTGAACTCGGAGCGCTGCTTGACCTTGTCGATGGCGCCCTCCCGGTCGAAGACCAGGTTCAAGGGCTTGGCCCGGTCCTCTTTCGCCGCCTGCACCCAGGGCGCGGCTAGGGCCAGCGCGAGGACACTCGACAACAGCAATGGGCGGCGAAGCGACATGGGGGGATCCTGACGGCACAAAACTTGCGAGCCATTCTAGCCACCGCTTTCGGGGGAGCGAGGAGGGGCCCGCAGGTTCGCGGGGCCCCCGGCTTCGCGGTTGCGGAAAGTTCCCTTCTGGTGCACAGCCGGACGGGGAGTGGCGCCGTCGCCCCGGCTCGCCTTGTTACGCGTCGCTGGCGCGCCGGGTTCTTGGGATTCAGGCGACGACCGCCGCCGCCTCCTGCCCCTGGTAGCCACGCGGCACGGCGCCGAGCAGGCGCCGGGTGTACTCCTCCTTCGGCGCGGCCAGCAGCGCGCGGGCGTCGTTCTGCTCGACCACGTCGCCGTGCTGCATCACCAGCACCTCGTCGGAGATGAACTTCACCACCGCCAGGTCGTGGCTGATGAAGATGTAGCTCAGGCCGAATTCGTCCTGCAGGTCCTTGAGCAGGTTCAGCACCTGGGCCTGGACCGACACGTCCAGCGCCGACACCGCCTCGTCCAGCACCAGCACCTCCGGCTTGAGCGTCAGGCAGCGCGCGATCGCGATGCGCTGGCGCTGGCCGCCGGAGAACTCGTGCGGGTACTTGTGCAGCGCCGACTCGTCCAGCCCGACCTTCTTCAGCAGCGCGCTGGCCGTGGCCAGCCGCTCGTCATGGTCCCGGCCGATGCCGTGGATCTCCATCGGCTCGAGCAGCGTCTGCGCGATCGTGAAGCGCGGGTTCAGCGAGGCGTACGGGTTCTGGAACACCACCTGGATGCGGCGGCGCATCTTCTGCCACTCGGGGCCCGACATCTTCAGCAGGTCGCGGCCCTCGAAGAGCACCTCGCCGCCGGTGGGCTCGTGCAGGCGCAGCAGCGTCAGGCCCATGGTCGTCTTGCCCGAGCCCGACTCGCCCACCACGCCCAGCGTGTGGCCCTTGCGCAGCGTGAAGTCCACGCCCTTGACCGCCTTGAACTCGGTCTTGCTGAACAGGCCCGACTTGAAGAAGAAGCTCTTCTTCAGCCCCTTGGCCTGCAGGATCACCGGCGCGGCCGCGTCCTTGGCCTTGCCCGCGCCCTGCGCCGAGCGGCCGGCGATGTGATCGTCGATGACCATCAGCCGCGCCGGGTTCTCCGTCAGCGACGGCCGGCAGGCCAGCAGCGCCTTGGTGTAGGCGTCCTGCGGGCGGTGGAAGATGTCGGCCACGGGCGCCCGCTCGCGGATCTCGCCATGCCGCATGACCACGACCTGATCGGCGATCTCGCCCACCACGCCTAGGTCATGCGAGATGAACAGCATGCTCATCTTGTGCGTGTCCTTGAGCCGCGCCAGCAACTCCATCACCTGGCGCTGGATGGTCACGTCCAGCGCGGTGGTCGGCTCGTCGGCGATCAGCAGCTTGGGATTGCAGGCCAGCGCCACCGCGATCATCACGCGCTGCTGCTGACCGCCGGACATCTCGTGCGGATAGCTGCGCAGACGCCGCTTCGGATCGGGGATGCCGACTTCATTGAGCAGCTCCTCGGCGCGCGTCAGCGCCTGGCGCCGGCTCATCCCGAGGTGCTTGATCAGCGGCTCCATGATCTGGTCCGCGACCGGGAACACCGGATTCAGCGAGCTCATCGGATCCTGGAACACGCAGGCGATCTCGCGTCCGCGCACCGCCTGCAGCTCGCGCAGCGAGGTCTTGAGCAAGTCGCGGCCCTGGAACAGGATCGCGCCGCTGCGCTCGGCGTTGTCGGGCAGCAGGTTGAGGATGGACATCGCCGTCACGCTCTTGCCCGAGCCGGACTCGCCCACCAGCGCGACGGTGCCGTTCTCCGGGATGTCGAAGCTCACGCCCTTGACCGCCAGCTGGCGCTGCATCACGCCAGCCGTCCTGCCCATGCGGAAGGCGACCTTCAGGTCTTGAATGCTCAACAGCATGGCTTACTCCAGACCGCGCAGTTTCGGATCGAGCGCGTCGCGCAGCGCATCCGTGAAGAGGGCGAACGCGGTGACGAACACCGCCATGAAACCGGTCACCGCGGCCAGCTGCCACCAGTAGCCCAGGATCAGCTCGCTCTGCGCCTCGGCCAGCATCGTGCCCCAGGACACCTGGTCCACGCTCACGCCCAGCCCGAGGTAGGACAGGATGACTTCGCTCTTGATGAAGCCCACGACGTGCAGCGACAGCTGCACCAGCGCCACGTGCGAGACATTGGGCAGGATGTGCTTGAACATGCGCGAGGCCTTGCTCGCGCCGATCGCCTCGGCGCTGCGCACGTACTCGCGCACCGAGTGCTTCATGAACTCCGCCCGCACCAGACGGTAGATGCCGGTCCAGCCGGCCAGGCCCAGGATCATCACCACCGGCAGCACGCCGCGGCCGAACACCACCGCGAACGCGAAGATCAGCAGGATGTTGGGCATCGCCGTGAAGACGTTGTAGACCCACTCCAGGAAGTCGCCGACCTTGCCGCCGTAGAAGCCCGACAGCGCGCCCAGCACCGTGCCGATGATCGTGGCCACCAGCGCGGCCAGCACGCCGACCATGATCGAGATCTCCGCGCCCTTGATCGCCTTGGCCAGCACGTCGCGGCCCAGGCGGTCGCCGCCCAATGGCAGCGTCTGCGCGCGCGGCGCCTCGTCGGTCTTGTACTGCTTGGCCTTCTCGGCCCACTCCTTGTACCTGGGGGCCAGCGGGTCGATGTCGCTCAGGTCGACGTTGGGGCCCTTGGGCTGGGCGATGGCGCCGGCGCTCTCGGCCGGCGCGGGACCCACGAAGGTCGGCGGCGCGTTGGGCACGCCGGTCTCCTTCTGCCAGTCGCGCGCCACCAGGCCCAGGCCCGCGGCGATCACCAGCAGCAGCGACAGCGCCACCACCACCATCGCCGACATGCCGAGCCGGTCCGCCTTCAGACGCCGCCACGACGCGGCCCACACGCCCTGCGAGCGCCGCGGCGCCGCGCTCACCGGGGGATTCGACAACACAGCGCTCATTTGAGGACCACCCGCGGATCAACCAGCTTGTAGAGGAGGTCGGTGACCAGGTTCACCACCATGGTCAGCGCCGCGATGTAGATCGCGAAGGCCTGGATCACCGGATAGTCGTTGCGGTTCACCGCCAGCAGGATCTCGCGGCCCAGGCCCGGGATCGAGAAGAACACCTCCAGCAGGAACGAGCCCACGAACACGCTGGGCAGCGCCACCGAGATGTTGGTCATGATCGGGATCATCGCGTTGCGCAGCACATGCTTGAGCAGGATGGTGCGCTCGGTCAGGCCCTTGGCGCGCGCGGTGCGGACGTACTCGTGGCCGATCTCGTCGAGGAAGAAGGTGCGGTACAGCCGCGTGTACGGCGACAGCGCCACCGCCACCGCGACGAACACCGGCAGCGGCGCGTAGGTCGTCAGGTTGG
>Ga0102591_1001817_pt1 | contig 26472 bp, 32 predicted proteins | sample AraplaCol_mCL_r2_2_FD_76860 | JGI IMG/M metagenome (GOLD analysis project Ga0102591, IMG submission 76860) | Arabidopsis root microbial communities from North Carolina, USA - plate scrape MF_Col_mCL_r2 (SPADES assembly) (version 2) | ecosystem: Host-associated > Plants > Roots > Endosphere... | reverse complement strand
TGGCGAAGACTTAACATGGCGTTCGAGTTTGCTCCACTTCGTTCCGCCGGAGGCGCTGACGCGCGCCGCTCAACTCTACGTTGAACGACCGCTTTGTTGAATCGCAAAGGTCCGCAAAGGGGCGGAACCAGGCGTTGGCGCCTGCCTTGCTACGGGTCCGATTACATCACTTCGTGAAATGGCGCAGGACGGGCGCTTTGCTCGAGATGTAAATATCTTTCCATGAGTGAAAAGACAATAACTCTGATCAAGAAGATTGCAGCAGTCCTGCTGCTTGTATGCTTTGTACTGCCGCTGTCGCGTTGCACGGCAAAGATGGAGGTTGATGGGCAAACCAAGATCTCCGACAGTTCCACGTTTGGCTACGAAATTGCGGCGCGCGCGTGGGTCGACAAAAGTCTCAATACTCTGCTTGCGGTATCTGTCGTATTTTTTGTGCCTGCCGTTTGCCTCGGCTTGCGGAAACGACCGCAGGCCGTGATTTACTTTTTCAGTTCGTTTGTGTCGGCGTATGTCCTGGCTGGGTGGGTATTCATCTTCGCGACCATGCCGGAGATTGGAGGCATTCTCGCGACCATCTGTTGGACGCTCTTGTTCGGTTTAAGTTGCATCACACTGTGGGGGCTTTATCGCCGCGGCACTTTGTTTAACCGGCACGCCAAGGGCTGAGGATGGGGACGAAGACCTGGTTGTTGATGTATGCGGATGTCGATCCTGTCGAGATCCTGCGTTCCGCGCCAAAGCTTGATCGCGAGGCCAGTGCGGCGCTGGTGAGGCGCCTGTTCCCCTCGGGTGATTTCACTGCCGCGGAAGATGAGAGTCTTTGCGTTGCCTGCCCGGGTGGCGGGGACGTAATGGTTGGCGTTTTTCCTGGGCTGACAATCATCGCTGCCGGCGAGCTGGCGATCGATTACCCGACGCAGACCGACAGGCGTTTCCTCGACTTTGCACAAGGCCGTACGGTTTACATTCACTTGATGCACAGTGTTGTGGACTGGTTTGCCTACGCGGTCTGGAAAGACGGGCAGTGGCTGCGCTCACTGAGCGTGTCGCCGGATAGTGGCGTTATCGAAGATATCGGGGGAAGGCGCGCATTTGAGGCGCCGTTTTGGGCTGGCGAGCGCCCGGCGGGCGAGCCGGAGGATGAATATCCGCTGCCATTCCATCCGCTGGAAATGGGCGAAGCTGCGCTGGATGATTTATTCGGCTACCAGATCGAAGGCTACATCGAAGGGGAAATGCTGGACCCCGATTCAATTCCACTCATGGCTTTCACACGTGCAAAAAAGTCATGGTGGAAGATCTTTTAGAGCATCGTGCCGTCAAGCGCGTGGCGGATGATCGCGCCGTCTTCGCTGATGGAGATCCAGCCGCCGCGCGAAGGCGTGGATTCCGGTTCCCAGTCCGGCAGTACGTAGCGGCGGGTGCCGGCTACTTCATGCAGAGCGGGGCGGTGCGTGTGACCGTGGATCATGATCGACGTGCCGGTCTGGGTGAACACGTCGGCAATCGCCTCTGGCGTCACATCCATAATTTCGTAGGACTTCTCGGCGTGGCCAGCCTTGCTTTGCTCGCGCATGCCGGCTGCAATCTGCTTGCGCTGTTCCAGCGGCAGGGACAGAAGTTGCTGTTGCCACGCAGGATTGCGTGCTTGCGCGCGGAAGGCCATGTATTTCACGTCGTTCGTGCATTGGGCGTCACCATGCAGCAGCACGATGCGCTGGCCGTAGGCGTCGATCACCCATGTTTCCGGCAACAGGGTCATGCCCGCTGCGGCGGCGAATTGTTCGCCGACCAGGAAATCGCGGTTGCCCGCGATCCAGAACAACTGCACGCCCGCGTCGCTGACGCGGCGCAGGGCGGACAGGATCTGCTGGTTGAAGGGTTCCGACATGGCGTCGTCGCCCAACCAATATTCAAAGATATCGCCCAGCAGGTAGAGCTGCTTTGCACCCAGCGCATATTCGTCGAGGAAGCGCAGGAACGCTTCCGTCAGCACCGGCCGTGCCGGTTGCAAATGCAGGTCTGATACGAAGAGGATCAATTTAGGCCGCTACGATCTTTTCGATGATGATGTCTTCCGCAGGCACGTCGGAGAACATACCGGAACGGGTGGTTTTCACGCCCTTGATCGCGTCAACGACTTCGGTGCCCTGGGTGACTTTGCCGAATACGGCGTAGCCCCAGCCGTCCTGGCCTGGGTAGTCCAGGAAGGAGTTGTTCTTCACGTTGATGAAGAACTGGGCCGATGCGGAGTGCGGAGCGGAGGTGCGTGCCATGGCCAGGGTGTATGGCTCGTTTTTCAGGCCGTTCTTGGCTTCGTTTTCCACGGTCTGGTCGGTTGGCTTCTGCTTCATGCCTGGCTCGAAACCGCCGCCCTGGATCATGAAACCATCGATCACGCGGTGGAAGATGGTGTTGTCGTAGTGGCCAGCGTTCACGTAGTGCAGGAAGTTCTCGACGGTCTTAGGCGCCTTCTCTGCGTCCAGCTCGGCAACGATGGTGCCTTTGTTGGTGGTGATGGTGATGGTGGTCATCTTGTTGTCCTTTTGTGTTTCTAAAAAAGCGTTATTTTACAGGTTCCGGCTGCTGGGCAGGGGCGGGTTCCTGCCCCGGTGCTGCTTGCGGGGCTGGTGCTGGTTCCGCGACCGGTTCCGGCGACGGTGTTGGCGGGACCGGTTCCGGCACAACGATGCGCTTCTTGAGCACCGTGGCCGATTTGATCACAACCGGGTGAACCGGGACGTTCTGGAAACCCGGCTTGTCGTCCACCAGCAGCGCCTTGATCTTGTCGACGGTTTCCTTGCCCTGGATGACCTTACCGAAAACGGTGTAGCCGTGGCCCTTGGCGTTCGGATAATCGAGGCCGTTATTGTCTACCACGTTGATGAACCACTGCGACTGGGCGGAGTCCGGATTGTCCATGCGCGCCATGGAGAGGGAGTAGGCCACGTTGGACAGGCCGTTCTTTTCTTCGCTCTTGATTGTCGGACGCAGGCCCTGCTTGGATTTCAGGTCGACCGTATAGCCGCCGCCTTGCACCATGAAGCCATTGATCACGCGATGGAAGATCGTATCTTTATAAAAATCGCTCTTTACATAGGCGAGGAAGTTAGCGGTGGAGATCGGCGCTTTTTCCTGGTTCAGTTCTACGATGATCTCGCCCAGGTTGGTCTTGATCGATACTTGCGGGTTCTCGGCCGCCAGCGCAATGCCGGTGGCAGCTAACAGGGCGCCGGTGAGGAATCCGGCGATGAGGGCGATCCGGGTCAACTTCTGCATTTATTGCTTCCTTGGTAAGGTTCGATTCTCGCGTGGTCGAAATTTTCAATGATATACTTCGGCAGACGTTCCATTCTAACAAAGTAGAACTATAACAAAGGGTAGTCAAATCCCCTGTAACAATGCCGAGCTTCCGGTGCGACACCCCAGGTGTTTCGCGCCCGTGGCCCGTTTACTTCTAGTCCGATGAGCAATTTAAAGATTTACAACACGCTGGCGCGCGAAAAGCAGTCGTTCAAACCTATTGAGGCGGGCAAGGTCCGGATGTATGTCTGTGGCATGACCGTATACGACTATTGCCACGTGGGCCACGGCCGCATGCTGATGGCGTTCGACGTCATCTATCGCTGGCTGAAGGCATCGGGCTACGACGTGCGCTACGCGCGCAATATCACGGACATCGACGACAAGATCATCAAGCGCGCAGTCGAGAACAAGGAAACGATCGGCGAGCTGACCGGCCGCTTCATCAAATATATGGATGAAGACTGCGAGGCGCTGGGCATCCTGAATCCGACCGACGTGCCTAAGGCGACCCAATACGTGCCACAAATGCTGGGCATTATCGAGAAGCTGGAAGCCAAGGACCTGGCCTACAAGGCCGCTGACGGCGACGTTAACTATGCGGTGCGCCAGTTTGAAGGCTACGGCAAGCTGTCCGGCAAGTCGCTGGACGACCTGCGCGCCGGCGAGCGCGTGGACGTCAACACCGGCAAGCGCGATCCGCTGGACTTCGTGCTGTGGAAGTCTGCCAAGGAATCTGAGCCGGAAGAGGTGAAGTGGGATTCCAAGTGGGGCAAGGGCCGTCCGGGCTGGCACATTGAGTGCTCCGCCATGTCCTGCGCGCTGCTGGGCGAGACTTTTGACATTCACGGCGGCGGCGCTGACCTGCAATTCCCGCATCACGAAAACGAGATCGCACAGTCGGAAGGCGCTTCCGGCAAGACGCTGGCCAACTACTGGGTTCATAACGGCTTCGTGCGCGTGGACGGCGAGAAGATGTCCAAATCGCTGGGCAATTTCTTCACCATCCGTGAAGTGCTGAAGATGTTCGACGCCGAAGTGGTGCGCTTCTTCATTCTGCGTGCCCACTACCGCAGCCCGCTGAACTACTCGGACGTGCACCTGGAAGACGCACGCGGCGCGCTGACCCGCCTGTACACGGCGCTGGACGGCGTGGAAGGCGACGGCCAACCGCTGGACTGGAACGAAGACAGCGCGAAACGCTTCGCCGAAGCGATGGACGACGACTTCAACACCCCGATCGCAGTGTCGGTGCTGTTCGACCTGGCTTCGGAAGTCAACAAGACCAAATCGCCTGTTGCAGTGCGCCAGCTGAAAGGCCTGGCCGCCGTCCTTGGCCTGCTGGAACGCAGCCCTGAGGAATACCGCAAGGCCGCTCCGCAAGGCGCCGCTGGCGAGGGCATGGACGAAGCGGCCATCGAAGCTGCCATCGCTAGCCGCGCCGCAGCCAAGAAATCGCGCGATTTCGCCACTGCCGACAAGGTCCGCGCTGACCTGCTGGCTGCCGGCATCGTCCTCGAAGACAAGCCTGACGGCACTACGAACTGGCGCCGCGCGTAATGGTTCTATCCAGGGAAAACGGGGAAGTGGCCCCGGTGCCGCCGTATTGGGAAGAAGCCAAGGTAGAACTCATGAAGCGGGACCGCATCATGAACCGCCTGATTCCCCAATTCGGCGACCTGCACCTGGTCGGCCATGACGACCCGTTCATCACCCTGGCGCGCGCCATCGTCAACCAGCAAGTCACGACCCAGGTCGCCAACTCGGCGTGGGCCAAGCTGCTGGAGCTTTGTCCAAAATTCACCCCGGCCGCCGTGCAAAAAGCGGGCGCCGCCGCGCTGGCGGGCTGCGGCCTGTCCAAACGCAAGGCCGAATACATCCTGGATCTGGCCGACCATTTCAAGAATAAAAAAGTCCACGCTGCTCAATGGGCGCAGATGGACGACGAAGCGGTCATTTCGGAACTGGTTCAAATCCGCGGCATTACACGCTGGACAGCAGAGATGTTTTTGATATTTAATCTGCTCCGACCCAACGTGCTGCCGCTCGACGACAGCCGGCTGATTAGTGGAATCAGCCAGAATTATTTTTCCGGTGAACCTGTGTCGCGCAGCGATGCGCGCGAGGTTTCGGCCAACTGGGAACCCTTCCGGACAGTCGCCACCTGGTATTTATGGCGTAGCCTGGACCCGGTTCCGGTAAAATAGCGCAAATTCTCCCCGGCAACCGTTATGCAATGTTGTCGGAGAAGCAAAGAAAACCTTGGAGGTACAATGATTAAAACGACTTTCCTCAATTTTGAGCAACCGATCGCGGAACTGGATTCCAAGATCGAAGAACTGCGATTCGTACAAGACGATTCGGCAGTCGACATCTCGGAGGAGATCGACCGCCTGGCCAAAAAGAGCCAGCAACTGACCAAAGACATCTACGCCAAGCTGACGCCTTGGCAAGTTTCCCAGATCGCCCGCCACCCACAGCGTCCATACACCATGGACTACGTGAACGAAATCTTCACCGACTTCCACGAACTGCACGGCGACCGCACCTATGCGGACGACCAGTCCATCGTCGGCGGTTTCGCCCGTTTCAACGGCCAGCCATGCATGGTGATTGGCCACCAGAAGGGCCGCGACACCAAAGAACGCGCCATGCGCAACTTCGGCATGCCGAAGCCGGAAGGCTACCGCAAGGCCATGCGCCTGATGAAGCTGGCCGAGAAATTCAACCTGCCTATCTTCACCTTCGTTGACACTCCTGGCGCATTCCCAGGCATCGACGCGGAAGAGCGCGGCCAGTCGGAAGCGATCGGCCACAACCTGTACGTGATGGCGGAACTGAAAGTGCCGCTGATCGCCACCATCATCGGCGAAGGCGGCTCCGGCGGCGCGCTGGCAATTGCCGTGGGCGACTCCGTGCTGATGCTGCAATACGCGACTTACTCGGTGATTTCGCCGGAAGGCTGCGCGTCGATTCTGTGGAAGACTTCCGAGCGCGCATCCGATGCGGCAGAAGCGCTGGGCCTGACTGCTCACCGCCTGAAAGCAATCGGCCTGGTCGACAAGATCATCAACGAACCACTGGGCGGCGCACACCGCGATCCGAAGGAAATGGCCAAGATGCTGAAACGCGCACTGGCTGATTCCCTGCGCCAGTTCCAAGGCGTAAAAACCAAGGACCTGCTGGCAGCCCGTCACGAAAAGCTGATGAGCTACGGTAAGTTCAAAGAAACCACTGCTTCCGAGTAAATAGAACCCGGAGAACCGGGAAACCAGGGTACGGCCCGAAGGGCCGGACCCCGGCCTGCAGCAGCCGCGCGTCGGGGTCCGACCCTTGGGTCGTACCCCGGTTTTCCGGTTTTACCGGTTAAAAAATGCGCGCCCAAGAAATCCTCCAGCACTCCCTAAGCCAGCTCCCGCCCGGCCCCATCGCCATCGCCTACAGCGGCGGCCTGGACAGCACCGCCTTGCTGCACATCGCAGCCGAAACCGGCCGCAAACTCTACGCCTTCCACATCCACCACGGCCTGAGCCCCAACGCCGACGCCTGGGAAGCCCACTGCCACGCAGAATGCGAGCGCAAAGGCATCACCTTCGCCTCCCGCCGCGTCACGCTGGAAGACCGCAGCGAAGCCTCCGCCCGCAAGGCCCGATACGCCGCCCTTGGCGCCCTGTGCGTCGAGCACAACGTGCACCTGCTCCTGACCGCCCACCACCTGGACGACCAGGCCGAAACGATCCTGCTGCAACTGCTGCGCGGATCCGGCGTGGCCGGCCTGTCCGGCATGGACGCCTCCAACCGCGCCGCCGGCCTCCTGGGAACCGCCGACGTGCTACTCGCGCGCCCGCTGCTGCAGGCAAGCCGCACGCAGCTGGAAGAATACGTTCGCGAACAAGGCCTCAGCCACATCGAAGACGAATCGAACGCAGACCTGCGCTACGCCCGCAACGCACTGCGCCATGAAATCATGCCAAAGCTAGCGCAAGCCTACCCCGGCTACCAGGAGCGTTTCGCCCGCAGCGCGCGCCACGCCCAATCGGCCCAGCGCCTGCTCACCGAGCAAGCCGCAGAAGACTTGAGTGCATGCCTGACGGGTGGCGAGGGCGCCGACGCAGCCGCAAGCCTGGACATGGCGCGCGTACGCACCCTCAGCGCCGACCGCATTTCCAATCTGCTGCGCCACTGGTTCTCCGAACGCGGTATCCGCCTGCCATCCTCCAACTGGCTGGCCGAAATGCAGGAGCAAGCCCTGACCGCGCGCGACGACGCCAACCTCAAAGTCACGCACCCCGACTGTGAAGTGCGCCGTCACCGCGACCGCCTTTTCCTCGTGCCGCGCAAGCCCGAAGCCGACGCCGAGCAGCAAACGAGTTTCCGCTGGAACGGGGAGGGCAGCATCGACTTCCCCGAATTTGGCGGCACGCTGCACATCGAACTCGCCCCGCTAGGCCTGGACCCGGACTGGCTGCGCGAGCAAATGCTCACCATCGAGATGCGCAAAGGCGGCGGAAAGCTCAAGCCCGCCCGCAACCGCCCGACGCGCACGCTCAAGCAGCACTACCAGACCCTCGGCATCCCCGCCTGGGAGCGCGAGCGCCTGCCCATGGTATCGATCCCCGGCCATATCCTGTATGCCGCCGGCATCGGCATGGATTGCCATAAACTGAGCACGAGTGCAGAGCATCGTTTGGTGTTTCGCTGGGAAACCAAATAATTTTTGCTAACACTTGTATATACGTATGAACTTATGCCAATTAGGTATGAGGGTATGAACTTTTTGACTTGAGATTTTGCATCGCAGCATGTAGAGTAAAGGGCTCCCTTTATCACATCAATGCGGAAAATCAGCATGGCTTTAATCGTTCACAAATACGGCGGTACGTCGATGGGCTCGACGGAACGCATCAAGAACGTCGCGCGTCGCGTCGCCAAATGGCACGATGCGGGACACCAGGTGGTCGTGGTTCCGTCGGCAATGTCCGGTGAAACCAACCGCCTGATTGCCCTGGCCAAGGAAATCCAGAACCCGCCAGACCCACGTGAACTCGACATGATCGCTTCCACCGGCGAACAAGTGTCCGTGGGCCTGCTGTCGATGGCGCTGCAAGCCATTGGCAAGGACGCCATTTCCTACACCGGCTGGCAAGTAGCGATTAAAACCGACTCCGCCTTCACCAAAGCCCGCATCCAGTCGATCGAAGACGGCCGCGTGCGCGAAGACCTGGAGAAGGGCCGCATCGTGATCATCACCGGCTTCCAGGGCGTGGACGAAAACGACAACATCGCCACCCTGGGCCGCGGCGGTTCCGACACCTCGGCCGTGGCGATCGCCGCCGCGCTGAAGGCCGACGAATGCCTGATCTACACCGACGTCGACGGCGTCTACACCACCGACCCGCGCGTGGTATCCGAAGCCCGCCGCCTGAAAGCGATCACCTTTGAAGAGATGCTGGAACTGGCTTCGCTGGGCTCCAAAGTGCTGCAAACCCGCTCGGTGGAATTCGCCGGCAACTACCGCGTACCGACCCGCGTGCTGTCCTCGCTGACCGATCCGTTGATGGATCTGGCCGAAGAAGCCAACTCGGGCACCCTGATTTCGTTTGAGGAAGACCAAAACATGGAACAAGCAGTCATCTCCGGCATCGCCTTCAATCGCGACGAAGCCAAAATCACCGTACTGGGCGTGCCAGACCGTCCAGGCATCGCCTACCACATCCTGGGCCCAGTGGCTGAAGCCAATGTCGAAGTCGACATGATCATCCAGAATCAGGCTGTCGACGGCAAGACTGACTTCACCTTCACCGTGTCGCGCAACGACTACCAGAAGGCGCTGGACGTGCTGCACAACGAAAAGGGCGAGATCGGCCACCACACCCTGGTCGGCGACGCGAAAGTGTCCAAGATCTCCGTGGTCGGCGTGGGCATGCGCTCGCACGTTGGCGTGGCGTCGAAGATGTTCCAGACCCTGGCTGACGAAGGCATCAACATCATGATGATCTCCACCTCCGAGATCAAGATTTCCGTCCTGATCGACGAGAAATACATGGAGCTGGCGGTGCGTGCACTGCACAAAGCATTCGAACTGGAAAAAGAGTAAATATTTCCTAAAAAAACTGCTGGATTGCCTTGACCAAGGTAGGATCGGTCATTAATATAGCGGTCGCGTTGACGCAGTAATATCAACGAGGAGACGTGGCCGAGTGGCCGAAGGCACTTCCCTGCTAAGGAAGCATACGGGCAAAACCTGTATCGTGGGTTCGAATCCCACCGTCTCCGCCAGATTAATTTCTTGGTAGTTCCAAGAAGATCAAAGAAACCGCTGTTCCCTTGGGGGGCAGCGGTTTTTTTGTCTTATATTGTTCAGCAACGTCCGCTGACATCCGGCGATTTTTGGGGCCTTTTTCGGGGCTCCTGCCTCGACAGCAACCGTTAGAGGCCCCGAAAATGCCAAAGCGTGTGCTTCCTCTGACAGACCTCAAGATCCGAAATGCGAAGAGCCGAGGTACGCCTTATAAGCTCAGCGACGGTGGCGGACTGTTCCTGGAAATTACTCCAACCGGTGGCAAACTCTGGCGACTGAAATATTTCAGGCCGAACGGCAAGGAAAACAAACTGCATCTGGGGGCCTACCCGTCAGTGACCCTGGTCGACGCGCGCAAGTTTCGTGACGAAGCGCGCAGTCAGCTGGAGGCGGGGATCGACCCGGTTCAAGCGCGGGAGGAACGCGCCGCAACGGAGCGCGCCAAAGCGGCAAACACGTTTGAGATAGTGGCGCGGGAATGGCATCGGGTAACGCTGAAACAATGGCAGGCACATACCGCTGCCAACATCTTGCGTCGGCTTGAAAAGGATATCTTTCCGTCGATTGGGCAGAAGCCCATTTCTCACATTTCCACCGCGGACTTGCTGATCCCTCTACGACTGATCGAAGCAAGGGGCGCACCGGAAATCGCTAAGCGGGTTGCACAAAACTGCAGACGGGTATTCAACTTCGCAGAAGACTGCGGCCAGATTACACGTAATCCGGCGCAGCGGCTGGTTCGTGCATTAGAGGTGACGGAGCCGGGGCATTTTGCCGCGATAGGCTTTAGCGAGCTGCCCGAGTTTCTTATTCAGTTCCGCGCGAATGAAGTTTGTATGGGACTCATCACGCATATTTGTATGGATGTCATGATGAGGGTATTCGTCAGGACTTCAGAATTGATCGAAACTCCGTGGAGCGAGATTAACCTCGAGGAAGAGACTTGGGTCATTCCTTGGCGTCGCATGAAACGCGGCCGCCTAAGGGTGAACCCGAATAAGTGTGACCATGATGTTTGTGCGCCAAGGCAGGTTTGGGAGCTTTTAAGGCGGCTACACGCGCTGACTGGCCGCGGTACGTATGTTTTCCCAAATATGCGTGATCCGAATCGGCCAGCGAGCAACGGCATGCTGTTGAAAGCTCTGGAGCGCATGGGTTACCGCGGTGATATGACCGGTCATGGGTTTAGGGCACTTGCCATGAGCGTGCTGAAGGAGCAGCTTCGATATCGCCATGAAGTCGTCGACCGCCAGCTGGCGCATGCGCAGAAAAGCAAGACTGATAGCGCGTATGACCGAGCCCAATATCTCGAAGAGCGACGGGAAATGATGCAGGCCTGGTCGGACTTCATTGACCAGCTTTGAATATGAAGGCTTCAGTGCTTGAGTGCGCACGCTGTGAGTTTTGAATCGATTGTTCCGGAACGTTTGGAGCTGAAGGGCTGCGGGATTAACGGCTGCGTCGAATACGTTCCTCCATCCATAGCACAACCTCGCCATATACCCAGGCGCATGCACGGGCATTATTCAATTTGACTGGTGGTGGAAAATTGCTTTCATTGATCGCGGCATAAATACTACTGCGTGATAGGCCGCAGAGTTTGATCACCTCGGGCAGCCGAATGAAGGACAGTGGGAATTGGTTGGCCGACTGCCGTCGATCTTTGCCGGAGCGTCGCGTTTGTCTCGAAGTGGCATTGGGTCCTTGCATATGACCTCCACGCATACTTTAGTCGGCTTATGCGAAAACGATTGTGACTTATCGCAGAAGTACTGGAAATCCCGATTGATTCGGCATTACCGGCTCATTGCTACCCAATCGGGTAGCAATGCTTCCCTGTTGCGCATCCTTGATCGCGCGTCATTGTGAGCCGTGGAGATGTGTTGTCGGTGATCGTTTCGGGATTCTGGAACATGTACGGCTTCGTCATCCAGCATATGCAAACGGCGCCGGCATCTTTTGAGATAGATCAGATACTGCGGCAATAGCATCGGTTGACTCGGGTTCGCATCGAAGAAGAAATCGCAATCGAAAAGGCTTGATTCCTTACAAGCTTTCTCTTGTAGGGCGTACACCTTATCAAATGCCGGGACTTCGTATATACTGTATGAACGTACAGTATTGAGGGGCCGATGAAAGTCCACGTAATTCCCATGCGCTCGGCCGGCGTCGAGGTGCCACGCAAGATGTTGAATGATCGTTGCACGGTCAGGCACAGCGGTGACCTGGTGATGATGGAGGTGACCGATCAGGGGCTGCGCCGCCCGGTCAAAGTCGCCCGGCTCATCACGTCGCATCCGAAGTTAGCGCCGATCGAGCTGGTTGATCCCCACATTTTGTGGATCAATGCCGACCGTTTCGTCCTGGCCGGATTTGAGAGCAAGCGCAATGCGATGGGCGAACGTGTCGACTATGCCCAATCGTGGTTATGTGCGCTGGACAAACCGCTTGGCGTGGTGGATGACAAGCGCGCATCACTGCGCGAAAAAGTACCTCCTCGATAGCGTTGCAGAAGATGGGGGAGGAATGTTCGACAATCTGCGCGAAAACGTCCGATGGATGCGGATATCCCTAACGTTCCAAGTTTGGGAGAAGGTCTTGAAAATGCGTACGATCTGGCAGCGCGTTTAGATCGGATTACGTGGAACGGCATCGTACTGGCCACTAGCTTAGCTCTTGTACTACGGCCTCGAGCGATAACCCATATGCGACGATGAAGACGGTGTATTTGATCGACGATTGCCGGTCCGTGAGGATTTCTGTGCCAATTGCTTCCATTTCGCCGAAAAGTTCTTGGCCAGCCCGCAGCGGCTGAACATCCAATTGCTCGGCTAGCAAATAGCTGCCGTCCATGACGCGCAGCGCGAGGCGCCCCATGGGGGCATTGGCGAATTCGACAGTTCCCAGTCCTTGCATAATTCCTCCAGCACGGAGGGAGGCGCCAGCCTCCCTCTTATTGATTAGCGAGTGCCTTTCACCGTGGTGTATGCGGTGATTAAATTGCGGTAGTCGGGGATATGGTTGGAGAACAATGTTCCTAGACCCTCGACATCGTTACGCCAGTCGCGGTGCAGTTCGCAGGCCGTACCGAACCATGTCATCAGCTGCGCGCCAGCTTCAGTCATACGATTCCAGGCCGAATGTCGCGTGATTTCGTTGAATGTGCCTGATGCGTCGGTAACGACAAAGACTTCATACCCTTCTGCCAGGGCAGACAGCGCGGGAAAGGCCACGCAAACCTCGGTAACCACGCCTGCGATAATCAACTGCTTCTTCCCGGTGGCCTTAACAGCCGCCGCGAAGTCTTCGTTATCCCATGCGTTGATCTGGCCTGGGCGCGGGATGAATGGTGCGTCCGGGAAAATCTGTTTAAGCTCAGGGACGAGTGGGCCGTTCGGGCCATCCTCAAAGCTAGTGGTTAGGATCGTCGGCAGCTTGAAGTATTTTGCGAGGTCCGCCAATGCCAGCACATTGTTTTTGAACTTGTCCGGATCGATATCGCGAACCAGTGAAAGCAAACCTGCCTGATGGTCTACCAACAGGACTGCCGCGTTGTCCTTGTCTAGTCGTACGTATGGCTTTTTATTCATTTCAATCTCCTTTGCCGGCAGCGGGCCGGCAGCAGGCAGCACTCAGGCGCGCTGCGAATCCAGAATTTCGTTGTTTTTCGCTACATCCTGAGCCTTGCCGTAGCTCTCAATTAGAAGCGCGTACTCGGGGAAGATCTTGGTATAAATCTCAGCCCACTGCATCGCATCATCGCGGTGCCAAGTGCGCTGGATTTCGGATGCCACCGCTGCAGTATCCATAGGCACAACACCTGCCTGCACCACGCGAGCCAAGGTAATTTCCTGGGCCATCTTCGAATATGTTCCCGAAGCATCAACCACGGCAAAGACCTTGTAGCCTGCATGCACTGCACTGATTGCAGGGAACGCCATGCAAACGCTGGTGATCGTGCCGGCGATGATCAGCGTATTGCGGCCAGTTGCTTTGACCGCCGCGACGAAGTCAGCATTGTCCCAAGCATTGATCTCGCCTTTACGCGCGACGTATTTGGCATGCGGTGCGTTCTCGTGAATCTCCGGGATCAAGGGGCCGTTCGGCCCTTGCGGCACTGACGCGGTAGTGATGACTGGCATCTTGGCCAGCGTGGCCATCTTCGCCAGTGCCGCAGCGTGCGCGCGCAACTTCGGCATAGGCATGTCGTTAACGGTCTGGAATAGGCCGCTTTGATGATCGATCAGCAGCATCACCGCATCATCAGGGTCGATGACGGGGCGGGAACCGTTAAAGTTGGCAATGTTTTGAGTCAGTGACATCTCAATCTCCTGGTTATGGACTGGCAAAGTTAGTCAGGCGGCAATACGCCCGAATCGGCCACTTTCGAGGTCTTCGAAAGCTTGGGCAATTTCGGCCTGTGTGTTCATCACAAACGGCCCGTGTCCGGCTATAGGTTCATCAATCGGTTCGCCGCCAAGGAACAGCAGCACAGCATCGGTATCGGCCTTGAGCTCGATCTCATCGCCGTTGCGGTCAAGGTGCGCCATCTGCGCTTGGTGCAGCGGTTGACCATTGACCTGCACTACGCCATGCAGGACGACCAGTGCGGCGGTGTGCCCGACGGGCAGGCGAAGACACGTGCGCCCCTCCTGGGCAAGTCGCAGGTCCCACACATTGATTTGCGTATGCGTATTAGCGGGCCCCTTGTGACCTTTGAACTCGCCTGCGATCACTCGCACTCGCCCCGCCCCCTCGGGCAAAGGAACATTTGGGATCTGCGCATCCAACAACGACTGGTACCCTGGCTGGCTCATTTTGTCGCTCGCGGGTAGATTGACCCAAAGCTGCACCATCTCCAGTTGGCCGCCACGACGCGTGAAGGCTTCCGAATGAAACTCCTCGTGCAGGATGCCGGAAGCTGCCGTCATCCATTGCACATCGCCTGGGCCGATCACGCCACCTGAACCCGTCGAATCACGGTGTTCGACCTCGCCTTCATAGACAATCGTGACCGTCTCGAACCCTCGGTGCGGATGAACACCGACGCCGCGTCGCTGGTCGCTTGGTTCAAAACGTGTCGGCCCGGCGTAATCCAGTAACAGGAAAGGGCTTAACTGCGCTCCTAGGTTGCCGTAGCTGAACAGTGAACGTACTGGAAAGCCATTGCCAACCCAATGAGGGCGGGGCGCGCTGTATAGGCCTTGAATCTTCTTCAGCATTTGCTTCTCCTTAGCTGGCAATTAGGTATAGGGAAGCATAGTGGTGAAACGAAGAGGCCGGTAGTGTGCAATAATCACCTAGACTGTCCTATGAGTAGAACAATGAGCCCACCAGACCTGAACGACCTGTATTATTTCGCCCAAGTGGTTGAGCATGGAGGCTTTGCTTCGGCAGGCAGGGCGCTGGGTATTCCGAAGTCCAAGCTCAGCCGCCGCATTGCCAAGCTCGAAGAGCGTTTGGGCACCAAACTGCTATTGAGAACGACGCGAAGTTTCGGCGTCACCGAGACGGGGCGCGGTTATCACTTACATTGCAGGGCGATGCTGACGGAAGCCGAAGCCGCCGAAGAGTCCATCGCGCTGACCCATTCAGAGCCACGTGGTGTAATTCGCATGACTTGTCCTGTGGCGTTGCTGGCAACCAGAGTGGGCGAAATGGTGGCCGACTTCATGGCGCATTATCCTCGGGTTGAGCTGCATCTTGAAGAGACCAATCGAAAGGTGGACGTGGTGGCAGAAGGGGTAGACCTGGCAATCCGAGTGAGGCCGCCGCCGCTCGAGGACAGCGAATTGGTCATGCGCATACTTTCAGATCGGGGGCAGTGCCTAGTTGCCAGTCCGAATTTGCTCAGTAAGTTTGGAGTGCCGGCGGCCCCTGCCGACCTGTGCCACTTGCCAAGCATGGACTTGGGGCAACCGCAGGATGAACATCGGTGGCTTCTGAACGGTCCTGACGGCGTGCACGCGGAAGTAAAACATCAGCCGCGCTATGTCACGCGATCTATGCTCGCCCTGCGAGCTGCGGCAATTTCCGGTGTAGGGATTGTCCAACTCCCGCGCATGATGGTGACCGAGCAACTCGAACACAAGCAGCTCGTTCAAGTATTGGCAGACTGGACGCCACGACGAGAGATCATTCATGCAGTCTTTGCATCTCGCCGTGGTCAGTTGCCAGCGGTACGACTTCTGATTGACTTTCTTGTGGAGCAATTCGACGACCTGGTCGAAGACTAATCAAGCCTGTATGGCGCTGATGCGCTTTGCATAGTAGTTGAGGAAGAATCAAGCCGCTGAGCTCCCGAGGAATCCGTGCAGGAATGAACGTGAATAAACTATCGTAAGTTTTGGCCCGTTTTGATTCCCCCTTGAAAAACAAGACAGTATCTGACACAGCGTGTCAGCTCGCTGGCTGATTCCGCGCCCAGGTGAGGATTTGCATGGATCTATCCCCGTCAATTCGCAGGGATTTCTGACATTCCTTGATCTCGTACGAAGCAGTGCGCCTGGTAGTGGGCTTCTCAACTGCCGATCAAGGCGATTGAATTCCACAGGAATTCATTCAGGCCGTACATTCGCGGCTTTCTCACCCTTGGGACTTGGGGCGCGCTCAAAGGAGACCCGTTGATTTTCTTTAAGTGCCTTGAATCCTTTTGCCTGGATATCCTGGAAATGCACGAACAGGTCTGCCCCACCATTGTCAGGTGTGATGAAGCCGAAACCCTTGGCCTCATTGAACCACTTAACGGTGCCGGTTTCGGTAGTCATGAATAAACCTCGAAATAGAGATGAAAAAAGAAGTCCGGCGATAGGCGCCAATTGGGTCAGCTGGCCTGATCTTTTGTCTGGGATTGCCTGGAATTGTTCTCCTGCCGAATAAAGACCCTGTCCGCAATGTCATGGCGAAATACGTCAAGCCATGACGCGCTGTCGCTGATGAAGTATTGCTTCGTTTTGCCAGTCGACTTACGTGTCACGGTAAGTTCGCCCTGCAATCCCGACAGCTCGTCGGTTTTGGGATCGGTTGTGTCGATGGCAGTCAGCGAAAAGTCTGATTGTGCGAGATGATGCCGGCGGAGGATTACATCAAATTCTGCGATGTCTCCTGGTTCGAGTAATTGCATGGTTTCGCCTTTCGAGAAGTGCACTTTCAGTCTAGGGCAGTTTTGCAGCTTCGCGATTCGAAAAGCCAGCCGTTTGCGTTTGAATACCATTTCCCCGTTCTGCCCAGGCGAAGCGAGGCTTCCGGCGCAGGCTGGTAATGTGATTGTCAAAGTGATAAATTAGGGTCTCCCAATCATCGCACGCAAGGAGCACGTATCAATGGGCACATACGCGGAAATCCAGGCACAAATCGCAGAGCTGGAGAACAAGGCAAAAGAGGCCAGGGCGAGAGAGTTGGCGGCTGCCAAAGCTCAAATTGCTGAAATCATGCGTACTTATGGATTGACTTTGGCGGACCTGGGTGTGGGTGTAAAGACGAAGCCTGGCAAGGCGCGACAGCTTGTTCCAGCTAAATATCGAAATAGCGCCACTGGTGAGACTTGGACAGGTCGTGGGCGCAGCCCACTGTGGTTGGCAGGCAAGAACAAAGATGACTTCCTCATCAAATGAGCTATTTGCTTCAGGGCTGAGCTACCACGTTCGATGCAGGCTGACTAGCCCGGCACAGGATTAGCTTCAGTACTTTGTATTTTTCGAATAGGGCCATTGGCCAAGACGCGGGCGATGACGGGGAGAGGGCAAGTTTCATTCAGCAGATATTCTGCTGCCGCTTCCCGCGCGCCATGCGCCGCCATCGCTCGGGCTTCGGCCACTCTGGCAGCCAGATATTGATTGGGGCGGTCATGGTTTTGCATAGGGCCTCCTTAGCTTATTATCCTTGGCCTTCATTTCTCGAATTCTGATTTCGCTCAACCTGCACGCTTGCTTCCGTTGGGTTTCGCCTTCGCGGGCGACGACCGCTTAGTGCCTGCTCGAGGGGGCTCTAGAGCTTTAAGGCGCCCACGCAGTACGGCTGCTTCCTCTCTTGCTTGGCTGAGGCTGACCTGCGCGAGCCTAATGGCGGTGTCGCACTCTTGGCGGTACCGGTCCAGCTGTTCACGTTGCGCATTGACATCGGCATGGCGCCGGTCGTGAGATGCCCGGATGGCCTGGTTGGAGTTTTCGAGATCGCGGTGTGCTAGTTCCAGTTCAATCCGCAGATCATTTGCGCGGCGCTCTATTTCTTCGGTCCTGGCAGCAGCTTCGCGTGCTGCTGCAGTGGCGCTGGCTACCTCTTGTAATGACAACTTCAGCTCATGCTGCGTCTCTGCGGACTTGGTTTGTGCTTCGGCGAGAGCACGCCGCACTTGTGCAGTCTCGGCTTGGCTTGCCTCTAGTTCGCTTGCCTGGGCTTCGAAGGCGGTCGCCATTTGCTCGCGAATTGCTTCGCTTTCGCCGCGCTCGGTTTCCCATACGCCTTCCGCCGCACGCAGCGCATCGTTTGCCAGTGCCGTCGCCTCTGACCACAGTGCCGTCAATGCCGCCGCGCTGGCTTGCTGGAGTTTTGCTGGCACCTGTACGGTAACCGGCTCGATATGGTTGGACTGGGCCCGGCGCCATTCGCGCATGAAGGCGCTTGCGTCGTTCATATTGACCTTGGACGCTTTGCGCACCGCGTCGACGGTGGGAATGGTTTGGCAGTCGGCTTCCTGGTACAGTCTGTCGGCGACGCTGAAGACGCGGTCGCGAATGCTGGGAATGCTATCCATGGCGCTCTCCTGGCCTGTTATTAAGTTCACGTTAGGCGACAGGACTGTCGGTGGTTTGAGCTAGATCAAAGGTGTGCGTCTTCTTACCGTTCTTATTCTTCTTATTCTTATTTCGCCCAGCGTGTTGATTGTTGTGGCTGGTTCGCTGGCGTGTGAGCGGATGCTGTGCGTCCCCCTTCGGGGCCGGGCTCTCGCGCTGCGCGTCGAGCCACATGGAGCCGTGTCTCGCCCCTTCGGGCTTCCATCCCTGACGCCTCCGCGCCCGGCGGCGCTGCGCGCTGCGCTTGCCATTGAAGTGCGCGGCCGGCGGCCGCGAGGATGGTGAGGACGCTCAACAAGGGGCAGCTGCGCCAGGCGTAGCAACCCCTTGGCCGCTGAGGCTTATCCTCGGTCAACGCGCTGCGCGATGCGCAACGCTCATGCATTGAGGTGCGCGGCCGGTGGCCGCGAGATGGGGAGGTCGCTCAATAAGGGGCTGCCGCGCGTTGCGCAGCAACCCCTTAGCCGCTAGGGCTTAGCCCCGCCCTGCGCACTGCGCTGCGCGCAATGCTTGGAACTGCCTTGGTAACCGCATCGCTTCGCGCTGCGGAGCCGCTGACGCGGCAAAGTGGTGGGAGAGGGCGGTCGCCTGCGGCGTCCGCCACGCCGCGCTGTGCGCGGCAAAGTGGTGACGAGTGCTTTCAAGCGATGCGCCAGCAAACCCCGCTGGCACACCGCTTGAGCCGCCGCTTGCGCTATGAAGCCGGCCGCACTCACCACCTGGTTCGAACGCCGGGCAGCACGGGCCGCCCGCCCGTTCCGCAAATCCCCCCACAAGCCCCCGTGGTGGGGCGAGGGGGACTTGTGGGGGGATAAACCGCGGAACGGGCTAGAAGCAGCGGCCCGTATGCGCGCTGCCCTTTACCCCACCCATCCCAACCCTTCCCGTGAGGGAAGGGCATTCCCCACCCCCCGCCCGCCCCAGGGCGGGAGCGAGGAGAGTCCAAATGAGAGGATGTGATTTCACACCTCCCGTTCAAAGACTTTTCCAAGGAGAACATCATGGATGCATTGAACGAATGTGCGACTGAAGTTCCGGTGGCACCGGTGGTCCGGGCGCTGGTGCCGGAAGATGCCCGCATGGGCTGCCTTCCACGCCATTTTGGCTACAACCTGAACATCGTGGAAAACGGTATCTACGATGTGATGGGGCAGCTGTGTGCTGATTATGAAGGGGGATATTGGAATTATTACGAGCTGTCCAGCGGTGGCTTCTACATGGCACCAAGCACTGATGCACCATGTGTCATATCCCAGCAGGGTAATGGATTCCATGGCGCGCTGACTTCCGATGCGGCGGGAATCATTGCCTGCGCCTTGGTGTACTCCCGTCTGGGCGCAATGCTGCACGACCAGAAGCTGTACAAGGCCTTCTACCAGTTGCGTGACTTCGCGTTGCAGCACGAAGAAAGCCATCTGATTTTTGCGGCGCTCGACTGATCACCAGCGCGCCGCACTCCGGCGCGCCTTTCATAGCGAATTGGAGAACATCATGGCAGCGATTCTGGAACAAATTCCGCAGCACGCAAACCGGGCAATCCATACGGCACACGCGACCTTTGAGATGGCTGCGCACGGGCAGCTGGTGCGCTCGAGATTAAACGTACGGCAAAAAGGGAAGGACAGTATTGAGGAACTGGCGGCACTAATTGCGTCGCAGGGCCTGCTGCAAAACCTGATCGGTTACCGGCAGTTCGATAACGGCGCGGCGACCGGCGTGATCGAAGTTGTCGCTGGCTGGCGGCGCACTTGCGCCATCGGAAGCCTGATCAAGGCTGGGGAGCTGCCTTTTGACTACGAAATTCCGGTGTTGATCGTGCCGGAGGAGGAGGCCATTGCGATCAGCCTTGCCGAGAACTCTGGGCGCGAGCCAATGCACCATGCCGACGTTTTGGATGCGATGCTGGCGTTGGCGAAACGGGCTGTGAGCGCGGCGGATATCGCCATCGCCTTTGGCGTGTCGGAGCTGACCGTACGCCGTCGCCTAAAGCTGGCAAACGTCGCACCGCGATTCGTGGCGATGTACCGCGACGATAAGCTGAAATTGGATCAGATGGAAGCGCTCGCGCTGATCGACGATCATGCGACCCAAGAACAGGCATGGGACAGCCTGGATCAATGGTCGCGTACCGCACATCACTTGAGGCGTTTGCTGACGAGCCAGCGCGTCGATGCGAAAAAAGACCGGGTCGCGCTGTATGTCGGACTGAAGGCGTACGAAGCGGCCAGTGGCAGCGTGACGCGCGACTTGTTCAGCGACTGCGACCAAGGCTACATCGATGATGGGTCCTTGCTGGATCGTCTTGCCAGCGCGAAGCTGGACAAGGTCGCCAAGAAGCTTGAAAAGGAAGGCTGGCAATGGATTGAAGTTCGCGTGCGCACTGATCGTGCGTACATCAGTCAATACGCTCGCGTGCGCACCGCGCAACGAGACCCGGACGATTCCGAGGCTGCGCAACTCGAAGCGCTGGATGCGCGCATTCTGGTGGCCAATGATCGCATCGACGACATGGAGGATGACGATTCGGAGTGGGATGCTGTGCAGGAGCAACTCGATAAGGATCAAGACGCGCGCGAGAGGCTCGGCGCGCGTCTGCAACGGCCGCTGGACAGTGACATGGCGCTTGCCGGTGCGTTGGTAACTCTGGACGACGAGGGGAAAGTCACCGTGCTGCGCGGACTGATTCGCGCAGCGGACAAATCGCGCATGGAGCGCCCTTCGAATGAACATTGCAAGGGCAAGTCACGGCGACAGGCCGGAGCGCATTCCGAGCGTCTGACGCTGGCCTTGACTGCCCATCGCACTGCAGCCCTACAGGCCGTGGTGGCTGAGCGCCCCGATATCGCGCTGGCGGCACTCGTTGCCAAGATGGTAGGCGGCGTGTTCAGCGACTCGGCTGAGCCGAGCGTCGTTCAAGTCAGTCTGAAACATCGGGCGCTCCAAAACGAGGCTGCCGATCTCGTGTCCAGCAAAGCTTGGACGGTACTTGAAGAGAAGCACGCCGCTTGGGAAGCGCGACTGCCCGAGGATGGCGCGGCGTTTGACTGGTTGTGCAAGCAACCGCAGTCGGTGACGCTCGATCTTCTGGCGTTTTGCGTGGCGTGGAGCATGGATGCGGTCAGTTCCAATGCCGCGCCTTCGTCCGCATTCGTGGCGCTTGCCAAGGCATCCGGTCTCGATATGGCAGACTGGTGGAAGCCTACCCGGGCGGGCTACTTCGACCATATACCGAAGCGACGTATCGTTGATGTCGTGACGCAGGCCCTGTCCGCCGCTGATGCACAGCCACTTCTGGCAGCAAAAAAAGAGGTTGTCTGCGATGCCGCAGAACGTGCACTGGCAAACGCTCGCTGGATGCCTCCTGAGTTCAGGCTGGATTAGCGTGGCAGCGTAGCATGCGGCTAATACCGCGCCGACGTGGTCCCGGCCACGTCGTGATTGCCGCGTCACGGTAATGCCGATCAGTGTTCACGGTCCCTACGGTCGGGACTTCTAGCACTGAGATACTTGAGGGGGCAAGGCCGGTGCGCCAATACATTTAAGCTTGCGATGCCACTTGGCGAACGAAATTGGTTCAGGCGCACCGGTCACGTTTTGTCTAGCGAGACGGACCTTCTGGATCTTCGCGGGCATGTTCCTTTAACCGGAGTTGGACCTGTTCTACCAATGCGCGTTGAATCTTACGGCTCTCCGTGTCCAAAGGGGGGAGGTCCCGCATAAACTGATCAACCCGCTCGGCGAGTTCGACATCTCCTTCCTGACGTAATCTGGCCACCGATTGCGTCAGATCGTCTAGAACCGCGCATCGGCGCGCCGCCATCGCAGCTTCCCAAGGTTTGGACCCAAGTGCCCCGCTCCTTAGTTCCTGCACAGCGCTTCGGTATCGTGCGGCCTTCGCCTTCGGTGGATCGACGGGTTTTCCCTCGCGCAGACTCTGTTCATATCGTCGTTGGATATGCCATTCAGCACTACGCCTCGCCTTCAGTGAGAGGCCACGCTCTGAACGTGAGGTGGCGTTCGCGTCAATTCCTTGCGCACGCAATTCAGCAGCGAAGCTTTCGCGCCATATTCTCAATGTTCCCTTGCGAATATGGATGCGCAGGCCGTTCTCATTTTCGGCTCTCACGATCAGATGTACATGGGGGTGTTCCGGCGGGTTGCTGGAAGGGTCAGTTTCTTGAGTGTGCAGCGCCATCAGGAGTTGATGGCTCGCAAAGTGCTTCTGCGCGAATGTGCGCACTGCACTGAACATCAATTCGGGCGCGGTCCTGGCTGGCATCGAAAGGATGATGTTGAATGAGGGATGGAGCGGTTCTGCCTTGCTTCCCCGTGTGCGTTGCATATCGAGCGCCCACGACGCATGCGCCTCTTGGATCGCTTCCCTCCCATCGAGCCGTGTCCCGCATTCGTCCATCGTCAACAAGCGACCATTCCTCGATATGTACATCATATAGCGCAGCACTCCTTCGTTTGCTGCGGCATCGCTGGCGCCGACGCGTCGGCTTCCTCTAACGTTGATGACGACTTCAGGAGCACGGTTGACTGTTCGGCGTAACAGATCTTTGGTTTCCGACCAGCTGCGATGCCCATTCCATGTACTCTGTCCAGCATCGCAGCCGGTGGCCGGCCTATACAGAAAGCGTCGAATTCCCGAACGGCGGCCAGGACGACTCGGATCGAGAATTTCATGTGTTTTCATCGCTCACTCCCCACCCGCCTAGATTGCTCCTCACGAGACTCTTTACTGCATTGCTTTCCGACTCGATCAGCATTTCAAGGCGATTGAAGTCGATCGTCGTGACAATTTGCGGGCATGTCGGAGACGTGCGTAAAATTCTCGCGACTTGCGCCAGATTCCGGCCCATGTCTGCCATGTGGCGGGCAATCTGGCGCAGGGCATTGATTTCAGCATCGCAAAACACCGGGCGTTGATCGGCATGGGCATAAAAGAGGTTGGCCATATAGGTTCCTCGGTACCACTGCCGTTCTGATGCGAGCCGTCCCAGTGCCTCGTAATAGCGGGGCTCCAAGCGCACGAAGACCTGTTTCGTTTTTGTTTCCCGCCCGTCGGCTATAGGTGAGACAAATGGCACAAGTACAGATAAAGAATTTCCCGGTAGTCCGCAGCCTTCATCGCGCAACAGAAAATCACGAATCAGCAATGCACTCAATCTGGAGGCACTTGTGCGCCGCGCTCGCGCTGCCGCCTCAAACTCACGCTTTGTTGCTTCGTTCACTGTTGCGCCAATGGTTGCCATTTTCGTTCTCCTTGCCTGGTTTGTCGCGATTTAGAGTGCGCTTCGCAGTGCTTTTTGAAACCTGTAACTCTTAAAGGATTTTAAAAACTTTGGCAGGATAGACTGCCGTCTTAGATTCTTAATCTCTTCGAGCTCTAACGTGGTCCTTGCCAGTGCGAGCCTTTTTGGCGAACAACTAAATTTCCGAGATAATTTCAATGCCGGCGGGTGCAACTGCAACAAGAACCATTTCGTAAAGCAAAAGCAGCGCGGTAGATGCGATGGCGAGTCCTGCACCGGCCCACATTGGAGTCGTCATATCAGGGCGTATGAACAAGCAGAAGAGGAATAATGACCCCCCCGAGAACATTGCCACCCCGGCGATTGGCCGCAGTATATGCCCCAGCAACAAGAGCAGGACAAATAGTACGAAGCGGATAACTCCAAACACGAACTTTCCAATTACTACTATTGCGGTATATCCGTTCCTTTTCACGATCTTCTCCTAATTCTCGGCTCTGTCCATCAGTTCCTTCTTCGCGAGGACAATTCAAGTTCGAACAATGGAACCTCTATTGGAAGCGCCTGATCTTCCACGATGACTTCGACCATTGCATTCGAAATTAGTTCCGCACATTTGCCTTTATACTGAATCGTAATGCCCTGCGCAGTGGCCGACGCCACCAAACTTGAACTACGTGCACTTGCAACTTTCGCGGAAGTTGTACCTGGATCAGCGGCATCGCTTGGCGCTACTTTGTCATGACAAATTTGTCGGGTACCCCGGCCAGCAACGTTACTTGAAGCGGCTTTGTCATGACAAAATGCCTCTGCGCCTGCATCAATGGAACTACTTGATGCCATATTGTTGGCCTGCCGTTGTGGGTTCATTTCCGAAGCATCCAGTTCAGTCAACCCGCTCCGAACGACGTCTGATTCGCCAGGTGCCAGGCCACAAACGCGCCTCGCGACAGCAGGATGACGTAACGCTGCTAGCAGTTCCTTGATAGTGTCTCGCGTAATGCTTGGATTGCCTTTGCACCAGGCATCGACCTGATCAGGGAATTCCTCATATGCGCGGCGTAAGTCGTATAGAGTGCGAACCGACTTCACACCATTTGCATGGGCTTGGTGTAGGCAACCTGGCGCTTCGATCAAGGCGAGATGTGCGGAGACAAAAGCTGGGGACTCTTGGCCTAGGCGTTCTGCGATATGTCCCTTTGTATCGCCATCAGCCAGTTTGCGTGCGATGAATTCCGCGATTGCCCAGATCGATAGCTCGCAGCGATGCAGGTTTTCCGCCACTTGATCGTAGCAGTCAAAATTTTGGTCCAGGAAGTAGGGAATGGTGGCGTGTCCAGCCGCTAACGCGCCATCGTAGCGGCAATGTCCATGGTTGATGATCCACGTATCAGCAAGGTATGGATGTGGTCGTAGCGAGATAGGGGACTTCACTCCGCGCTTCTTAATGTTTTCGTTTAGCTCACGTTGTTTTTGTTGGTCGTCCGGCGTGCGTAGATGAAAAGGAGTACGCGGATTTGCAGGGTCGCGCATGATCCTTTCGAGTGGCATTTCCGATGGTCGGCCAACATCGTAAAGAGCTGTCCCAGCCAGTCGCAATCCAGTTAGCGCTTTCATCGCTTTACCTTTGTGAATCCATGTATTTCTTGAAATATGCAAATGCTGCCAGCATTTCTTTGCTTGCATCCCTTGCGGTGGTTTTTATTCGATCCGTGGATGCACTTTTCAGGCGCCAAACAGGCACACACGCACTGGCCGCTTCACGGTAGGCTTGGCGATCAGTAATGGGATAAGGCACTGTGAGATCGCCGTGTTGCTCCTGCAGCTTGCTGAACTGCGTTACTTGAAAGGGCTGGCGCGGATCGTATTCGTTGACAAGTAGCCCCAGGAACGTCAGCCCAATGTTTCTTATACGCGGATCATGGTGTGTGCGAATACCACCGATCCGTCCGAGTGTGGCGACCGATTCGCTGATGCTTTCTTCGTCAATCTTGGTGGGCACCGTCACGAAGTCAGTGACCACCAGAAATGCATTCGCGACACGGCTATTCGCACCGGCGGTATCGAATACGGCGTAATCGAAGTATTCCGCCAGTTCAGCGAGACGAAGGCGAAGATTCATAAGCAGTTCAATGTCGTCCATGGCGGACTCTTCGACCCCGCGCAAGCTGTTTCGATCCGATGCGATCAACGTGAGCTTGCTCATGTTCATTGGTAGTGCGAGCGAAGCAGTTCCGAACAATTGGTGCGTATGGATTCCTGGCAGGGCGTAGTTGGCCATGAAAGTATTTGTGCCTTCTTGTTCATCGCCGTTGACGATGAGAGTTCGATGTCCCGAGTCCGCCAAGAAGTGGGAGAAGTGGCAGTTTGTGTTTGTCTTTCCTACGCCACCTTTTTGGTTCACCGCGGAGAAGTTCTTCATTTCAATACCCGGTTCGTCGCTGGATGTGAAAAGCGCTAGGCCAAATCTTCAATTTTGAAGGGTGAAAATGCGCATCGCGACGAGGGACAATCCGTGTCGCTTTACTCCTCCAGTTAACTGCATTAACTCCGGAACGCAATCGCATCTAGCGAGTAGCTTGCGCTAGCTCAAAGCATTGCCTTATTGATCATGTTAAATTTTGATCAATGGTTCTGCCGGTCTTCTGCATTTCGTTTCCAAAGGTCCAGGAAGGAGTGTGATCATGGTGGCATTCCCCCGTTTAGACGGACACTTCCGAAAGGTATGATGTCACCTACGGAGGTTTTGTATGAAGCGGGAACGCAGGAATTTCACAGAAGAGTTTAAGCGAGAAGCGGTCAAGTTGGTCGGCCA